>Ga0182792_1001096_pt1 | contig 23125 bp, 19 predicted proteins | sample Passage237B_FD_130497 | JGI IMG/M metagenome (GOLD analysis project Ga0182792, IMG submission 130497) | Cellulose adapted compost microbial communities from Newby Island Compost Facility, Milpitas, CA, USA - Passage2 37B (version 2) (version 2) ...
CCACTCGATACGACAAGCTCGCTCGTAATTTCCTCGCTGCTGTTCACCTGGCCGCCACCGTCGCATACTGGATCTAATTGAGTCTGGACCCTAGTTAAGCCATGCGAGCGTTGTTTAAATACGGCCACTCGCCACAGTCGGCGCAAATGACCGATCCTGAACCCAATCAGCGGCTTGGCTGCCTTCTCGAGACGCCTATTGCCGGCGAGATCGTACGCGCCTTCGTGCCCGCCGCCGCTGCCGCCGACTCCACCTATCGATACCTATCGATGTGCTCGTGCTGCTGAACCGGCGTTACGCCGCCGCCGAGCACCTGTCCCTCATGCTGTCGCGCTCCAACGCGAACAGCGCCTGCTCGATCTCTCGCAACTGGCCGCCGCCGGCGCGCTGGTCGAGAAGGTACACGTCGTACGCGCGGTTCATCAGGATGGCGCGCTTGTCGTCGACCGACAGGTGGGGGTCGTGGACGATGTCCATCGCCGAAGGCTGCGTTGCCGAGTCGTTGCGAGGCGGCGAGAAGGCGTCGGCATCGGCCATGGCCCGGCCGTACGTCTCCTGCAGCCGGCGAAGGCCGAGCCGGCCCAGCGTCACGTCGGAGAAGGCGCGCCGTCGACGTGCCCGACGGTCTATCGCCTGCCGTGACCGGAGGTCATGACGCACCACATAGCGAAGGCCTTGCCGCCGGGCGTAGGCGATGGCGCTCTCCAATGTCGGGAAGGTGAGCTCGAGCTGGGCCAGGGGGTCACGGCCACCGGTCCAGCCCGTCAGCGGATCGATGAAGGGCGGGCTGCGACGCTCGAAGACCAGACGCCAGGCCTCCGGTTCGGCAGGAGCCGAGGTCGTCGCCGAGCGCGCCGGCCGCTCGATGCGCGCCACGGCATCCGGTGGAAACGCCGGAGGAAGAGCGGGAAGGCGAGGCCAGCCGTTGTCGTTGGACGCCGCGTCCGGACGTGGCTCTGCGGCCTTCGCGACTGTCCCGGTTTGCACAAGGGTCTGCATGGAATGCTCCGCGTCAAAGAAAGCGCATCCTGCGGCCATGGCGGCCGCAGGCATGCCCGTTGCCGGTCAATGGGTGATCGCGATGCGTCGGGCTTTCGGTTGTGCGTTGGGATCCTTCGGCAAGGTCACCGTCAGCACGCCGTTCCTGAAGCGTGCGTCGGCCTTGTCGGTCTGCACCTCTGCGTCGAGCGGAATGCGGCGCTCGAAGCGGCCATAGTAGCGCTCGGAGAATTGACGATCCTTGTCTTCGGTCTCCGCGCGCTTCTCGCCCCTCAGCGTCAGCACACCGTCCTCCACCAGGAGCTCGATGTCCTTCTCCTCCATGCCGGGCAGCTCGGCGGTGACGGTAACCTGCTTGTCGGTCTCCGAGACTTCGATGTGCGGCCAGCCACCGTTGAAGCCGGCACGGCCCATCATCGGCAAGCGCATGTCGAAGTCGCGGAAGAAATCGTCGAACACCCGGTTCATCTCGCGGTGCAGCGACAGGAAGGGGCTGCGATCGTCTTCGTGATAGGGAGCGGGGGCTTGATTGTTGCTGCGCCCCCAAGGAATGAGATCACGCACACTCATCGTTGGTCTCCTTTCATGGTCGGGTACAGAGGCCGGCAGTCGCGAGGAGCAGGCCTCGTTATGCAGGAGACCCGGCCCCTCGGATGACCGGCGCCAGCCGATCTAGGAAGGCGATGGCCAGCGTCAAGAGGGGCGCGCTCACGGAACCTGGGCGAGGTCGAGCATGTCCTTCTCGGCCTCCAGCCATTGCTGCAGGGCGAGGAGCTGTTCGATCTGCAGCGGCCGCGGCACCTCGACCTCCAGCCGGTCGGGGCCGAAGCGCACGATGGCGCCGTGAAGGCCGCGGCCATGCGCGAAGGCGTCCAGCCGGGCTTGAACCGCCCGCCGATCCTCGTCCGACCAAAGGTGACCGGCGGGGATGAAGGCCCAGTTGAAGGTTCGCGCCACGACCGTTCCGGCCGCCGTTTCCTTCACCTCGACCTCCGGACGCATGAACACGTTCCGGTTGACGGACCGCAGCAGAGGGACGGCGGCCTTCAACGCGCCGACCAATTCATCGCGACTCATCTGGTCGATGGGTCGGCCCATCCAGGTCTCGCTATTGCTCATCGGCAGGTTCGCTCCGGGCAGTCACGCCCGGTTTTGGGAGGCCGGGCGGCCGCCGCTCAAGAACCCGGATCGCGGGGAGCCGTACCAGCGCGAAGCGGCGATCGTCGAACCAGGGCGCGCACTCGTCGGTGCTGCGAGTGCGCGCCCCGTTCGCCCGGACAGCGGTCAGTAATCCCAGAAGGCCGGGATCCAGCGGAAGGCGTCGCCGGCGACCGCCACGCGGCCGACGGACGGGAAGGGCAGGTGGGTGGCCACGAGCGTCTCGCCGGTCGCCGCCACTTCCCGCAGCAGGCGGATGCGGACGCGGGCCGCCTCCTCGGGATCGTGTTCGAAGCCGTTGTGCCACTCCGGATGGTCGAACCCGACGGGAAAGATGGCGTCGCCGGCGAAGGTCAGCCGCTCGCCGCCCGAGGCCAGGCGGACCACGCAGTGCCCGGGCGTGTGGCCGCCGGTGCGCTGGGCGACCATGCCCGGCGCCACCTCGTGCGCCTCGTCGAACGTCCGCAGCTGGCGCTGGTACACGTCGAGGAACCGCCTGGCCGTCGCGCGAAGCACTTTCGGCACCGGCGACGGCATGGCGGTATGGGAGAAATCGGGCGAGGCCCAGAACGCGACCTCGGTGGCGCAGACGTGGATCCGCAGGTCCGGGCGCAGCCGCTCCTTCACCCCCTCGACCAGCAGCCCGCCGACATGGTCCATGTGCAGGTGCGTGAGCACCACGTCGGTGATGGCGGCGAGATCGATGCCGGCGGCCGCCAGCCGCGGGACCATGTATCCGGCCCGCGGAAAGCCCGGATACTCGCCGCCCAGGCCGGAATCGACCAGGATGGTGCGGCCGCCGCTTTGCACTACGAGCACGTTCAGCGGCCAGTCGAACCGGTCCGGCGGCAGGAACATGTCCTCGAACCAGGCCGCCCGGACGGCCGGGTCGACATTGGTTCCCAGCGTCTCGGTCGGCAGCAGCAGCACGCCGTCGCTGACCACCAGCACGTCGATCTCGCCGACCCGCAGCGCATAGCGCGACGGCACCAGCTCCTCGGGCCCCGTGGCGACGGGGCGTGAAACGATGTCCAGGCTCATGTCTGTCTCCTGTTGATCGCCGCCTTGCGCGCGGCACCGGCGACGCTACGGAGAGGCACGTGCGCGGTCGATCGGGCCGGGAGAGAGGATGAGCGATACGAGGGGATAGGCCGTCACCTACGGGAGTACGGCGTCGCGGCATCGATGCGCTCCCGCAGACGCACACCGTGCTATGGTCGGGCGGCGCCTGCAGGGATCGCGGCCTCGACCCGCTCACCGATTGTCGCGCACGACCGACCAGTTGCGAGGAGAAAGGCACATGTTCATCGCCATGAACCGTTTCCAGGTCATCCGCGGCCAGGAGGAGGCGTTCGAGCAGGTCTGGCTGTCGCGCGACACCCATCTCCACGAGGTGCCGGGCTTCGTCGAGTTCCATCTGCTGCGGGGGCCGATGGAGGCGGACCACACGCTGTTCTCGTCTCACACGGTCTGGCGGTCGCGCGAGGATTTCGAGGCCTGGACGCGCTCGGAGGCCTTCCGGCAGGCCCATCGCAGTGCCGGGGAGAACAAGCCGCTCTATCTCGGCCATCCCCGCTTCGAGGGCTTCGAGGTCATCCAGACGGTCAAGCGCGACGCGGCGACGACCTGAGCCGCGCGCGGAGAATCGGTTCAGGCAACTCCACGCGGGCGGGGCCATTGTCATGGCATCCGCCTCTCCATTGGAGTCCGCCATGAATCATCCCACCCCGCCCCAACCCAGGCAGCAGCAGCCGATGCCGGGCAGGACCGACGCCATGAAGCCGCGGCCCGACCATGGCGAGGAGTCCTACGAGGGCGCGGGCCGGCTGGCCGGCAAGCGCGCCGTCATCACGGGCGGCGACAGCGGCATCGGCCGGGCGGTCGCCATCGCCTTCGCGCGCGAAGGCGCGGACGTTCTCGTGTCCTACCTCAGCGAGCACGAGGATGCGCGCGAGACCGCGAAATGGGTCGAGCAGGCCGGGCGGCGCTGCGCGCTGGTGGCGGGCGACCTGCAGGATCCCGCGCACTGCCGGGAGATCGTCCACCGGGCGGTGCGCGAGCTGGGCGGCCTCGACATCCTGGTCAACAATGCCGCGCACCAGGCGACCTTCGAATCGCTCGACGAGATCAGCGACGACGAGTGGGAGATGACCTTCCGCGTCAACATCCACGCCATGTTCCGGCTCGCCAAGGCGGCCCTGCCGCACCTGAAGCCGGGCAGCGCCATCATCAACACCGCGTCCGTCAATTCGGATTCGCCGAACCCGACGCTGCTGGCCTACGCCACCACCAAGGGCGCGATCCAGAACTTCACCGCGGGGCTGGCGCAGCTCCTGGGTGAGAAGGGCATCCGCGTCAACGCCGTGGCGCCCGGTCCGGTCTGGACTCCCCTCATCCCGTCGACCATGCCCGCCGAGGCGGTCGAGACGTTCGGCGCCAACACGCCGATCGGCCGCGCGGCGCAGCCGGCCGAACTCGCGACGACCTACGTCATGCTGGCCGATCCGCGATCGAGCTACGTGTCGGGCGCCATCATCCCGGTGACGGGCGGCCGGCCCTTCCTGTGATCGGGGCGCGTGATCCTGGCGGCCTGTTCGGCAAAGCCCAGGCAATAGTCCCGCACCTGGTGCAGCGGGATGCGCGCATGGCTCTGGATGATGACGAAGGTGCCGCGCGGGCCCGCCGTGGAGGGGAAGCGGACCAGCCGCTCGAATTCCTCGGCGTGCCAGGCGCTGTCGCTCTCGGAGAAGAGCTGCACGTCGGAGAAGTAGCTGGGATCCCAATGGACGTGGTAGTCGAGCAGCCGGCCGGTATGCTCGCCGACGCTCGTGTAGAGCGAATACTCGGTCCAGGGGATCGCGCCCAGCTTGCGCAGGACCTGCCGGCTGAGCGCCTTCAGCGCATCGCCATTCTTGCGGCCGAGATGGTCGAGGGTCTGGGCGGCGAGGTCGCCATGCAGGATGTTGGGCGTGACCGACAGGCCGTGGGCGTCCGCATCGTAGGGAACGCCCACCATCTCCGCCGCCTGGCGCCACCAGCCGTGCTGGTGCTTGGGCTCCCAGCGCGACAGGCCGCGCCGATCGTGCACGAAGGTCGAGGCGTCGAAATCGCCGACGCAGCAGACGTCCGAATCCAGCGTCAGGTAGCCGCCGAAACCCAGCATCACCGGCACCTGCAGCTTGACCACCTGCTGCCGGAACCAGCCGGTCATCAGGTAGAAGGGGCTGAAGGATGGGAAGAAATCCGCTTCCGACCGGACCGAGATCTCGATGTTGGCGAAGCGCGGCAGGCTGGTGCGCAGCGTCTGGACGTCGCGCGGCGGCGCCACGATCAACAGTTCGAAAGGCCTGCGATCGCGCCAGTGCCGCGCCAGCGATTCGATCAGCAGGCCCGCACGCTCGAGGTCGCCGCGCCGCTGCAGCTTGCGCAACGCCAGCGGCAGGATTGCCTGGTGGATCTCGGAAAACATCGGACCAGCTTACCTCGCATGGCGCACAGGTCGGCGCGCCGGACAGGATCAATCGAATGACAAATGCATACCGTCGCGTCCGGGTGCTCAGCCTGTCTCTGTCTTACGCGCCAGTGACCGTCTGCGGGCACGGTGACCGGCGGTGCGCTGCGTCCGCGATACCCGATCTTGTGAAGATGGTGTAATGGCGGCGCGGGTCAAGTCGCGATTTGCCTCAAGGCACGTCCGGAAGATCGCCTCCAGCAGGGGGCGGCATTGCTCGAGGGGCATATCGGCCAGCGGCTGCAGGCGCAGCACGTCCCGCATCACCTTGATTCCCGTGACACAGCCGGCGAGCAGGCAGGCCCGCAGCAGCGCCTGGTCGGACAGCCGGGCCGCCAGCGGCTCGATGAAGCGCTTCTGGCCCAGCGCACGCAAGGCGTTGCGCGCCCGATGGCTCGACAGCGAATTCGCGAAGATCCGGAACTCGATCGCCTCCTCGAAGACATCCTCGCCGAAGGCGCGCACGAGATCGGGCGCGGCCAGCCGCTGCTCGGGCGAGCAGACGGCGTCGAAGGCGTCGATGAACAGCTGCTCCTTGGAGCCGAACGAGCGATGAACGTAGGCGACGTCGACACCGACGTCGCGCGCGATGTCGCGGAGCTTGACCTCCTCGTATGATGTCTCGGCGAAACGTGCTGCCGCGGCGTGCAGTATCCGATGCCGCGTGGACGGGCCCCCGCGGCTCTTCGATTTTCCAGATGGCACGATTCCCGTCTAGGCCGAACGCCCGGGCCCGTCAACAGCGGTTGACGTGGAGGCAGGCGGACCTACATGGAGAGGGACGTGACGGCGTGCCGTGATCGTTCCGTGTCGACGGCGACGATGCGGACGCCGGGGCGTTCTTCCTGGATTAGCCTCCGTCGTGGCCGGCGGAAGCCGCACCTGACCTGCGGATAATTCGACATGATCACAGCAGGCGTTGTCGTCGCACTCCTCGTCGCGTTGCTCTTTGCGCTCTGGCAGGCGCTCAAGTGGACGCTGCATTGGTAGCAAGTCCCGCCCTCTCGGGACTTGACTTGCGCGTGTAGCTCTCCGTTTTCTGGAGGGCGCAGAGGCGTGTCCGCGGGTCTCGCCGGAGAGTGTCGTCGATGTCGCGATTCAGGCGACAGGCGCAGGAGGGTGCGAGAGGGAATTTTCGTTGGCGATACAGGCGGTTGAGCTGCAGCGCGCGGATCGCGTGCGAACACGTTCCGGAGCGTGGCGATCGGCGGCGGCGAAGGGCGCTACGGCTTGCAGTCGAGCGCGATGCGCCGCGGCGTGATCGTGGGCAGCGGTACCGCGTCGGGATCGCTGGGCCGCGGCCATGAGCCGTCGGCCAGGTGCTTCTCGACCGTGGGCAGCAGCTCGTTGAAGCCGATCCAGGCCTGCAGGTGCAGGCCCGCATTGTTGGTATGGACGGCGTCGACGAACAGGTTCGGGTCGAGCGGCATGTAGCGTGCGAAGTCGATGAAGGGCAGGCCATGGACGCGCGCATACTTCGCGAGGAAGCGGTTCTGGAAGTTCGACAGCCGCTCCATGTCACGGTAGCGGTAGGGGAAATTGCCGACGTTGAGCTGCTCGATGATGTACCTGTGGCGCACGGGATCGAGCACCATGCCGTCCTTCACCATCCAGAGGAACGAGCTGAGGCCGAAGTCGCTGCCCACCTTGGCGAGCTCGGTGCGGATCCCGTCGAGGTCGCGCGCGATGGTGTTCAGGTTCACCGGCAGCTTCGGATAGGCGAGATCGGGGTCCTGCTCGTCCAGCCCCGCGGGCCAGACCAGGCGATAGTCGGGCTTGGCCCATTCGTGACCATCGCCGCTGGGCGCGGCCATTGCCAGGGCGGCGCGCACGCGCGCCATCACGGCCGACCAGCGCGACGCCTCCAGCAGCCAGGCCGGCGTGCCGCCGTCCGCGGCGGCCGGCGTCGGCGGCTGCGGCTTGGCGCCCGGCGATACGCCTTCGACGACCGACGTCGGACGGAACTGGTTGCCGCCTTCGTAGTAGATGACGAGGTCGGGTCGCAGCGGCAGCACCTCGTTGCGCACGACGGCCACGTTGTCGGTGGAGATGATGCTCTCACGGCCGGCGTTCAGCACCTCGAAATGGACATCGAGCTTCTTCGATTCGGCCCAGCGGTTGAGCCAGTAGCCGATCAGCTCGGGATACGAGAAGGGCAGGTGCGGGGCGCCCATCGTCGTCGAGGAGCCGACGAAGACGATGCGGATGGTGCGCGCGCCGCGCGGATCCTCGATCGGCCGGCCGCGCCAGCCGATCTGGTTGGTCACCAGCCCGTTGGGCAGGGTGGCGTTGGGCAGGTAGCGATAGGGCGGCGTCGGTGCGCCGTCCGGCGGGTCGTACAGCCACAGCGTGCCCGGGGCATGGCGCAGGAAGGGATGCTTGCAGGGATCGCCCGCGAACACCGAGTTCCAGGCCTTGAAGACGTCGGGCGGCCGGAAGTCCATGCCGCCCTTCGGATCCTGCTCGATGGTGCGGAACAGCCGGCGCCATTCGTCGGGCACAGGCTTGCGGTTGGGCAGCGGCGGCGGGTCGTCGTAGAACCAGCGCCGGTCGACGCCGGCGGCGACGGGGATCGCGTCGAGGACGGCGGCGGGGATGCTTGCGTCACCGGTCGGGTCGGTGAGCCTCAGACTGTCCAGAGCGTAGCCGTCGATGTAGCGCACGGCTGCTTCGGCGGCGACCACGCTCAGCACGATCGACACCAGGACCAAGAGGAGGTTCTTCAAGACGGGACGTTCCCAGGCAGGGCCGAAAGCGCAAGACACTTAGCCCAAAACACCGGGATGGCAACCCATCCCGGTGCCGCATGCGCGGGATCAGTCCGCCCCGGCCGGCGCGGTGGGCGACGCCGGCGGTGCGCTGGTCTTCGGCGCCTTGCGTGCCTTGCGCCACTCCTCGTAGCGCTGCAGCACCGTGAAGAAGGACGGCACGAACAGCACGGCGAGGCAGGTCGAGGCGATCATGCCGCTGAACACCGCGAGGCCCAGCGACACACGCGAAGCGGCACCCGCGCCGGTCGCCGTGACCAGCGGCACGACGCCCAGGATGAACGCGAAGGAGGTCATCAGGATCGGGCGCAGCCGCATGCGCGCGGCCGCAACCGCGGACTCCACGATGCCCTTGCCGTCCTTGAGGCGTGCCTCGCGGGCCACCTCGACGATCAGGATGGCGTTCTTGGCGCTGAGCGCGATCAGCAGCATGAGGCCGATCTGGGTGTAGATGTTGTTGGGCAAGCCCAGCCCGCCCAGCGCGAGGGCCGGTCCGACCAGCGACAGCGGGACGGCGAAGATGACGGCGAGCGGCGCGATCCAGCTCTCGTACTGGCCGGCCAGGCAGAGATAGACCAGCATGATGGCCAGCGCGAACACGTAGGTCAGCTGGTTGCCGACCAGGTTCTCCTGGTAGGACATCGCCGTCCATTCGTAGCCCGTGCCCGGCGGCAGCGTCGCCTGTGCGATCTGGTCCATCAGGTCGATCGCCTCACCGGAGCTGAAGCCCGGCGCCGGCCCGCCGACGATGGCCGCCGACGGGTAGAGGTTGTAGAGGCTGATCAGCGGCGGACCGGCCGCCTCGTGCAGCTCGGCCAGGGCGCCGATCGGGACCATCTGGCCCTCGGCGTTGCGCACCTGCAGCTTGAGGATGTCCTCGCCCCTGGTGCGATATTGCGCCTCGGCCTGCTGGAAGACCATCAGGGTCTGGCCGAACTTGTTGAAGCGGTTCACGTAGGACGAGCCGAGATACGCCGACAGCGTATTGAAGACCTCGCCGATCGACACCTTCAGCGTCTCCGCCTTCGAGCGGTCGACCTCGACGCGGATGTGCGGCGCGCCGGCGCGGAAGGAGGTGACCAGGTTGCCGAGCGCCGACTGCGTGCCGGCCTGCTGCACCAGGTTGTCGGTCGCGTTCTGCAGCTTCACGTAGTCGAAGCTGCCGTCCTTCTGTTCGACCTGCATCTGGAAGCCGCCGGCATTGCCGATGCCCTGGATGGCTGGCGGCACGAGGGGAAATGCCCGGCCGTCCTGCAGCGACTGCACGTCATGGCCGATCTTCATGACGATCGAGCGCAGGTCCTGGCCCGGCTTGCCGGCGCGGGCGCCCCAGTCGTCGAGGATGACGTAGGCCACGCCGGCATTGGCCAGCATGGAGTTGCTGTCGAGCACCGACATGCCGGAGAGCGCCACGACCTGCTTCACGCCCGGCGTCGCCTGCGCGATCTTGCTGACCTCGGCCATCGCGGCGTCCGTGCGCTCCAGCGAGGCGCCGTCCGGCAGGTACACGCCGACCAGCATGTAGCCCTGGTCCTCGTTGGGGATGAAGGCCGTGGGCAGCCGCGCCACGCCCCAGCCGCCCAGCCCGGCCACGATGAACGCGATGATCGTCATCAGCACGCTGTGACGGACCATCGCGCCGATCAGCCAGGCGTAGCCGTCCTCGAACTTGCCGTAGACCTTGTTGAAGGCGCGGAAGGCGATGTTGCGCTTCTCGGGCGGCGTCGCCGGCCGCAGCCACAGGGCGCACTGCGTGGGCTTGAGCGTCGCCGCGTTCACGGCGCTGATGAAGGCGGTGGCGGCGATCACCAGGGCGAACTGCGCGAACATCTGGCCGGTGAGGCCGGGCACGAAGGCGGCCGGCAGGAACACCGACATCAGCACCAGCGTGATGCCGATGACCGGGCCGAACAGCTCGTCCATGGCCTTGATGGCGGCATCGTGGGGCGTCATGCCGCGCTCGATGTGGTGCGCGACGCCCTCGACGATGACGATGGCGTCGTCGACCACGATGCCGATCGCCAGCACGATGCCGAACATGGTCGTCGTGTTGAGGGTGAAGCCGAGCGCCGCCATGGCCGCGAAGGCACCGATGATCGTGACCGGAATGGTCGTCGCCGGCACCAGCATCGCGCGCCAGTCCTGCAGGAAGATCACGATGACGATCAGGACCAGGATGCCGGCCTCGATGAGCGTCATGAACACCTCGTTGATCGAGGCCTTCACGAAGAGCGTCGTGTCGAACGGCACCTCGTAGTCGAGTCCCTTCGGAAACGCCTTGGCGAGCTCGGCCATCTTGGCATTGACGCGCTTGGCGACGTCGAGCGCGTTGGCGTCCGGAAGCTGATAGATGGCGATGCCGGCGTTGGGCCTGCCGTTCAGCTTGGAGGTCATCGTGTAGGTCTGGGCGCCGAGCTCGATGCGCGCGATGTCCTTGAGGCGCAGGATGCGGCCGCCATTGCCCTGCTGGGACTTGACGACGATGCGGCCGAACTCCTCGGGCGTGCTCAGCCGTCCCTGGATGTCGACCGTGAACTGGAAGTCCTGTCCCACCGGCGCGGGCGGCGCGCCCACCTGGCCGGCCGTGACGGGCTGGCTCTGTTCCTGGATGACCCTGCTGACCTGCTCGGGCGTCAGGCCGTAGGTGTAGAGCTTCTGCGGGTCGAGCCACACGCGCATCGAGTATTGGCCGATGCCCAGCACCTGCGTGTTGCCGACGCCCGGCAGCCGCGACAGCTCGTTGACCAGGTTGATGGTGGCGTAGTTCGACATGTACAGGCTGTCGAACGTGGAATCGGGCGAGTTCAGCGACACGATCTGCAGGATCGAGGTCGACTTCTTCTCCACGATGACGCCCTGCGCCTGCACCGACTGGGGCAGCGAGGCCAGCGCGGCGCTGACCTTGTTCTGCACCAGCACCTGCGCGAAATCGAGGTTCGTGCCGATCGCGAAGGTGACGGTGAGGGTGTAGGTGCCGGCGTCGGTGCTGGTCGACTGCATGTAGATCATGCCTTCGACGCCGTTGACCTGCAGTTCGATGGGCAGGGCGACGTTGTCGACCACGGTCTTGGCGCTGGCGCCGGGGTAGGTCGTCGTGACCTGGACCGTGGGGGGCACGATGTTGGGATACTGCGCCACCGGCAGGGTCGCCAGCGCCACGCCGCCCAGCAGCACGATCACGATGGCCAGGACGTTGGCCAGGACCGGCCGGTTGATGAAGAAAGCCGAGATCATGGTCGTGAACCCGCGCCGGTCACTTGGTGACGTTGTCGGCTGCCGGCGGCAGCTGGATCGACGTCGGCTTGGGCACGACCTTGCCGCCCGGTACCGCCCGGCCGTTGGTCGTCAGCACCACCCGGTCGTCAGCCGCGAGTCCCTTGGTGATGGCGCGCAGGCCGCCGGGCAGGAGCATGCCCTGGGTGATGCGGCGCTGTTCCACGACGTCGTCCTTGTTCACGACGAGGACGTACCGGCCGGCCTGGTCCTCGGCGATGACGCGGTTGGGGATCAGGAACACCTTTTCCTTGCCCAGCCCCTGGGGCATCCGGATGCGCGCGAAGAAGCCCGGCAGCAACTGGCGGTCGGGGTTGTTGAAAAGGCCGCGCACCAGCACCGTGCCGGTCTGGGCGTCGATCTCCGGCGAGACGTAGTTGAGGAAGCCCTTGTGGGGGTAGCCCTCCTCGTTCATGAGGCCGATGTCGAGGGGAATCTTGCTCAGTTCCTCGACCGTGACGCGGCGATTGCCCAGGTTCTGGCGGATCTTGAGGACATCCTGCTCGCTGATGTTGAACTCGACGTAGATCGGGTCGAGCTGGACGATGGTCGCGAGCTTGGTCGCGACGCCGTTGCCGACCAGTTCGCCGACCGACACCAGGTGCTTGGTGACCACGCCGTTGAACGGCGCCTGGACCGTCGTGTAGCCCAGGTTCGTCTGGGCGATGGTGAGGTTGCCTTCGGCGTTCTCGACGTTGGCGCGGTCGCTGTCGCGCTTGGCCTTCGCCTTGTCGTAGGTCGTCTGCGCCGACACGTTCTGGCGCAGCAGGGTTTCCTGGCGCACGAACTCCGCTTCCGACTGGGCGAGCTCGGCCTTGGCGGCGTCGAGCTGGGCCTCGGCCTCCTTGACCTTGGCCTTGTACATCGTCTGCTCGATGATGAAGAGCGTGGTGTCCTTGTCGACGTAGGAGCCGTCGACGTAATTCTGGGACGTCAGGAAGCCCTCGACGCGGGCCACCAGGTCGACCGTGTTGAAGGCCACCGTGTTGCCGGTCAGCTCCTCGAAGGGCACGATCTCCTGCTGCAGTGGAGGCGCTACCGAGATATCGGGCGGCGGCGGCGGCTGAAACTTGTTCTCGGGCTTGCAGCCGGCCAGGCAAGCGGCCAGCAGCGGCAGCAGGATAAGGCTGCGATACACCATAGTCCGACGACGCTCCCCCACTCGGTGGTCGGAAAGCGTTACCCCATCCGCCCTCCGAACGCCACCCGCGCCGGAGTCCCGCGACCTTCACGTCATGGTCACGTCGGGCACAGGGAAACGGGCCTTTCTCTCAGGACTTCCGGAAGATCACGGAGAGATTGTTCGCCGGCATCTCGACGATCTCCGGCGGCCCGAAGCCGTGCCGCGCGGCCAGGGCGGCCACCGCCTCGAGGTCGCGCACGCCCCAGGCGGCGTTGCGGCGCCGCAGGTCGAGGTCGAAGGCCTCGTTGCTGGGCGCCGTGTGCCGCCCGTGCCGGCGATAGGGTCCGTAGAGATAGAGGAGGCCTTCGGCCGGCAGCAGGCGGCCGGCGCCGGCGACCAGCCCCTCGGCCGATTCCCAGGGCGAGATGTGGATCATGTTGGCGCACAGCACCGCGTCGGCCCGTTCGATCGGCCAGGTCGCGGCCGCGGCATCGAGCGCCAGGGCTGGACGGATGTTGGCCAGCCTGCTCTCGGCTGTCCAGGCATCGATGCTGGCGCGGGCGTCCGGGTCGGGGTCGCTGGGCTGGAAGACGAGGCCGGGCAGCGCCGTGGCGAAGTGCACGACATGCTCGCCGCTGCCGCTGGCGACTTCCAGCACCAGGCCGTTCTCCGGCAGGCGCGGGGCGATCACGTCGAGGATGGGCTGGCGGTTGCGCGCCGCGGCCGGGGCATGGCGTTTCATCGGGCTGCCTGAAGGGCCTGCCAGACATGGCAGGGCGCGGCGGGCCCCTCGAATTCCGTGACGCCGAGCGGCGCCAGGGCGTCGAGGATGGCATTGGCGATGGCTGGGAAGGCGGCGATGGCGCCGGCCTCGCCGCAGCCCTTCACGCCCAGCGGGTTGGTCGTGCAGGGCGTGGGATTGAAGCCGAGGTCGAACGACGGCAGGTCGTCGGCCCGCGGCAGGGCGTAGTCCATGAACGAGGCGGCCAGCATCTGTCCCGACTGCGGATCGTAGGTCGCATGCTCCAGCAAGGCCTGGCCGACGCCCTGCGCCATCGCGCCATGGGCCTGGCCGGCGGCGACCATGGGATTGACCAGCACGCCGTAGTCGTCGACCGCCACGTAACGCGCCAGCACCACGCGGCCGGTCTCACGGTCGATCTCGATTTCGACGACATGGGCGCCGTTGGGGAAGGTGAGGTGCTCGCGCTTCCAGTGGTGGTAGGTGTCGAGGGGACGGCCCTGGCGCCGCCCCAAGGCCGCCACCTCGAGCAGACCGACGGCGCGATCGGTGCCCGACACAACGAAGCGGCCATCCTCGAAACGGATATCCGCCTCGGCGGCCTCCAGGGCGTCGGCGGCGAGGGCGTTGCCCTTGGCGATGATCTCGTCGGCCGCCCGCCAGATCGCCGTGCCGCCCATGAAGGTGGCGCGCGAGCTGCCGTGGCCGCCGCCGAAGGCGATCAGGTCGGTATCGCCCTGGCGCAGCCGGATGCGCTCGTTGGGCACGCCCAACCGCTGCGCCACGATCTGCGGGAAGGTCGTCTCGTGGCCCTGGCCGATATGCTGGGTGCCGGTGATCAGCGCGATCGTGCCGTCGGCCTCGAAGCGCAGCTCGACATTCTCCTCGGGCGGCCCGCCGGTGCCCTTGATGTGGTAGGCGAAGCCCAGGCCGCGCAGCTGCCCCGCGGCCTCGCTGTCGCGGCGCCGCGCGGCGAAGCCCGCGAGGTCGGCGCGGGCCAGCGCCTTGTCGAACGTCTCGACGAACCGGCCGCTGTCGACGGCGAAGCCGAAGGCGTTGGTCATGGGCATGTCCTGCGGCGGCACCATGTTGCGCCGGCGCAGCTCGACGCGGTCGAAGCCCGCCTGTCGCGCCGCCGCGTCGATCAGCCGTTCGAGGATGTTGACGGCCTCGGCGAAACCCGGCCCGCGCGTGACGCCGATCGGGGCGGTGTTGCTGAGCACGGCGACCACGCGCAGGGCGATCGCCGGCAGGCGGTACACCGTGCCCTGCAGATGGATGTACTGGTAGGTCTGCACGCCGCCGCCCGCACCGGCCATGTAGGCGCCGAGATTGGCCACGCTTTCGATCCGGAGCGCGAGGAAGGTGCCCGCCGCATCGAGCGCCAGCGAAGCCTCCGCCCACATGTCGCGCGCGGCGTGGTCGGACAGGATGGCCTCGCTGCGGCCCGCGATCCACTTGACGGGCCGGCCGGTGCGCTTCGCTGCCCACAGCACCAGCGCATGCTCGGCGTAGGCGAAGTTCTTGGCGCCGAAGCCGCCGCCGACGTCGGGCGCCACGAAGCGCACGTCCGCGGGCTCGATGCCGAGGCAGCGCGCGACGTGGTTGCGGTTGATGTGGATGTTCTGGCTGGAGACATGCAGCGTGCAGCGGCCCGTCGCAGCGTCGTGGTGGCCCACCGCCCCGCGCGGCTCCATCGGGTTGGTGGCGATGCGATGGTTGTCGAGGCGCAGGCGCACGACATGGGCGGCGCGGTCGAAGGCGGCATCGGCTGCCGCGTGGTCGCCGGTGCGCCAGTCGAGGCAGACATTGTCCGGCACCTCGTCGGACACGAGCGGTGCTCCCTCGGCGCGCGCGGCAAGACCGGTGGTGACGGCGGGCAGCGGGTCGAAGTCCATCGCGATCAGCTCGGCGGCATCGAGCGCCTGCGCCCGCGTCTCGGCGACGACCAGCGCCACGGGCTCGCCCACGAAGCGCACCTTGTCTTCCGCCAGCAGCGGCTGTGGCGCGAAGGCGAAGGGCTCGCCCGTCTGCACGTTGGCCTCGGCATAGGGACGCAGTGGCCCCAGCCCGTCCGCCTCGGCCTCGGCGGCCGTCAGGACGGCCAGCACGCCGGGCGCGCGGCGCGCGGCGGCGGTGTCGATGCCGCGGATCCGTGCATGCGCATGCGGTGAGCGCAGTACGGTGGCATGGGCCAACCCCTCGAAGCGCAGGTCGTCGAGGTAGGTGCCGTGGCCGGTGAGGAACCGCAGGTCCTCGCGGCGCCGTGGCGAATCGCCGATCCTGTCCATCGTCATGTTCGCAGCGTCTCCGCGTTGCGCGCCTGGCGCTTCTCGTCCCACCAGTCGCTGGCCTGCAGCTTCCAGTATACGAGCTGGGTGGCGATGCGGCCGATCGCGCCGCCGGCCCAGCCCGTGCCGAACGGCGCGAACAGACGCCAGCGATCGTCCTCGCCCAGGAGTCCTGCCACGACGGCATCGGCGCCGGCCGCGGTCTGCGCCAGCCCGTGTCCGCCGAAGGCACTGCAGATCCACAGGCCGGCCTCGACCTGGCTGACCTGCGGCATCCTGTGGGGCGCGTAGCCCATGATGCCGGGCCAGGCGTACGCGATGCCCGCCTCTCGAAGCTGCGGCCCGAGCTGCGGATAGACCGACAGGATGTCGCCGCGCATCATCTCGCGCAGGCGCGGCGGCTCGCGCGTGTCGGTGGTGATGCGGCCGCCCCACAGCAGCCGGTCGCCGTCGACCACGCGATAGTAGTCGCCGGCGCGGCGGGTGTCGGAGATCGCGCCGCGCCAGCGGATCGCATCGGCCAGGGCCGGCCCGAGAGGGCCGGTCACCGCCACGTAGGTCGCGACCGGCAGCACGGCGCGGGCGAGGCGCGGCTGCACGCGGCCGAGATCGGCATTGCCCGCCAGCACGACATCGCGCGCGACGATCTCGCCCGCGACGCCATCGGCCTGCACGGCGATGCGCCAGCCGCCGCCGGCGCGGTCGAGCGCAACCGCTTCGGTGCCCTCGTGGATCGCGCCGCCGCGTCCCTCGATGTCGGCCGCCAGCGCGAGCGCGAGGTTCAGCGGATGGATATGGAATGCGGACGGGTCGTGGATCGCCTGATGGTAGCGTTCGGTCGACAGCACCGCCCGCACCGCCTCCGTCTCCCACGGTTCGAAGCTGGCGCCGAGCTTGTCGGCCATCAACCGTGTCCGCTCTGCGAAGCCGCTGCCCTGGTCGGTGCGCGATACGCCGAGCTTGCCCGATCCCATGCGGATGTCGGTTCGTCCGAGCGCCTCGAGGGCATCGCGCACAATGGCCACGCCACGCTGCGACTGGGCATAGAGGCGCCGTGCATGGTCCAGGCCCAGCCGGTCGATCAGCGCGCCCGAGCGCTCGGCGTAGCCCGCGCCGACGAAGCCGCCGTTGCGGCCCGAGGCACCCCAGGCGATGCGGCGGCGCTCGACCAGCACCACACGGCGGCCGGCCATTGCCGCCAGCCGCGCCGCGTGCAGGCCGGCAAAGCCGCCGCCCACGACCGCGACGTCCGCGTCCGATTGCCCGCCAAAGGGCGCGCGATCGGGGGCGGCGTCTCGCGTGGCGGCATACCAGCTTCGCGGATATTCCCTGTCGGCCATTCTGCGCTAAGGATGACACGGTGTTCGCCTGGGAGGAACGATGTCGCTCGATGTCGATGCCGTGATCGTCGGTGCGGGATTCGCCGGCATGTACATGCTGCACCGCCTGCGTCAAAAGGGATTCAGCGCCCACGTCTTCGAGGCCGGCACGGGAGTCGGCGGCACCTGGTACTGGAACCGCTATCCGGGTGCGCGCTGCGACGTCGAGAGCGTGCAGTACTCCTATCAGTTCTCGCCGGAGCTGGAGCAGGAATGGGACTGGACGGAGCGCTACGCCACCCAGCCCGAGATCCTGCGCTACGCCAACCACGTCGCCGACCGCTTCGACCTGCGCCGCGACATCACCTTCGAAACCCGGGTGACGAAGGCCGTCTTCGACGAGGCGTCGAACAGCTGGCGCGTCGAGACCGACAAGGGCAACGCCGTGACGGCGCGCTTCGTCATCACCGCCATGGGCTGCCTGTCCTCGCCCAACACGCCCAAGATCGCCGGCCTCGAGGATTTCGCGGGGCCGACCTACCATACCGGCAACTGGCCGCACGACGGCGTCGACTTCACCGGCAAGACCGTGGGCGTGATCGGCACCGGCTCGTCGGCCATCCAGTCCATTCCGATCATCGCCGCGCAGGCGCGCCACCTCACGGTGTTCCAGCGCACCGCCAACTACACCATTCCCGCGCACAACCGGCCGCTCGATCCGGACCATGTGCGGCAGGTGAAGGCCAGCTACGCCGAGTTGCGGCGGCGCGCCCGGTCCAAGCCGGCGGGCATCGACTTCACGATCAATCAGGCGTCGGCCATCCAAACGCCCGAGGAGGAGCGGCGGCGCCTCTACGAGGAGCGCTGGGCCTATGGCGGGCTGGGGTTCATGGCCGCCTTCTCCGACCTGCAGCTCAACGACGAGTCGAACCGGACGGCTGCCGACTTCGTGCGGGCCAAGATCCGCGCGGTCGTGAAGGATCCGGAGCTGGCCGACCGGCTGACGCCGCGCAACTCCATCGGCTGCAAGCGGCTGTGCGTCGACCCCGGCTACGGGGAGACCTTCAACCGGCCGAACGTCACCTTGGTCGATGTCAGCGACGAGCCGATCGAGCGGGTCACGCCGACCGGCCTGCGGGCGAGGGGCGGGGACTATGCCTTCGACTGCCTGGTGTTGGCGACGGGCTTCGACGCCATGACCGGCGCGCTGCTCAAGGTCGACATACGCGGCCGCGGCGGGCGCTCGCTGCAGGAAAAGTGGCAGGAGGGGCCGAAGACCTATCTCGGCCTCACCATGGCCGGCTTCCCCAACCTGTTCACCATCACGGGGCCGGGCAGCCCGTCGGTGCTGACCAACATGCTGCCCTCGATCGAGCAGCACGTCGAATGGATCGCCGACTGCCTGGAGCATATGCGCGAGCGCGGCGCGACCGTGATCGAGGCCGATGGCGACGCCGAGGAGGCGTGGGTCGGCCATGTGCGCGACGTTGCCGGCTATTCGCTGCGCTCGGCCTGCAGCTCCTGGTATGTCGGCGCCAACATCCCCGGCAAGCCGCGCGTCTTCATGCCCTATATCGGCGGCTTCCCGGCCTATATCGAACGCTGCGAGGCCATCGTGAGGAACGGCTACGAGGGCTTCGCGCTCTCCTCCTGATCTCCTACGCCCCGACCGCTTCGCCGTCGCTGCGCGGGTCGGCGCCGCCGCTCAGCATGCCCGTCGCGGCATCGATGGTGATGCCGTGCGCGTGCCCGGCCATCTCGTTCCAGTCGCCCCAGCGGTCGAGCAGATGGCCGCGCCGCTCCAGCTCCGCGATCGTCTCCGGCGGGAAACGCGCCTCGATGTGCAGCGTGTCGCGCGCCTCGAGAAGGCCGAAGCGGCCGGACAGGAAGCGCGGCAGGTCGAGCGCCTGCTGGATGTCGAGCCCGTGGTCGATCAGGGCGCGGTACACCTGCAGGTGGATCTGCGGCTGGCCGTCGGCGCCCATGCAGCCTACGACCGCCCACGGCCTGCCGTCGCGGAAGGCGAGGGAGGCGATCAGCGTGTGCAGCGGCGTCTTGCCCGGTTCGAGCCGATTGGGGCTCCGTGGATCGAGCGAGAAGTAGGCGGAGCGGTTCTGCAGCACGACGCCCGTGCGGCCGGCGACCGTGGCGGATCCGAACACGCCATAGAGCGAGTGGATCAGCGAGGCGGCGTTGCCGTCCCGGTCGACGGCGGCGATGTAGACCGTGTCGCCGGCAAGGCTTCCGTAGGAGGGGATGCGGTCCCAGGGCAGGGCGCGCGCCGGATCCATCAGCGCCCGCCGTTCGTCGGCATAGGCCTTGGAGATCAGCCGGTCCATGGGCACCTCGACGAAGCGCGGGTCGGCGAGATGCCGGTCGCGGTCGTGATAGGCGATCTGCTTGGCCTGCACCATGAGGTGGACTGCATCCGCGCTCAGCAGCGGCTTGCGGTGCAGCTCGAGCGGCTCGAGCAGGTTCAGCATCTCGAGCACGGCGAAGCCCTGGGTCGGCGCCGGAGTCTCGTAGAGCGTGACGTCGCGATAGCTGCTCCTCAGCGGCTCGCCCCAGCGCGCCGTCTGGCTGGCGAGGTCCGCGCTCGTGAAGAAGCCGCCGTTGGCGTCGGACCACCGCACCAGCTCGCGCGCCACTTCGCCCTCGTAGAAGCCGCGCCGGCCGTCGCTGGCGATGGCTTCCAGCGTGCGGGCGAGATCGGGGTTCCGCAGCGCCGGGCCGCCCCGCAGGAAGATGGCCGCGGCCTCGGGACTCCTGGCCAGCTCCGCGCCAGCGAGGTCGAACCATTGCGCGAGGCGGGGCGTCGGCGCGAAGCCGTCGCGGGCATGGGCGATCGCGGCCTCCAGGCACTGCCGGAGCGGCCGGCGCCCGAAGGCCTCGTGCGCCAGCGCCCAGCTCGCCACGGCGCCGGGAACGGTGAGCGTGCCGGGCAGTACGCCGCGGTAGGGCACCTCCGAGAGGCCGCGCGCCGCGAAGGCGTCGATCGTGCCGCGCGTGGTGGCGCGACCGCCACCGTCGATGTAGCGCACGGTCTTTGTCGCGGCGTCGTAGATCAGCCAGAAGGCGTCACCCCCGATCCCCGTCATGTGCGGATAGACCACCGACAGCATGGCGCTGGTGGCGATCGCGGCGTCGATGGCGGAGCCGCCGTCGCGCAGCAGGGCGGCTCCGGCCTGGGACGCCGCGGCGTGCGGGCTGGTGACCATGCCGTGGGAAGAACGTGCCGCGGGCCGGCCGGACTTGAAATCGATCATGATGACGACGTGCCTAGCACATAGGCCGCTTGCAGGTCGGCACGAATTTGTCTCTCGTGACACCGGGCTGCGAAAGGTTGACTCTCTCCGAGGAACTTCATATTAATTAACCAATTAGTTAAGTAATGTGAAGATGAAGCAGCACGTCCTCGTCGTTCTCGCGCTTTCGCCTCTGCTCCTGCTCGCTCCGATCACGCGTGCGTGGGCACAGGGCGCGCAGCTCCCGCCGGGCGTCTTCATGGGCGAGCCGGACTATCGGCAGGCGCCGGCCGGCACCTACACGCTCGACAAGGACCATGCGTCGCTGATCGCGCGGGTGTCCCACCTGCGCTACTCGTGGAGCGTGTTCCGCTTCAACCGAGTCGGCGGCACGCTGGCCTGGGATCCCGCCAACGTCGCGGGCTCTTCCGTGACGGCGCAGGTGGAGACGGCGTCGATCGCCACCAACGTCAAGGGCTTCGCCGAACAGCTGAGCGGCGACGATTTCCTGAAGGCGGCGAAGTTCCCCGAGGCCACCTTCGTCTCGACGGCCTTCCGCCAGACCGGTGCGCAGAGCGGCAAGGTCGACGGCAATCTGACCCTGATGGGCAAGACGCGGCCCGTGACGTTCGACGTCGAGCTGGTGGGGGCCGGCAAGGGTTTCGCTGACCGGCCGCGCATCGGCATGAGCGGGCGCACCAGGATCAATCCCGTCGATTTCGGCCTCGCGCCGATCTTCGGCGACGCGATCGAGATCGTGGTCGATGCCGAATTCGAGCGGAATCCCTGAGCCACGCTGACCAAGGAGAGAGCCATGACGGTGCAACCCTATCTGTTCTTCGACGGCAAGTGCGAGGAAGCGCTCGACTTCTACAAGTCGGCGATCGGCGCCAGGGTCGAGATGATGATGCGCTTCGGCGAGAGCCCGGAAAAAGGCGATCCCGGCCACATGCCGCCCAACTCGGAAAACAAGATCATGCATGCCTCCTTCAAGGTGGGCGACACGCTGGTCATGGCGTCGGATGGCCACTGCACCGGCAAGCCGTCCTTCCAGGGCTTCGCCCTCGCCTTGACGGCGAAGGACGATGCCGAGGCCGAGAAGCTGTTCGGCGCCCTGGGCAAGGGCGGCCAGGTGCAGCAGCCACTGGTGAAGACCTTCTTCGCGTCGAAGTTCGGCATGCTGACCGATCGTTACGGCGTGGGCTGGATGGTGATCACCCAGGCCTGATCCGAGCTTCACGTCGTCCTGAGCGGAGCAGGCCTGCCCTTCGCTTGCGCTCACGACGACATGAAACGGAACCTCTCCGTCGTCAGGCCTTCTCGACGTTGGCGCTGCGCAAGGGGACGCCGAACTCGCGGCGGCAGACCTCGGCCAGCGCCGCGACGCCGTCGCGGATCGTCTCGGGGTCCGGGTTGGCGAAGCAAAGTCGCAGGCGGCACTTCGCGTAACCCTTGTCGGTCGACCATTCGGGACCGGGATTGAGCGAGACGCCGGCGGCCAGCGCGGCCTGCGCCAGCTTCACGGTGTCGACGTTGTCCGGCAGCTTGATCCAGAGATAGATGCCGCCCGGCGGATCGCCGAACTCGGCGGCGGTGCCGAACTGCTCGGCCAGCGCCTCGCGCAGGGTCTGCAGCTTGGCCGCCAGCACCTTGTTCAGCCGGGGCACGTGCTCGGCGAAGTTCTGGCGGCAGAACTCGGCCAGCACCATCTGCTCCAGCGCGCCCGAGCCGGCATCCTGCTTCAGCCCCAGGATGCGCGCCAGGATGTCCCACTTGGCCACGATGTAGCCCACGCGCAGGGCCGGCGCGATCGACTTCGAGAAGGAGCCGACATGGATGACGCCCTCGCCCCTGGCCATGGCGTAGAGCGACGGCGGCCGCTTGCCGCTCCAGACGAGGTCCGAATAGCACTCGTCCTCGAAGATCATGATGCCGTGCTCGGCGGCGACCTTCAGCAGCTCGGCGCGGCGGGCCTCGCCCATGATGGCGCCGGTCGGGTTCTGCACGGTCGGGATCGTGTAGATGTACTTGGGCTTGATGCCCTTGGCCTTCAGCTCGGCGAGCTTGTCCTTCAGCGCGTCGATGCGCAGCCCCTCGCCGTCGAGCGGGATGCCGACGATATCGACGCCCAGCCGCGCGAGCCGGGTCAGCGCCCCGCCATAGGTCTCCTGCTCGATCAGCACCGTGTCGCCCTTGGCGAGCAGCAGGCTGTTCACCAGATCGAGCCCCTGCAGGGAGCCGGAGGTGATCAGGATCTCGTCGGGCGAGCAGTCGATGGCGGCGTGGCCCTTGAGCTTGCCGGCGAGGAACTCGCGCAGCGGCCGGTAGCCCAGCGGGCCGCTGTTGAGGCCGTAGGTCGCCAGCGACGCGCCCTCGCGCTTCAGGACGGATGTGGCCGCCGCGATCAGCGCGTCGACAGGGACGTTCTTCGCGTCGTTATGGCCGCCGATGAAATTGTACTTGGGAAAGCCGGTCCACTTGGCGGCCGGGGCGGGCGTGCCGGGCGCCAGCAGCGGCGCGACGTCGAATGGTGCGGTCATCTCGGGCGTTCCTCTCTTGCTTGGCTCCATTGCTGGGCCAAGCCTGCCCGATCCGCAACAGGTTTGGGCAGCCCCGGTGCCGGTCAGGCCACTGGGCGGAACGAATGGGCGTCGGCCATCGCCCACGGTTGGTTCCATCGCGGGGGCGCCGTGCCG
>Ga0182792_1001098_pt1 | contig 23089 bp, 21 predicted proteins | sample Passage237B_FD_130497 | JGI IMG/M metagenome (GOLD analysis project Ga0182792, IMG submission 130497) | Cellulose adapted compost microbial communities from Newby Island Compost Facility, Milpitas, CA, USA - Passage2 37B (version 2) (version 2) ...
AGCCCGCAAGCCTGCTCAGAAAGAAGGTAAGCTGGTCAACTGGCTGGTGAAAGATGAGGCGAGAAATGTGGTTACAGCCTATGATCGGGAGGTACCCAACAGCCAGAAAGCCGAACTGTATTACCGCTGGCTGGGCGAGATCAACCGGTTCCATCTGCTGGAAGTCAATCCGATCACCGGCAGGCCCCATCAGATCCGCGTACAGCTTTCAACCATGGGCTGCCCGATCCGCGGTGATGTCAAGTATGGCTATCCCAAGTTTAATCCGGGCAACAATATCAACCTGCATGCACGGCGTCTTTTCTTCGAACATCCTGTCAAGAAAGAACCCATGCTCTGCCGTGCCGGACTGCCGAACGATCCATTCTGGGAAGAATTCCTTTCCCTCGACCAGGAGGAAATCAAGCCCGAGCACCTCGAATTTCTGTACGAATAGGGAGGAATTCAGATAAGCGTACTGCACTTTACGCAACGGAGATGGATATCCTGCGGGGCCGCGAGGTTTTCCGGACGCCTATCTGCTCGGCCTATGTGGGGGACAATACGCCTGTGTCCTCGGTAATGGCTTCATTTTCAAGGTACGGGTTCTCCGATAGCACGGTAGAATTCCTATTCGTTGTACTTCTACAGTTATGCAGGTCCAGGTAGGTGCCTGATCATACGCTCGATTAGGGAGTAAAGATATGTCCTGTGAAGGCAGAGAACGGTGGTCGGGACTTAAAATGCCGGAAGAGGCAGACCGGATGTTCGAAACAGCCGGTGCCAGGGTGCGATAAAGTCAGCTGCCGGTCGGTTTGGCTATCTCCTGGCAGCGTTCGCTGGTTTAAAGCAGGACCGTGTTGATCGTTAAGTCCGTCCATACTCAACCGTTTACCCATGACAGACCTTAGCCAATTCAAAGCCGAACACCAGGCAGAGCTGATTCGAATTCTGGAGTACTGGGAAAAGAACGCACCCGACCTTGAAAAGGGCGGGTTTATCGGTCGTATTGACCACGACGGAAAGCGGTATCCGGATGCTGAAAAGGGGAGTGTGCTGAACAGCCGCATTCTCTGGACATTCTCGGCAGCTTACCGGCATCTGGAACGGGAATCCAGTCTAAAAATGGCGGACCGGGCTTATGAATACTTGCGGGGTTATTTTTATGACGATGCCTATGGGGGTGCCTACTGGTCGGTGAAAGCCGATGGTAAGCCCGCGCAGACCCGAAAACAGATTTACGGACAGGCATTTTTTATCTACGCCCTGGCCGAATATTTCGCCGTGTCAGGCAATGCGGAAGCCCTCGCCCTGGCCACCGAAACATACGAAAAGCTGGAGGAATTTTCCTTCGAGCCCGAATATGGTGGTTACCTCGAAGCCTTCACCCGGGAATGGCAGCCCGAAACCGATATGCGGCTTGGTGGGGGAGGGATGAATGCCCCCAAAACCATGAACACCCATCTCCATGTCATCGAAGCCTATGCCAACCTGTATCTGGTCTGGCCGGATATACGGTTACGGAAAAGTCTGGAGGGCCTGTTGCGGGTGTTTGAAAACCATATTATCGATGCCGAAACCAACCGGATGGTCGTGTATTCGGGCATGGACTGGACACCACTTTCGAAGAATATGTCATTTGGCCATGACATCGAGGCTTCCTGGCTGCTTCTGGAAACCGCGGAGATATTGCACGATCAGCGCCTGGTATCCAACTGGAAGGAAAAAGCGGTCGCCATGGCGAAGGCTACCTTTGCCGGTCTCGCTCCCGATGGTACTCTCTACTACGAGTTCGATCCCGTCAAAAACCATTGGGACAAACAACGCTCCTGGTGGGTCCTCGCCGAGTCGGTGGTCGGCTACCTCAATGCCTGGCAGATATCTGGGGAGGAGAGATTCCTGGAACTGATGAAAACCTCCTGGGATTTTACCAAAAAATACATCATCGACCCAAAGGGCGGAGAGTGGTTTTCAGGGGTAAATGACGACTATTCACTCCTCAACGGCAGCAAAATCAGTTTGTGGAAATGCCCCTACCACAATGCCCGCATGTGCCTGGAAGTGATCAGGCGCCTTTCCTGATTATTCCTGCAGCGCATTCTTAATCAGCTCCAGTTCCGCATGATAGTGATGCCCGTGCTTCTCCAATGCAGCCTTTAGCTGATTCAGACTCGCGCGGGAAGCCTCATTTTTGACGGCCGTGATTCGACGGATGGTAAAGGGTAAAATATTTTCGGGAGCTGCCTTCAGTGCCAGTTCGCCCGCTCGGGACGGATTTTCCGCGACACAGGGTTCAAACGCATACCAGAGCATCAGCGGAAGGTTATGGTCTTGCACATCTTCCTTTACCTGCAACAGATTTTCCAGCACCTCCCACCGCTGACCAGCCGGAATACGCTGTAATGCTGAAGTGAGATAAAGACGCACCAGGGGGGAGGACTCACGGGAAGAAAGTGCGTTCAGTTCCGCCCGTATTTTCGGCGAGGCGGGAAACAGTTCGACCCCAAGTTGGATGGCCCAGCTGCGTATATGTGCTTCAGGGTGGCTGAGCAGCGTCAGGTAGTCTTTTTCTTTCAGACTTCCGGTCACATGGAGGGTCCACAAAGCCCGAAGTTTACGGGTTACATCCGGGTTTTCATCCAGTATCTTCCGAAGCGCTTTCACATCTTTCCTGCCCAAACCCCTTTCCTGCAGGATCAGCCGGGCCTGACGGACGTACCACTCATTTTTTTCGAGGTGATAGGCTACCAATTCAGCATTACTGGCCTTGTATAGATTGACTTTTTTCCACTGGTCATCTTTGTAGGTTATCTTGAAAATCCGGCCCAGGGTTTTGTCATGCACATCCGGATTATTGCTGTGACATTGATTCTTGTCGTACCAGTCAATGGCAAAGACAGATCCCGATGCATCGTATTTCATGTTCAGCCACTGCGACCAGCTGTCGTTCATTTCGATGAAGTCGGGACGGTGACGGCCTACATAGCCCGACCCGGAAGGTTCGGGGTGGTCGATGTTCAGTCGGGCACCGTTGATGTTGTTCATAAACAGCTGGTTGCGGTAATTCTGAGGCCAGCTTCCACCCAGATAGACCATGGCTCCGGCATGGGCATGACCGCCACCCTTGGACTGGGAACGGAAGTTGCCGGCATGCGGGCCCCGGTTCCCTACCCAGTGCACATGGTCAGCGATGGTCTTGATGTCGTCGTAGATGAACTCGTTAAAGTGTTTGCCGGCCTGCCGCTGGTAACGAGCCCCCTGAATCACATGATACAGGTGGGGAATCACGCAGGCTGTGATGAAGGCGTGACCATAGTCGTTGAAGTCAATTCCCCAGGGATTACTGGTTCCTTCGGAAAACACTTCAAACGTATGCCGGGTCGGATGATAGCGCCAGACGGCTGCATTCAACGGAATCCGCTGCTCATCGGGTGTACCGGGTTTACCTATTTTGGAATGTGTAAACACGCCGTGGACTCCATAAAGCCAGCCATCCGGCCCCCAGCGGAGGTTGTTGAGGGTCTCGTGGGTATCCTGGTAGCCCCAGCCGTCGAGCAGGATCTGTGCAGGTCCGGCGGGTTTGTCATTTTCAAAATCAATCGGAATATACATCAGATAGGGAGCGGCACCGACCCACAGACCGCCCATGCCCACTTCAATACCGCTGACCAGGTTCAGTCCTTCCATAAAAACCTTACGGCTGTCGAGGGTGCCGTCACCGTCGGTATCTTCGAAGATGAGAATGCGGTCCCGCCCTTTCCCTTCCTCGGCGCGCACCGGGTAGGTATGTCCCTCGGCCACCCACAAACGGTTACGGGCGTCGATGGTAAAGCTGATCGGTCTGACAATGTCGGGTTCGGCAGCCGCGAGGGTTACCTTGAATCCTTCGGGAACGGTCATGGCCTTCGCAGCCTCTGCACCCGATAATCCCGCGTACTTGATGACATCCAGCGGTGGCAGGGTGATGATATCTTCCCGGCGCAGCTCGTTCTCAAAAACCGGACGGGTTGCATGGAACAGGAAATCGTCGAAATTCAGGTGAGCTGACTGGTCGTCTTTCACATAGGGAATCGATGAAATCCCGGTTTCATGGTCTACGATTCTGATTCTGATCTCCCTGCCCTGCATGGCTGTCAGGTCGACGACCACGGGCTGCAGCGGTAATCTGCCCGATCCGGTTATGGTAAAGAAGGGCTTGTTGTCAGCTGCATTTACCAGTTCGATCCGGGTATCATCCAGAGCTCCGCCCGAAACCCGGAAAGATGCATAGGGGTGGGTGACCTTGAAAGGTACCGAAGCGATGACGCCCACTTTTTTGTAGTGCTCCCGCCCACCGGTCGTAAACATATAATTCCCTCCAATACCCAGTTCTACGTCCTTGTCATGCAGGGGAGAGGGGTCCTGACTAATGACCAGCTCCTCGAATCCACTGCCTTCTTCCACCACCCAGTCGGTAAGGTCCCCTGTTTCGAAATTGAGATTCAGTCGTCTTCCGTCCTTTTGGGGTACTTCGCCGATGACATCCGCAGCGGGACCGATTTCACCTTCCACAATCCTGATATTTCCTACCATACCGGCTATACGGTGGCCCGGGATGGAGCAGAAGTAGACATCGTCGTACTCGGCGATAAATTCGATGGATGCCGTGTCGCCCTTTTCCACGATGGTCCGGCTTTGTACCCCCATTTTCTCCAGGGTGATGTCATGGGGCATCAGTTCACCGTTGGTGATGGTTATTCGGATTTTGTCTCCCTTGTTGGCCCGGATGACAGGGTTACGGGTTCCATCTTTCCGGAAGTAACCCAGCATGATACTTTCCAGTTCGAAATGACGGGTAGTAGTTTTGGTTTGGGAAAAGCCTGGAATCAGGGAAGCAATGGTTAACAGCAGGACCAATGAAATTCTACCAAACATAGTTTTTGGTGGGGTTAAGAAAAGCTTTTTACGTTCTCCGGGTGCACCGGGCTGAGGTTTGTCAGTCGGGAAGGACTTCAATCTCCACATTTTTCAGGAAAATCTGGGCATTGCCGCCACTGTGTATCTGGACGCCGATGATCCCCGAAGTCGGCAGCGACTTGTCGGGCTCAATGTAGTCGGCCGTCTTGATCCCGTTAATGTACAATTCGTGCCGGTCTCCCGTGCAGCGCACTATATAGGAATTCCAGCCATCGGGTTTGAGTAACTGCCTGAGTGCCTCCAGGTTTCCCGAGACCAGTTTCCCTCTCCGGTGTTCGTCGTATATATCCCCCCAGTATCCTTCCCCTATGTCGGCCTGATAACCGATCATATTTTTGTCCTTAACTTCCGAACGATACTGGATGCCACTGTTGATCATCCCCAGGGAGGCATCGCCGGTTAGTTTGAAAAGACATCGGAATTCGAAGTTCTTGTAGGTTTTCTCGGTAATGATGTAACTGTTTACCGGTACCTTTTTTACCGGATCCCCGCCGACAATCATCCCGTCCTGGACCTTCCACAGGTAAGCATAGGCCGGATCCGAGACCTTCCAGCCCTTCAGCGACCGTCCGTCAAACAGCTGGATGGACTGGGAAAAGGACGGACTGACCAGGCACAAAATCAGCAATAGCGGTAAATAAAGGCGCATATGGGTTAAAGTTGTTTGTTCGACAATTATGGGTTCCATCACTAAAAGCGGAAAGGTTTGAAACTCTACCAATTGGGAGGGAAGTAATTCGTTGATGCCGGCGGAACGTAACAGGGGGAGTGCCGGATGCAGTGAATTCTGCCGGCTGAAAACGGAACGGAGTACGCCAAATATACCGTTCACCCAAAAAGCGGTAAAACGTTTTACGTAAATCCACAAATTTCCGTATTTTTGAAGCGCTAATAATTTTGCAGAATTATAACATGAGCTTAGAGGAAATCATTGCGACTACGAAAAATTTTCTCTCAGAGGAGTTTGAAGTGGACAAGGAATTGATCCAGTCGGACAGTGACCTGAGAAAGACACTGGATCTGGACAGCTTGGATTATGTGGATCTGGTAGTACTCATCGAAGAAAACTTCAATATCAAAGTAACGGGTGAAGACTTCAAAACCATCGTAACCTTTAACGACTTCTATCAATTCGTTGCTTCGAGATTAGCGCCGGTCGCGGCAGATCCTTCTTTATAGGAGCATGAGTAAATGGGACGGGAAAACGAAGGGAACGCTCCTCGGTTACAAGATTTTGCTTTTCTGCGTAAGACATACTCCCGTTCGATTTGTATATTTCCTCCTTCGGTTCATTGCCTTTTACTACTTCCTTTTTGAACGTACTGCCCGAAATGCCCTGAGGGAGTTTTACACCCGGGGCCTCCAGCAGAGCCAGTTTCAGGCCCTGCAGTTAATCTATGCCAATTTTTATCGTTTCGCCCAGACACTGATCGACCGCATGGTTTTTCTGGTCGGGCGGGAAAATAAATTCCAGCTTTCGTTCGAACACGAAGATTACCTTATCCGTTTACGCGACGAGGGCAGGGGGGCTATCCTGCTGAGTGCCCATCTGGGCAACTGGGAAACCGCCGGAAACCTGCTCAAGGGCAGGGTGACCCCCACGATCAACGTGGTAATGCTCGATTCCGAAGTGCAGGCTATCAAGGATTACCTCAATGACAAGACGGGAGGCTCCCGTTTCCGGATCATCGCCATCCGGGATGATCTTTCCCATGTGATCAAAATCAACAGTGCCCTCAAGAACAATGAGTTCGTAGCCATCCATGCCGATCGGTTTATGGAGGGAGCCAAGAATATGGAATTGCCTTTTCTGGGACAGAAAGCCCGATTTCCCTATGGTCCCTTTCTGATAGCATCCAAGTTCCGGGCGCCGGTCACCTTTGTATTCGGCGTAAAAAAGAGCAACTTTGTTTACCATTTAAGCGCAACTTCGCCGATTTACACTCCGGGAACGCCGGAGGAAATTGCAGAAGCATTTGTAGCTGAACTGGAAGCGCGGGTGAAGGAAAACCCCGAACAATGGTTTAATTATTTCCCCTTCTTTGAAACGGATGTCAACGACTGAAATAACTTCCCTTATTCCTCACCGCCCCCCTTTTGTTTTGATCGATCGGCTTCTGGAGGCCGAAGAGGATACTTTCGTAACCGAATTTACCATACCTGGCGACCATCTGCTGGTCAAAGACGGGTATTTTCAGGAGTCAGGTATGCTGGAAAATATGGCCCAGTCGGTGGCAGCCGGTGTAGGTTATCTGGGGGTAAAGCGTGGTCAGGAACCAAAAGTGGGTTATATTGGGGCAATTTCACGGGCGGAAGTGCTCAAACTGCCTCGGGCAGGCCAGACACTGACGACCCGGGTAAAGATCACACATCGTCTCGATCCGATTATATCGGTACAGGGGGAGTGCTTTCATAAGGATGAAAAATTATTGGTAGGGGAAATTAAGCTGGTGTTGAACGAATGAGTGAGACGAATACGAAACTGACATCGACCCTGGAAATCGATGTGCGCTTTAGCGAAACCGATGCCATGGGCGTAGTCTGGCATGGAAACTATCTGAAATATTTTGAAGACGGCAGGGAGCATTTTGGCAGGGAATACGGTATGCCCTATCTGAAAGTGGCTGATCAGGGCTATTTCGTGCCGATTGTCCATACATCGCTCGACTATAAATCCTCGGTCTTTTACGGCCAAAAGATCCGGGTCATTACCGAATATGTACCGGTGCGCACCGCGAAAATTGTATTCAACTATAAGGTGATCAATCTTTCGACCGGCGAACTGGCGGTGGAGGGAACCACGACCCAGGTGTTTATTTCACAGCAAACCCGGGAACTGGAACTGTTGACCCCTCCTTTTTATCAGGCCTGGAAAGAAGCAATGCTCCGCTGAATGAAAGTCCCGGTTTACATAGGTGCTGAATCCATTGTATCCTCGCTGGGCCGTTCGGCTGCATCCAACTATGACCAGCTATGCAAGGGAATATCGGGTATTGCACTCGAACCCGGCATCGGATGGAAGGAGTCGGACGTCTACCTTTCGCGCATTCGCGATCTTCCCGCTGTCGGGCCGTTCGCCAGTCTGCTCTCGGCATCCCTGGAGGAGCTGTCTGCGGGGTGGGACCAGGCGTTGCTGACTTCTTCCGACACACAGGTAATTATCAGTTCGACCAAAGGTGAGCTGTCCGATGACCTGCTCAATCCCTTTCACGCCGTAATCGACGGTCTCATAAATCGTTTTGGCCTTGTGCATAGGCCCCTTTTGTTGTCCAATGCCTGTATTTCGGGCGTTCTGGCCATTAACCTCGCAGCCCGGATGATAGGCGAGGGCATGTGCAGACACGTGGTCGTGCTGGGGGCTGACGTCATATCCCCCTTTGTACTGTACGGATTTCAGTCACTTTATGCCGTAAGTGACGTGCCCTGCCGGCCCTTCGATCAGGACCGGAAAGGCGTCACGCTCGGAGACGGGTGTGGCAGGGTGGTTCTCTCGGTGGAGAAGAACAGTTTTTCAGAAACACCGGCGCTTTATCTGGGGGGAGGGGATGCCAACGACGCCAATCATATTTCCGGTCCGTCACGAACGGGCGAAGGACTTGTCCGGGCAGTAGCCAAATCCCTGCGTAATGCCGGCGTGGATACGCAGGAAATAGGGTGCCTGAATGCCCATGGTACAGGAACCCTGTATAACGATGAAATGGAAGCCATCGCTTTCAACCGGCTGGGGCTCGAAACGATACCGCTCAACAGCCTCAAAGGCTACTGGGGGCATACGCTCGGGGCTGCCGGACTCATTGAAACAGCTCTTTGTATGCAGGTTCTTCGGAACGGCATCATTCCGGCCAGTATCGGGTTTGAAAATCCTGGTACGTCCAAACCCCTGAACGTCGTTATCCGGCCGGAAGAGCTTAAAAAGGATATTATTCTGAAGACCGCCTCGGGTTTTGGGGGCGGTAATGCAGCATTGTTAATCACCCGGTCATGATCAGAAAGGCATCCTGTTGCAGGTTTACGTCCGAGGGTATTTTTGTAAATGGGGAAAAGCGGTTTACGCTAAACCATTTTGAGGAAGAACTGACGGAGGTCTACCGTCAGTTGTCGGTGGAATATCCCAAATTCTACAAGATGGACCTGATGTCGAAAGTGTCTTTCCTCGGGGTAGAACTGCTCAAAGGGGTTGACTCCGAACTGGCCTTGCACCGTGAAGATGAGGAGGTAGGACTGCTTTTTGCCAATTCTGAATCGAGCAGCCAGACCGACCTCCGGTTCGAGGAAAGTTACACCCGCGACGGACTCCCCAGTCCCTCGCTGTTCGTGTATACCCTGCCCAATATAGCGATGGGTGAAATTGCCATCCGGAATAAATGGTACGGAGCACATATGTTTTCCGTTTTTCCTAATTTCGCAGCGGCCTACTTTGCCGATTATGGCAGGCTCATGCTGAAGGATGGAGCGAAACGGGTCGTAGGGGGATGGGTCGACGTAAGGGAGCAGCCTGACGCAGCCTTTTTCGTACTGGACAGTTCATTGCTGGAAAACAGAGAGGAAGCACTGCAGGTCCTGAATCAAGTGTACAGTAATCATTAGAAACAGATATACATATTTTAGAATGGCAAGCGCGGCGCTTAAAGAACAGCTTAAAAAGCAGATCATTGAACAACTGAACCTCGAAGAAGTAAAGGTAGAGGACATCGAGGACAGCGCTCCCCTTTTTGGCGAAGGTGGGGCAGGACTTGACTCGATCGATGCGCTGGAGCTGATCGTACTGCTTGAAAAACATTACCAGCTCAACGTAACCAATCCGGAAGAAGGCAAACAGGTGTTCTATTCCATCGACACCATGGCCGATTACATTGAAAAGCACAAGGCTTAAGATGGCAGCGGAGGTATATGTAACGGGAATGGGCATTCTTTCCGCGATCGGCAACGGCGTGGAGGAGAACCTGTATGCGCTGTTACATAAACAACCCGGTATTTCGGAGATTCAGATGGGGAAAAAACGGGTGAAAGCCGGTCGAATACCCCTGAGCGATACCGAGCTGATTAAGCTTTTGGACGTTAAACAAACGCCAGTTTCCCGGACTTCCCTCCTGGGTATGGCGGCTGCCCGCGAAGCGTGGGGGGACAACCGTCTTTCACCGCAGTTACGGACGGGACTTATTTCGGCCACCTCCGTCGGGGGTATGGACCTCACCGAAACCTTCTATGCCGACTATCTGGCCAAACGACCTGCTGACTTCGATGTCCTGGTCTGTCACGATAGTGGTACGTCGGCAGAACATATTGCAGGTTATCTCGGGATCACCGGCTATATCAATACCTTGTCGACAGCCTGTTCCTCCGGGGCCAATGCCATCATGCTGGGAGCGCGCCTCATCCAGAGTGGCCGCCTCGACCGGGTACTCGTGGGGGGTACGGATGCGCTCACCCAGTTTACGGTGCAGGGTTTCGGTTCGCTAATGATCTATGATTCGGAATGGACCCGTCCGTTTGATGATACCCGCGCCGGGCTCAATCTCGGTGAAGGCGCCGCATTTTTGTTACTGGAATCGCAGAGAAGCCTGGAGTGGTCGGGCAACCAACCTATTGGACGCGTAGGCGGTTGGGGGAACTCGGCAGACGCCTACCATCAGACCGCATCTTCTCCCGACGGCAAAGGCGCTGTGCTGGCGATGAGGGAAGCGCTCGGCAGCCTTTCTCCCGCCGATATTTCCTATATCAACGCCCATGGAACAGGCACACCCAATAACGACGGGTCCGAATCGGCTGCCCTGATCAGCGTTTTCGGGGATACGCTGCCTCCCTTTAGTTCCACCAAAGCGTACACTGGCCACACACTGGCAGCAGCAGGAGCCATAGAGGCGGTATTTTCTTTGCTGGCCATCCGGGAAGGAAAGGTGTGGCCCAATCTGAATTTTTCGAACGTGATCCCCGATACCGGACTGGTACCGGTCACCGAACCCGAAAGCCGGGAGGTGAATGCCGTACTCTCCAATTCGTTCGGTTTTGGCGGGAATAATTCGTCACTTGTATTTACCCGATAAAAATGATAGCCAGGGTTTACATCCAAGCAGCCGCGACCATAAGTCACCAACCCGTCTTCGGTGTCAGGGGTTTTGCAGCCTCCCTGAGTCCGTTGGAGCGCGGAAGTGAACTTGTTCAGCCGGCCTACAAGGAGTATATCGATCCTATGGCTTTAAGGCGCATGAGCAAAATCCTGCGCATGAGCATTACCAGCGCATGCGAAGCGCTGAGACAGTCGGATATTGCTCAACCCAGGGGTATTATCGTAGGCACCGGCCTGGGCTGCCTGCTCGATACGGAAAAGTTTTTGTCGAATTTTCTGACCCTCGAAGGGCTTATACCACCCACTTCCTTCATTCTGTCCACCCACAATACCATCGCCGGACAGATTTCCCTGAACCTGAGCTGCCATAGCTACAATATCACCCATACCCAGAACACGCTTTCCTTCGAAACGGCACTGATCGACGGCCTCATGAAAATTGAGGAAGGGGAATCGCCCGTACTGGTGGGGGCTGCGGACGAACATATTCCCTTTCTTGACACCGTAGCGGCCGAGTGGGGGTATACCCGGCTGCAACTGACTTCCGCTGCATCCTTTTACGTACTGTCAGGCCAAGCCTCCTCCGAAAGTCTGGCCGAAGTGCTGGATGCCGAAGTGATCGCAGGCCAGAATGGTACGGATGAGTCGGTTATCAGCGGGTTCCTGGAGCGCAACGGGCTAACGCTGGCGGAAATGGACCTCATCCTCAGCAGCGGAACAGCCGTAAAAACCGACGTCAAGCAAATGGACTATACGGCTTACTCCGGCATCTATCCCACTGCATCTGCCTTCGCCTTTCATTACGGAGCCGATTACCTTAGCTCGGTGTCCGGCAGTCGTTATGTCCTGATCGTGAACCGCCTGAGACCCGAAAATACCGGCCTGGTGCTGCTGAAGTCGATTGAAGCATAAAATTTCCATAGGTCTGCTTGTCCTCTCGCTGATCCTGGTCTGGACCCAGGTGACGGATCCTGCCCAGCGGATTATGGCTATGCTGGTACTACTTTCGGCGTGGATGGCTGTTACCGCCTGTGGGGTCTATTTCATTCGGGCCAATTGGTTTCTCAGATCCCTCAACCGGCTCGACGACGCTTCGGTAGCCCTCACATTTGACGACGGCCCCGATCCGGAAAACACGGTCAAGATTCTTTCCATTCTTTCGGCTCACCAGGTGAAAGCCACCTTTTTTCTCATTGGCGAAAAGGCAGCAAAGCATCCCGGTCTGGTCCGGAAAATACTGGACGAAGGCCATCAGATAGGCAACCATTCCTATACCCATACCCCCCGGCTCGGTTTTTTTTCTACCCCAAGACTGAAAGCGGACTTTGAGCGGTGTTCGGCAGTGCTGGAGAACATCAGCGGGCAGCCGGTGCGGCTGTTTCGTCCGCCCTTCGGGGTCACCAACCCACGCTATGGAAGGGCGCTCAGTGCCCTTGAGCTTGTCTCAGTAGGCTGGACTTTAAGGAGTTATGATACTGCGATCAGGGATCCCCGACGGCTGGAAAAGCGTATTGTGGGCAGACTGAAGCCGGGTCATATACTGTTGCTGCACGATACCATGCCGCAGACTGCCGAAGTCCTTCCTGCACTGCTTCAGCACCTGAAAGAAAAACAGATCGCCTGCGTTAAGATAGAACCTTACATTTAATAGTAGTAACTTTGGCATTCACGAAGTGGTGAGAAAGAGTTATGAAAAAGTTTGGGTGCTGGCTGGTTTTTCTTTTTCCGATTTGGACCTATGCGCAGGATTTCGAGCGGGTGGCTGATCCCTCCGCTGTATTCCGGGAGCTGAAAACCTATTCGGACAAGGTGAATTCTATCCATGCCGATTTCAGGGAGATCAGGTATGTGTCTTACCTGAAGGAGCCTCAGAAATCGTCAGGACGGTTTGTGTACGAAAAACAGGATAAAATGCGCTGGGAGCAGAACGTTCCCGCCAAATACGTCATCCTCATCGACGGCAGTACGTTGCGGGTGAGTGAGGAGGGAAAGGAGAAGAATATCAAAACTGCCGGAAGTATGGCAGGGATGATCCGGGAGATGTTGCTGATGCTGGTCAATGGCGATTATCAGACCAGCAAGGGTTTTGAGAAAGAGCTTTTCCAAAATGCCACGGAATACCGCATGGTATTGAAACCCCTGGAAAAAAGGCTGAAACAGCGCTATGACCGGCTGGAAATGCAGTTTTCCAGAAGCTCGCTCGGGTTGAAGCAGCTGACTTTTTACGAAAAAGGGGGTGATCGTCAGGTGATGACTTTCCTGAACGAGAAGATTAACGCACCGGTAGATTCCCGCCTGTTTACACAATTCTGACCTTTCATGTTACACAATAGCCTCTATTCCTGGCAAGTTAGATCCACCTCAGCCAACAGTGTAGTGTACGAGGTGCTTTTTAACCGGCAGCACCCGCTTTATGAGGGACATTTCCCGGGTCAGCCGGTCACCCCCGGCGTAGTATTGGGAGAAATAGTGAAGGAGTTGCTGGAAAAGCATCTCGATCTGAAACTGGGTATGACTGACCTCCGTCAGATTAAGTTTCTGAGTCCCCATAACCCGGACTCCAACCCTGAAATGGAAATTACCATCAAGTGGCAGAATGACGAAGGGTACCTGGTGCAGGCCTCCGGCATCGACAATTCCATCGTTTTCTTTAAAATGACCGCACGGTATCGACCTCTGTAATGCTGAAGGACATCAACGGCTGTATCATTATTCCAACCTACAACAATGCACGAACCCTAAGCCGGGTGCTCGATGAGGTGCTGCAGTACGGCAGTGCGGATACGATTATCGTGATTGACGATGGTTCGACGGATGAGACACCGGAAATCCTCCGGCAGTATGAGGGGCGGGTGATATTGCTCAGAAATGAACCCAACCGGGGGAAAGGCTATTCCCTGCGGAGGGGTTTCCGGGAAGCGCTGGACCGGGGATTTGAAAATGCCATTACCATCGATTCCGACGGACAGCATTTCCCCGACGATATTCCAGCCTTTATAAAAGCTGCCAGGGAACATCCGGGCGCTATGGTCATGGGTAACCGGAATATGGCCCAGGCAGGAGTTCCGGGCAAAAGTTCATTCGGAAACCGGTTTTCAAGTTTCTGGTTCTGGGTACATACCGGTATCCGGTTAAAGGATACCCAGACCGGCTTTCGGCTCTATCCCCTTACATGGGTAAGCAAAATCAATCTGATCACCAACCGCTTCGAAACCGAAGTGGAAGTGTTGGTCAAGCTCGCCTGGAAGGGATGCGAATTTGTCAGTGTCCCGATTCAGGTGAAATATGATCCGGAAGAAAGGGTAAGCCATTTCAAGCCGTTCCGTGATTTCGGCCGGATAAGTGTACTCAATACCTGGTTCTTCATCCTGACGATGCTCTGGTACCTCCCGCTGCGACTTTTCCGCAACGTGAAAAAAAAAGGGCTTTGGAATAGCGTCAGGGACGAATTTCTCCAGCCCGGAGAGTCGCACCTGACCAAATCCTTCTCCATCGGTTTCGGCCTGTTCATGGGAATTGTACCGATCTGGGGTTTTCAGCTGCTGGTAGGGATGGCAGCGGTGCTGGCCATGAGGCTCAACAAAGCCCTTTTCTTTATTGCTGCCAATATCAGTATTCCTCCCATGATACCCCTTATCGTTTTTGCCAGCTATAAAATGGGAGCCCCGTTTTTCCCGGACAATGCCCTGGTAATGGATAGCTGGAAAGACGTTACCCTCGAAAGCATCCACCTGCATCTGATGCAATACGTGACAGGTGCATTTGTACTGGCTGCCACCGCCGGTGCGGCTGGCACGGTCCTGTCTTGGATGGTGCTCATAATGCTAAGAAAGTCAGGAAGTTAGCTGGCCTGAAACAGGTGATATGTATTAGCTAAAAACATGACTTTTGTCATACTTATCCTTTCCGTGATCGTCCAATTTTGATGCTGTTAAACAGAGCTCATCAAAATGCAGGCAGCTATGGAAAATGCCGTTTTACCAAGCCAGTCAGAAGCCGAAATTCATGAGGGTCAGTGTTACCACTGCGGGCTGCCCTGTGAAGATACCCCCCTCGAATGTGACGGAAAAAAGTTTTGCTGCAGCGGCTGTCAGGCTGTTTACAGCATACTGAAAGAAAACGATCTCTGCACCTATTATCAACTTCCGGATGCGAAGGGAAACAGTCCCGACCGCAATTTCTATGAAGGGAAATATCAGTATTTGGACCTGCCTGAGGTTAAGGATAGGGTCGTTACCTTCAGCGAAAACGGAATAACGCAGGTCAACTGGTATATTCCCTCGATGCACTGCAGTTCCTGCGTGTGGCTGCTGGAAAACCTGCATAAGCTGCATTCAGGTGTCCTGGGCGCGCAGGTTGACTTTCCTGAAAAGACCGTTCGAATCAGCATACGGGAAGAAGTATTACCCCTGAGTGCGCTGGCCAATCTCATCACCTCCATTGGCTACGAACCTTACATAAGTCTCAGCGACGTGGAGGTCAAGAAGCGTTCTCCTTACGATAAGACACGGCTCTATAAGATCGGCATTGCCGGATTTGCGTTCGGGAACATCATGCTGCTGGGTCTTTCCGACTATTTCACACTGCTCGGCAGTACCGGGCTCGACAAGGGAATGACCGTCATCTCCGGCATCCTTTCCATCCTGCTGGCACTGCCGGTATTTTTCTACTGTTCCTCCGATTTCTTCGTTTCGGCCTGGAAAGCCATCAAAACCCGTCAGCTCAATATCGATGCCCCCATTGCCCTGGCCATCCTGGTGACTTTTGTCAGAAGTGTGGTGGAAATCGCATTTGAAGGCGGGGCAGGATACCTCGATTCGATGACGGGTATCGTGTTTTTTATGCTGGTAGGCCGTTATTTTCAGGATAAAACGTACTCGCTCATCTCCTTTGACCGTGACTATAAATCATTCTTCCCGGTAGCAGTTTCGGTCATCAAAGACGGAAAGGAAACGAAAAAGCAGATTTCCGAACTGGAAAAAGGGGACGTCCTGCTGATCCGAAGCAATGAAATGATCCCCTGTGACGGCCGGCTGATGTCGGAGAGTTCGTCGATCGACTACAGTTTCGTGAGCGGGGAGTCGGTCCCGGTGGTCAAGACTTTAAACGAATCTGTTTACGCCGGCGGACGTGTCAAAGGTGCTGCCGTCGAGATAGAAGTGACCAAAAAGGTAGCCCAAAGTTACCTGACGCGGCTCTGGAACAATGATGTTTTCACCCGCTCAGAGGAAGAGGAAGAAAGCAAATTCACCGCCTTTATCAATCGGTATTTTACGCTCACCGTATTCCTCATCGGTACAGTCAGCTGGCTGCTTTGGGCCTGGCTGGGAGATTTCAGGCGCGGATTCGACGCCATGACAACCGTCTGGATCGTCGCGTGCCCCTGCGCCCTGCTGCTGGCGCACACTTTTACCAACGGTAATCTATTGTCTCTCCTTGGGAAGAGCGGACTTTTCCTCAAAAACGCTCTCGTGCTCGACCGGTTTTCGCGCATCAATACGGTAGTTTTTGACAAAACCGGAACGCTGACGCTTCCCGACAGCGCAGAGGTCAAGTATAGGGGTACACCGTTATCTCCGGCCGAGAAACAGCTTGTGGCCGATCTGGCGGGACAGTCGTTCCATCCGCTGAGCCAGCAGATCCGGAAGTTTCTCAAAGCCGAGCCATCTCCGTATACATTGACCCGGAAAGCGTTTAACGAGCAGGCAGGAAGCGGAATTGAAGCCCTTTATGGCGATGTGAAAGTCAGGCTGGGGTCGGCCCGGTGGGTCGGACTGGAAAGCACCGAGCGGGAAGCCCGTGCCTCCCGGGTGTACATCGCCTTTGATGATACTGTGAAGGGCTTTTTCGAAATCTGCAGCCAGTACCGCGAAGGGCTGAAGGACTCGGTCAAACGTCTGAAAGACAAGGGCTATGAAGCCTACCTGTTGTCGGGCGACAAACCGACCGATGAGGCATTCCTGGGAGAAATTTTTGGCGGAAGTGACAAACTTCATTTTTCCCAGACTCCGCAAAGCAAACTCGATTTCATCAACAAACTTCAGAAGGATCAGGGGGCAGTCGTCATGATGCTCGGTGACGGGCTCAACGACGCGGGAGCGCTGAAACAGAGTGACGTGGGAGTAGCCGTATCGGACAACATGAACAATTTTACCCCGGCCAGTGATGCCATCCTGGAAGGCCGGCAGGTGGGTAAAATCCGTTCTTTCATACAGCTGGCCCGCAGCGGACGGCGTATCGTCACCTGGAGCTTTGCGATCTCCGTGATTTACAATGTGATCGGTCTCTACTTCGCCGTACAGGGTGAACTCAGGCCCGTAATTGCTGCCATCCTGATGCCTGCCAGTTCTTTGAGCATCATCCTATTTACCACGCTGGCCAGCCGATGGAAAGCCGCGAAGATATTAAATTCCTAACAAAGGATTTGAATTAAGCGGTTGAATATCAGTCGAAAATACGACAAGTGTCGTGTGCTAAAATTGTACAAAATAAAGGCTGGTCATGGCTATTCAAATTCGGTTCGGGAAATATGACAAAGGTCATAAACGCGCCTGTAATGGGTCATGATCTAAAAGCTGCACTGCGGATAGTTTTGCAGAAAGTAAGGGGGAAATAAGTGGGACAATTTCAGACTTAAAACCAACAGACTATGAGTGCAATATACGTCCTAATGCTGGCCGGGCTCGCAGTGGCCGGAACCTTCATGCTGGTGTTTCTCTGGTCGGTAAAATCGGGGCAGTATGACGACGATATCACTCCTTCCATCCGGATTCTCTTCGATGAGGAGCCGGAGAAAAAGGCCGACGAGCTCAAATCGGGATAGTCAGTGGGTGGGGCTGCGAAGGCCCTCCTTGCCATTAGTTCCATCGATCACAAACCAAGTTTATTACCCAAATTAATCGTCCATTTATGGAAATCTTTAACAAAACCAATACCCCTTCGTTAGCTTTGGAGGAGTTCGAATACGACAATAAGATCGTAAGGAACTTTGCCCTGGCCACCGTTATATGGGGAGGGGTGGGCATGTTGGTCGGAGTATTAGCCGCCTTTCAGTTGGTATATCCCGAGTTAAACTTTAACCTGCCGTTCACCACCTTCGGCCGGATACGCCCACTGCACACCAACGCCGTGATTTTCGCGTTTGTAGGGAACGGTTTTTTCACCGGGATGTATTACGCAGCCCCCAGGGTACTCCGGACGCCCATGTACAGCCAGCTGCTCAGTAAAATCCATTTCTGGGGCTGGCAGCTGATCATCGTCATGGCGGCCATCTCTCTTCCGCTGGGCTGGACATCCGGTAAGGAATATGCCGAGCTCGAATGGCCCATCGATATTGCCATTGCCGTGGTCTGGGTAATCGGGATGCTGAACCTGATCATGACCACCATCAAGCGTCGTACCGAACATATCTATGCGGCGGTGTGGTTCTTTATTGCTTCTTACGTGACAGTAGCCCTGCTGCACGTTATCAACAGCATAAACCTGCCAATTTCCCTCACCAAGAGCTATTCAGTATATGCCGGGGTGCAGGATGCGCTGGTACAGTGGTGGTACGGCCATAACGCCGTAGCGTTTTTCCTAACAACACCCTATCTGGGACTGATGTATTACTTCCTGCCCAAGGCAGCCAACCGTCCCATCTATTCCTACCGGCTTTCCATCGTCCACTTCTGGACACTCATATTCATCTATATCTGGGCTGGTCCTCACCACCTGCTCTACACCGCATTGCCCGACTGGGCGCAGTCACTGGGTACCGTATTTTCCATCATGCTGCTGGCCCCATCCTGGGGAGGTATGATCAACGGTCTGATGACGCTGCGCGGTGCCTGGGACAAAGTAAGGGATGACGTCGTACTCAAGTTTATGGTAGTGGCGGTGACCGCCTACGGTATGGCTACCTTCGAAGGGCCCATGCTGTCACTCAAAAACGTGAATGCCATTGGACACTATACCGACTGGATCGTGGCCCACGTTCACGTAGGTGCGCTGGGGTGGAACGGCTTCCTCACCTTCGGTATGCTCTACTGGCTCTTCCCAAGACTTTACAAACGTCCGCTCTACTCGAAAAAACTGGCAAATCTGCATTTCTGGATCGGTACCATCGGTATCCTGTTCTATGCGATTCCCATGTACTGGGCAGGATGGGTACAAAGTGCTATGTGGCGTGAATTCACCGAAGACGGATTCCTGAAATATCCCAACTTCCTCGAAACCGTAACCCAGTTGATTCCATTCTATGCCCTGAGAGGAATCGGTGGTACACTCTACCTCTTCGGTTGGGGGCTGATGATCTATAACCTTCTGAAAACGGCTCAGGCCGGTTCGCTCAAAGAAGTGGAAAAAGCTCAGGCAGCCAATATGACGCATCAGACGCATCAGAACGAATACTGGCACAGAAAATGGTTCGAGCGCAAACCCGTGTTACTGACCGTCGGAAGTTTGATCGTGGTAGCCATCGGAGGTATGGTGGAAATGATACCTACCTTCATGATCCAGTCCAATATCCCGACCATCGAAAGTGTGAAACCGTATACACCGCTTGAGCTCCAGGGACGGGATATCTATGTGAGGGAAGGCTGCTATACCTGTCACTCGCAAATGGTACGTCCGTTCCGTGATGAGATCGAGCGCTACGGAGAATATTCCAAAGCTGGCGAGTTCGTCTATGATCACCCCTTCCAGTGGGGATCCAAGAGAACCGGGCCGGACCTGCACAGGGTAGGGGGCAAGTATCCTGATTCGTGGCACTACAACCATATGGAAGACCCCACCAGTATGTCGCCAGGTTCCATCATGCCGGCTTACCCCTGGTTGCTGGAACATGAACTGGACACCACCACGACGGCGGCCAAAATCAAAGCAATGCAGATTCTGGGTGTGCCATATGAAAAAGGATATGAGCAGGTGGCCAATCAGGAGCTTATCGAGCAGGCCAATGGCGTAGTCAAAAGGCTGGCTGATGCAGGAATTGAAACGGAACCGACCAGGGAGATAGTAGCGCTGATCGCCTATCTGCAACGTCTGGGTACCGACATAAAAGCGGAAAATAATCCAAACTAAATAACCAGGAAGCGTAACCGGGGCGTATTCCACCCCGGTGCCCCCTTCCTCAGGATGATTCAGACCTAAAGAAAGGATTAAGATGAAATTCAGAAATTACCTTGACACCATATCCGACATCGGGATTTACCCCATGTTTTCGCTCCTGGTCTTCGTAGCCTTTTTCATCGGGCTGCTGTGGTACGTGTTTTCGATCAGTAAAAAGGAAGTTAAGAAAATCAGTGAGCTGCCCCTCGAGGACGGAACCCGTACGAAGGGGATTCTCACCCTCTTGTTCGGTCTGCTCGCCTTCGGAGCCAATGCTCAGTCGGCGGAAGAGGCCGGTAAAATGGGCAATGAAGAACTGGCGCTGGCCGTAATCGGCGTCGTGATCGTGTTTGTCCTCATTATTCTGGGGGCTATTCTTGTGCAGGTGGTAAACCTGGTTAACCGGGTAAACCAGAAACTGGCTCCGGAGCAGCATGCGGAGTCGGGGGAACTTTTCTCCGAAAAATGGTGGAAAAAATTCAGAGGGGTAAGTGTGGAACTGTCGGAAGAAGAAAAAATTCTGATCAAGGAGCACGACTACGACGGAATCCAGGAGCTGGACAACCGTATGCCGCCATGGCTGTCATTCCTGTTCCAGGGTACCATTGCCTTTGCGGTGATTTACCTGCTGATCTACCACGTTTTCGGAGTAGGTGATCTGCCGCACGCCGAGCTCAGAAAAGATCTGGAAGCCGCCGCCATTCAGAAGGCCGCCTATCTGGAAAAAGCGGGAGCGGGTATCGATGAGAACAACGTTACCCTGGTCGAAGATGCCGCCCTGATTGAGACGGGTAAGACCCTTTTCAAAACCAACTGCGCAGCCTGCCACCTGGAGGATGGAGGCGGTTCGGTTGGGCCAAACCTGACAGACCAGTACTGGCTGCACGGCGGAAGTCTGCAGGATATCTTCAAAGTGATCAAATACGGCGTGCCTGAAAAAGGAATGATCAGTTGGGAAAACCAGCTCAAACCTCAGGAAATACAGTACGTAGCAAGCTACATCGTTTCCAACCTGGTAGGTTCCACACCGGCTAACCCCAAGGAGCCACAGGGTGAACTTTGGGAAGAGACAGCTGCGGAAGCGACTGCGGAACAGTGAGCTGACAGTCAATATTCATCTGGGTTATCCGGCTGCCATTTGTTTCACAGGGAAAACATCTGGCGCCGGGAAGCCCAAACAAAAGGAGCGAAACACTCCGATCTGAATTACTATGAAACCCAATTTGAGTGCAGAGGAAGAATCGTTCAGAGACCATTTTTCAGCCGTAGACGACTACGGTAAAAGAATCTGGTTTTATCCCCAAAAACCTAAAGGAAAATGGCATAACCGGCGGGTAGCCTTCAGCATTCTGTTGCTGGGACTCATGTTCACCGCCCCCTTCATCCATGTCGATGGGCAACCTCTTTTACTTTTTAACATTCTCGAACGGAAATTCATCATTTTCGGAATCTTCATCGGGCCACAGGATTACTGGATCTTTGGCCTTTTAATGCTTTCCTTTCTTCTGTTTGTGGCCCTCTTTACCAACCTCTTCGGGCGTCTCTGGTGTGGCTGGGCCTGTCCCCAGACGGTGTTCATGGAGATGGTGTTCCGCAAAATCGAGTTCGCTATTGAAGGGGACTGGAACAAGCAGAAAGCCCTGGACAAAGCGCCCTGGGACGCGGTTAAAATCCGGAAGAAACTATTGAAATGGGGCATTTTTGCACTCATTTCCTTCCTTATCGCCAATCTGTTACTGGCCTACGTTGTTGGGGTTAAGGAGCTGGCCAAAATCGTTACGCATCCGATTTCCGACAATCCCGGACTCTTTGCGGGGATCTGCGTATTTACCGTCATCTTTTTCTTTGTATTCACCTGGCTGCGCGACCAGGCCTGTACGGTGGTTTGTCCCTACGGCCGTTTGCAGGGCGTATTGCTCGATAAAAAATCGGTGGTTGTGGCCTACGACCGGATGAGAGGCGAGCCCAGAGGAAAACTCAGAAAAGGTCAGACCCGTGAGCTGGGCGACTGTATCGACTGCTTCCAGTGCGTTCGGGTCTGTCCGACCGGCATCGATATCCGCAACGGTACCCAGATGGAATGCGTCAACTGTACGGCCTGTATCGATGCCTGTAACCATATGATGGATCAGGTCGGATTTGAAAGAGGACTGATCCGCTACGACTCCGAAGAAAATATCCTCGAGAAAAAACCAAGACGCCTTTCACGCAAGGTGATCGGCTATGCTGCCGCTGTCCTGGTACTGTGGGGCGGACTGATCTACGCGATGGTAACCCGCACGGCAACCGAAACGACTCTGCTCCGGGTGCCTGGTACCCGCTATATCGAAAATGAAGACGGGACGGTCAGTAACCTGTATAATTTCAGAATTTACAACAAGACCAATCACCCGATCCAGGCTGAAGTTAGGCTGTTGGATGAAGAAGGCTCGCTGAAGTTCGCCGGTACGCCCGACCTCCTGCTGGAACCTACCGGCAGGGCAGAGGGAACGCTGTTTATTACACTCCCTTCTGACGTACTCAAGAACCGGAAGAATATCGTCAGTGTCGGGATTTTTCAGGACGGAAAACAAATAGAATCCCTGGAGACCACCTTTATGGCACCAGGAAAGCATTAGATATACTCAAAACCCATAGAGCCATGAAACTGCAATATCACTGGGGCTGGAACATCGCCATACTTTTTGGGGGGTTTGTCATCCTTATCCTGAGTATGGTCGGCATGAGCGTACGTCAGAAAATAGATCTCGTTTCCGACGATTACTATGCCATGGAGCTGGTTCACCAGCAGAAAATCGATAAGATCAAAAGGGCAAACAGTCTTGTGCAGAGTGTCAGCTGGAAGCTGGAAGACCAGTTTCTGAAAATCAGTTTTCCGGAGAATTTCGACAAAAACTCGATTGCCGGAAATATCATCCTTTATTGCCCGGCCGACAGCCGCAGGGATCTGGTACTTCCCATCGAACTGAAGGAAGATCACAGTTTCCGCATACCCCT
>Ga0182792_1001100_pt1 | contig 23083 bp, 25 predicted proteins | sample Passage237B_FD_130497 | JGI IMG/M metagenome (GOLD analysis project Ga0182792, IMG submission 130497) | Cellulose adapted compost microbial communities from Newby Island Compost Facility, Milpitas, CA, USA - Passage2 37B (version 2) (version 2) ...
GCGCCTGACCACCGAGCTGATCCTGCTGTTCCTGTACCTGGGCGTGATCGGCCTGTACCACGCCGGCGACGACCGCCGCGCCTCGGCCCGCGCCGCCGGCCTGCTGGCCATCGTCGGCGTGGCGCTGCTGCCGGTGATCCGCTATTCGGTGGAATGGTGGGACTCGCTGCACCAGGGCCAGACGATCCGCGTGTTCGGCGAGTCGAGCCTGGACCCGAGCATGATGGCGCCGCTGTGGTGGATGGTGGCGGGCACCAAGTTCTGGTTCGCGGGCTCCCTGCTGGCCCGCGCCCGCGCCGACAACCTGCGCCGCGAGGCCGGTCGCGACTGGGTGCGCAAGCTGGCCGAGGACGCCGCATGACCTATCTGCCCTACGTGATCGGCGCCTACGCGGTGTTCGCCGCCGTGCTGCTGTGGGACTTCCTGGCCCCGCGCCTGCAACTGCGGCGCGAGCTGCGCGCCGCCCGCCTGCGCGCGCGCCGCGAGCGCAAGCCGGCCGATCCGGCCGCGGAGCTGAGCCGCCGATGAACCCCACCCGCAAGCGCCGCCTGCTGTTCGTGCTGCTGCTGGTGCTGGCCTCCGGCGCGACCACCGCGCTGGTGGCCATGGCCCTGCAGCGCAACGTCGCCTATCTCTACACGCCGGCCGAGGTGCTGCGCGGCGATGCCGGCGAGCGCGCCCGCTTCCGCCTCGGCGGGATGGTGGAGAAGGGCTCCTTCCGCCGCGAGGACGGCTCGCTGGAATCGCATTTCCGCGTCACCGACGGCGACGCGCAGCTGCCCGTGGTCTACACCGGCCTCCTGCCGGACCTGTTCCGCGAAGGGCAGGCGGTGGTCGCCACCGGCCGCATGCAGGGCGGCGTGTTCGTGGCCGAGAACGTGCTGGCCAAGCACGACGAGAACTACATGCCCAAGGAAGTGGCCGACAAGATGGGCATCGCGCACAGGAAGCACGACGTGCAGGCGCCGGCGGCGGAGAAGGCGCCTTGATGCCCACGGCGGTGGCCGGCCGGGGCCGGCGCGGGGGCGCGCATGCTGCCTGAACTGGGCCAGGTGCTGCTGGTGCTTGCGCTGCTGGTGGCGCTGCTGCAGAGCGTGCTGCCGCTGGCCGGCGCCCAGCGCGGCAACGCGGCGTGGATGGCGGTGGCGCGCCCGGCGGCGCACGCGCAGCTGCTGCTGCTGGCCGGGGCGTTCGCGATCCTCACCTGGGCGTTCGTGTCCCAGGATTTCTCGGTCAAGTACGTGGCCGAGAACTCCAACTCCCTGCTGCCGATGATCTACCGCTATTCGGCGGTGTGGGGCGCGCACGAGGGTTCGCTGCTGCTGTGGACGCTGGTGCTGGCGCTGTGGACCTCGGCCGTGGCGCGCTTCTCGCGTGCGCTGCCGCAGCCGGTGGTGGCGCGGGTGCTGGGCGTGATGGGCGTGGTCGCGGCGGGCTTCCTCGCGTTCCTCATCTTCACCTCCAACCCGTTCGCGCGGCTGTTGCCGGCCGCGGCCGAGGGACGCGACCTGAACCCGCTGCTGCAGGACCCGGGCCTGATCATCCACCCGCCGATGCTGTACGCCGGCTACGTCGGTTTCGCGGTGCCCTTCGCCTTCGCCATCGCCGCGCTGCTGGACGGCCGCATCGACGCCCGCTGGCTGCGCTGGACGCGGCCGTGGACCAACATCGCCTGGGCCTTCCTCACCGTGGGCATCGCCTTGGGCAGCTGGTGGGCCTACTACGAGCTGGGCTGGGGCGGCTGGTGGTTCTGGGACCCGGTGGAGAACGCCAGCTTCATGCCGTGGCTGGTGGGCGCCGCGCTGATCCACTCGCAGGCGGTGACCGAGAAGCGCGGCAGCTTCCCCGGCTGGACCCTGCTGCTGGCCATCGCCGCGTTCTCGCTGTCGCTGTTGGGCGCCTTCCTGGTGCGCTCGGGCGTGCTCACCAGCGTGCACTCCTTCGCCGCCGACCCTTCCCGCGGGCTGTTCATCCTGGCGTTCCTGTGCGTGGTGATCGGCGCGTCGCTGCTGCTGTACGCGCTGCGCGCCGGCCGCCTGGAAGCGGGCGCCGCCTTCCAGGCGGCCTCGCGCGAGACCCTGCTGCTGCTCAACAACCTGCTGCTGGCCAGCGCCTGCGCCATGGTGCTGCTGGGCACGCTCTACCCGCTGCTGGCCGACGCGCTGGGCATGGGCAAGATATCGGTCGGCCCGCCCTACTTCGGCCTGCTGTTCTTCGTGCTGATGGCGCCGCTGGTGGCGCTGGTCCCGTTCGGCCCGCTCGCGCGCTGGCAGCGCGAGCAGCCCTCGCGCCTGGCCGCCGCCCTGCTGCCGTGGCTGGGCGTGGCCGCCGGCCTGGGCGTGGCCGCGTACTTCACCGCCCCCCAGGGCGCCTGGAAGACCGCGCTGGGCGTGGCCGGCGCCGCCTGGGTGGGCCTGGGCACGCTGCGCTTCGCCTGGGGCAGGCTGCGCAACAGCGGGCGCATGACCGCCGAGATGTGGGGCATGGTCCTGGCCCACCTGGGCATCGCCGTGTTCCTGGCGGGGGCGCTGCTGGTGGAGGCGCAGAACGTCCAGCGCGAGGTCGCCCTCCGCCCGGGGCAGACCCTGGAAGTCGGCCGCCATGCGTTCGTCTTCGAGGGCGTGGAGCAGGTCCAGGGCCCCAACTACCTGGCCGACCGCGGCCGGGTGCGCGTGCTGCGCGACGACCGCCCGCTGGCGCTGCTGCACCCGGAGAAGCGCGCCTACGCCAGCGGCGGCCAGGTCATGACCGAGGTCGGCCTCCTCCCCGGCCTGGCCGGCGACGTGTACGTGGCCCTGGGCGAGCCGCTGGGCGGCGACGCCTGGGCGGTGCGCGTGCACATCAAGCCCTTCGTGCGCTGGGTCTGGGCCGGCGCGCTGCTGATGGCGCTCGGCGGGCTGGTCGCCGCCGCCGACCGCCGCTTCCGCCGACAACCGGAGAAAGCCGCATGACCGCTCCGCAGGACACCCCGCAGAACGCGCCGCGCCCGCCGGGCCTGCCGCCGGTGGCCATCGTCATCGGCGCGCTCTTCTTCCTCGGCCTGGTCGGGCTGATGCTGTACGGCGTGCTGCGCTCGGGCGACGCCGACCGCGACGTGCTGCCCTCGGCCCTGATCGGCAAGCCTGCGCCGCAGTTCGCGCTGCCGGTGCTGCACGACCCGTCCGTCCGCTTCGGCTCGGCCGACCTGCGCGGCGCGCCCTACGTGCTCAACGTCTGGGGCAGCTGGTGCGCCGCCTGCCGCGACGAGCACCCGGTACTGACCGCCTTCGCCCAGACCAAGCGCGTGCGCGTGGTCGGCTACAACTGGAAGGACGAACCGGCCGACGCCCTGCGCTGGCTGGAACGGTTCGGCAACCCCTTCTTCGTGGTCGTGGCCGACCAGGAAGGCCGCCATGCCCTGGACTGGGGCGTGGCCGGCGCGCCGGAGACCTTCCTGGTGGACGGCGCCGGCATCGTGCGCTGGAAGCACACCGGCCCGCTGACCGAGCAGGTCGTGCGCGGGCAGCTGCTGCCGGCGCTGGAACAGGCGGAGCGCGCGCGGTGAGCGCCGTGCTGCGCGCGCTGCTGCTGGCGCTGGGCCTGGCGCTCGGCGCGGCCGCGCACGCGCAGCCCGCCGGCGACGCCTCGCCGCTGCGGTTCCGCGACGGCGCCGAGGAGGCGCGCTTCCACCGCCTCACCGCCGAGCTGCGCTGCGTGATGTGCCAGAACCAGTCGCTGGCCGACTCCAACGCGCAGATCGCGCACGACATGCGCCGCGAAGTGCTGGCGCTGATGCGCCAGGGCCATGGCGATGCCGACATCAAGCGCTTCCTGGTGGAGCGGTACGGCGAGTTCGTGCTGTACCGGCCGGCGGTGGACACGCACACCTGGCTGCTGTGGTTCGGCCCGGGGCTGGTGCTGCTGGGCGGCGGCCTGGCGGTGTGGCGCATCGTGCGCCGCCGCGCCGCCGCCGCGCGCGGCGCGGCGAGCGACGACGGAGAACAGGAATGGTGAGCGACGCCACCCTGCCGTTCGTGCTGGCGGCCACTGCGATCGGCGTGGCGGTGCTGGCCTGGGTGCTGTGGCCGTTGTGGCGCGCGCCGCGCTGGCCGCTGGGTGGCGCGGTGGCCGCGCTGGCGCTGGCGACGCTGGCGCTGTATGCCCTGGTCGGCACGCCGCAGGCGCTGCGGCAGCCGGCGGACGCCGGGCCGCGCAGCCTGGAGCAGGCGGTGGAACAGCTGCAGGCCGAACTGCAGCGCAACCCGGCCCAGCCCGACGGCTGGGCGCTGCTGGCCCGCTCCCGTGCTGCGCTGGGCGACGACGCCGGCGCCCGCGATGCCTTCGCCCGCGCGGTGCAGCTGGCGCCCGACGAACCGGGCCTGCTGGTGGACGCCGCCGAGGCCCGGGCCCGGGCCCATCCGCAGCGCCTGTTCGACGAACAGGCGGTGGGCTGGCTGCGCCGCGCGCTGGAACTGGAACCCGGGCATCCGCGCGCGACCTGGTTCCTCGGCGTGTGGCTGCGGCAGACGCGCCGCCCCGACGAGGCCGCGGCCACCTGGGAACCGTTGCTGGCCCGCGTGGACGCCGACACCGCGCGCAGCCTGCGCGTGCAGATCGACGCCGCGCGCGCCGAGGCCGGCCTGCCGCCGCTGCCCGCCGACGCGCCGGCGCCCGGCGCACTCGCGGTGAAGGTGTCGCTGGACCCGGACTTCGCCGCGCGGGTGCGGCTGCGCGGCGACACCACGGTGTTCGTGATCGCCCGCGTGCCGGACGGCCCGCCGATGCCGGTGGCGGTGGAGCGCCATGCGCTGCAGGACCTGCCGCTGGAGGTGGTGCTGGACGACGCCGACGGCCCCATGCCCACCCAGAAGCTCTCCGCGCTGCGCGAGGTGGAAGTGCTGGCGCGGCTGTCGGCCAGCGGCAGCGCCGAGCGCGGCGAGGGCGACCTGGAGTCGCCGCCGGTGCGCGTGGCCCTGCCCGCGTCGCAGCCGGTGGAACTGGTGATCGGCGCCCCGCGCTGAGCGTCGCGCGCAATGCGCGACGCGGCGGGAAGCAGTTTTCCGCCACGCCCCTGCGGCGCGCGGGCGGTTGCCGTTACACTCCGGCGCCTATGTCCATCGCCACGCCTATCGCCCCGACCGGCGAATTCATCCCGCCCGGCAGCCTGTTCCATGCGCTGCCCTCGCCGTTTCCGATGAAACGGGGCGGCCGCCTGCACGGCGCGCGCGTGGCCTACGAGACCTGGGGCAGGCTCAACGCCGCGCGCGACAACGCGGTGCTGATCGTCACCGGACTGTCGCCCGACGCCCACGCCGCCTCGCACGGGCAGGACCCCTCGCCCGGCTGGTGGGAAGCCATGCTCGGCCCCGGCAAGCCCATCGACAGCGACCGCTGGTTCGTGGTCTGCGTCAACTCGCTGGGCAGTTGCAAGGGCTCCACCGGGCCGGCCTCGCTCGACCCGGCCACCGGGCAGCCGTACCGCCTGTCCTTCCCCGAGCTGTCGATCGAGGACATCGCCGACGCCGCGGCCGAGGTGGTGCGCGGGCTGGGCATCGCGCGGCTGGCCTGCGTGATCGGCAACTCGATGGGCGGCATGACCGCACTGGCGCTGCTGCTGCGCCACCCCGGCATCGCCCGCGCCCACATCAACATCTCCGGCAGCGCGCGCGCGCTGCCCTTCTCCATCGCGGTGCGCTCGCTGCAGCGCGAGGCCATCCGCCTGGACCCGAACTGGAACGACGGCCGCTACGACGACGCCGGCTACCCCGAGTCGGGCATGCGCATCGCGCGCAAGCTGGGCGTGATCACCTACCGCTCGGCGCTGGAGTGGGACGGCCGCTTCGGCCGCGTGCGCCTGGAATCCGACCGCCCCGACGAGGACCCGTTCGGCCTGGAATTCCAGGTGGAGAGCTACCTGGAAGGCCACGCGCGCCGCTTCGTGCGCCGCTTCGACCCCAACTGCTACCTGTACCTGAGCCGCTCGATGGACTGGTTCGACCTGGCCGAGTACGCCGGCGGCGACGTCCTGGCCGGGCTGGCCGGCATCCGGGTGGAGCGGGCGCTGGCCATCGGCGCCAACACCGACATCCTGTTCCCGGTGCAGCAGCAGGAGGAGATCGCCGAGGGCCTGGCCCGCGGCGGGGCCCAGGCGCGCTTCCTGGGCCTGGATTCGCCACAGGGCCACGACGCCTTCCTGGTGGACTTCGACCGCTTCGGCCCGGCCGTGCGCGGCTTCCTGGACGAGCTGCCCGGCTGACGGTTTCGATAGAAACATTTATCTAACGCAATCCCCACTACCCTGCGCGCCCGGCCCATTGCGGACGACGGCTTTGGATTTTCCCGGCAGGCAGAAACTCGTGGACGCCTTCGACGCGGCGGTGCGCCTGGGCGAGGAGGGCGCGGTCACCGCGCGCCTGCGCCAGGTGCTGGTCGCGCTGTTCGCCGACCGCGAGGTCGGCCTGCCGCGCGCGGTGCTGCAACCGGTCGCCGACCATTACGCGCGCCGCGAGCTGTACGCCAGCCCCGACCTGGGCTACAGCGTGGTGGCGATGACCTGGGGCCCGGGCCAGGGCACTCCGGTCCACGACCACGACGGGGCCTGGTGCGTGGAAGGCGTGTGGCGCGGGCGCCTGTCGATCACCCGCTACGAGCCGCGCGAGCGCGACGGCGAGCGCTGGCGCTTCGCCGCGGTCGAGGCGCTGGAAGCCGGGCCCGGTTCCGCCGGCAGCCTGATTCCGCCCCACGAGTACCACGCCATCCGCAACCCCGACCCGACCGGCATCGCGGTCTCGCTGCACGTCTACCAGCACCCTCTGCTGCGTTGCCACGTGTTCCTGCCCGAACACGCCACCGCCACCGACGGCTGGCTGCGCCGCGAGGTCCGCGAGCTGGCCACCGACCCCGCGCGATAGCCGGCTCCGGGCACCGGCGGCTATACTCGCCCGCTGGCCGAAGTGGCGGAATCGGTAGACGCAGCGGACTCAAAATCCGCCGCCCTCAAAAGCGTGTGGGTTCGAGTCCCACCTTCGGCACCAGCATCACTGCGTTGCGTCGAGCCGGTGCGGCCCGGCCTCGAGTGTCCCGACCGGCGGCGCAAAGGTGCAACGGGGAGTTCCATCAACCTCGATGCTGCAGTGCGCATGCCGTCGGGTGAGGCTGCGTCCCGCCAGCCGCTCGACGCTCCGATGACGCCCGCGCGCGGACCATCCGGCCATGATCCGTTCCGTCGTGCCTCCCGGCCCATCGCCGCTGATCCCGCAGGAGATCGATGCCCGGATCGAGGCAGGGATCCCTGCGCTCCGGCGCGGCCTGGACACCTTCTGCCCGGCGCTGCGCAGGCGCACGCACCGCTCGTGCGCAGCGGCGGCTCCCGCACACCGGCAGTACGTGCCGGAGCGGCCGGGAAAGATGCGCGACAGGACCGGCATCCATGAGTGACGCCTGGCGGGCGCTGCCGCGGGCGTTCTATCGGCGGCACCCGGCCGAGGTCGGCCCGGAGCTGCTGAACAAGATCCTCGTGCGCGACGACGGGCGCGCGGCGCGCATCGTGGAAGTCGAGGCCTACGCCGGCAGCGAGGACCCCGCGGCGCACTCCTACCGCGGCCGCACCGCCCGCACGGCGACGATGTTCGGCCCGGCCGGCCACCTCTACGTGTACTTCACCTACGGGATGCACTGGGGCTCGAACGCGGTCTGCGGCCCCGAAGGCGAGGGCTGGGGCGTGCTGCTGCGCGCGGCCGAGCCGCTCAGCGGACTGGAACTGATGCGCGCCGCGCGGGTGGCCGCCCGCCGGGACCGGGACCTGGCCAGTGGCCCGGGGCGGCTTTCCCAGGCGTTCGGGATCACGCGCACCCTGGACGGCGCCGACCTGGTCACCGGCGACCGCGGCATCCGGATCGTGGACGACGGCGCGCCGCCGCCGCGGGACCCGATCGTGGGGCCGCGCATCGGAATTTCGCGTGCAATGGAGTTTCCGTGGCGCTGGCACGTCCCGGGCCACGACCACGTGTCGGGGCCACGGCGACGCGCAGGCGGCTGAGCCGTGCGCCGACCGGCATCCGCGGTGCCACGGCCGCGTGGACCGGATGCGGAACCCGCGGCACGAAGCCGTGCCGCCAGCGGACCCGCGGCGTACCCGGCCTGGGGCCATCTGCACCAGGCGCCCCGGTTGCGGAGGCCGCCGGCAGCCTTCCGTCGCCGCGCCCGCTCACGCCCCGCTCGCGGGCACGGCGGCATCCTCGCGGCGTCTGGCGCAGGAGGATGCGATGAACGAGATGCCCGACAGGCTGGTGAACTCGCAGGACGGCATCGACCGCCTGGAGGCGCTGTGCAGGGAACTGGACGACGAGGAACGGGTGCGCCTGCGCATGGAGGACGGGTCGGCGGTCGAGGGCGTGGTGACGGTGCGCCCCACGGTGCAGACCTTCCGCTACGGGGACGGCAACGAGGGGCTCAACGCCCTCCTGCGCCTGGACCCGCTCGACGGCACGATGCCGCCCCGCTACATCTGGCTGGACGGCGTGGTGGAGGTGACCCGGCTGGGCACGTCCTAGGCCCGCTCGGCCTCCCCGCCCAGCTGCACGATCTTGTCCACCAGTTCGGCCACCCGGTAGGGCTTGGCGATGAACGCCACGTTCTCCGGGAACGGCGGCAGCTGCGAGCGCGGATGCCCGGAGGCCAGCACCACGCGGATTCCGGGCCGCAGGACCGCCGCCTGCTGCGCCAGCTCCACGCCGGACACCCCGTTGGGCATCACCACGTCGCTGAAGATCACGTCCACCGGGCGGTCGCCCTGCAGCACGCGCAGCGCCTCGGCGCCGCCGCTGGCGACGGTGACCTGGAACCCGGCCAGCTCCAGCGCCTCGGCCACCACGTCGCGCAGCAGCAGGTCGTCGTCCACGAACAGCACATGGGTCTGCGCCGCGCTCATGCCGCTTCCTCCCCGGTGGCCGCCGACGTGTTCGCGTACGGCAGGCACAGTTCCACCCGGGTCCCCAGGCCCGGCTCGCTGACGATCAGGATGCGCCCGCCCGACTGGCACACGAAGCCGTGCACCTGGCTCAGGCCCAGGCCGCTGCCCTTGCCCACTTCCTTCGTGGTGAAGAAGGGGTCCATCGCCCGCTCGATCACGTCGGGCGTCATGCCGCAGCCGGTGTCGGTGACCACCACGCGCACCTCGGGGCCCTGGCCCGCCTCCTCCGCGCCGGCGGAAATGCTGCCCACCGGATCGAACCCGGCGAAGGCGCCCGCGCCGTCCTGGCCCGGCTCGGTGGCGTGGGTGGCGATGACGATCCGCCCGCCCTGCGGCATGGCGTCGCGGCTGTTGAGCACCAGGTTGAGCACCGCCGCCTCGAACTGGCAGGCGTCCACGATCACCGGCATCTCCTCGCGGGAGAGCCGGTACTCGATCTGGATGGTCTCGTCGCAGGCGCGGCGCAGCAGCGCCGAGGAGCGCTGCAGCAGCGTGTTGGCGTCCAGCCGCTCCGGCGCCAGCGGCTGCCCGCGCGAAAAGGTGAGCAGTTGCCGGGTGAGCAGCGAGGCGTGGTCCGCGGCGCGGTGCGCCGGGCGCAGCAGGTTGCGGCGGCGCTCGGGGTCGTTGCCGAAGCGTTCCACCAGGTCCAGGCTGTTGACGATCACCGTCATCAGGTTGTTGAAATCGTGGGCCAGGCCGGTGGTCAGGCGCGAGATGGCCTCCAGCCGCTGGCTGCGCGCCAGCGCCTCGCGCGACCGCTCGAGCTGCTGCTGGGCGTTGCGGCGCTCGGTGATGTCGCGCGTCACCTTGGCGTAACCGACCAGTTCGCCGTCGCGGCGGATGGGGTCGATCACCACGCTGGCCCAGAAGCGGGTGCCGTCCTTGCGCACGCGCCAGCCCTCGGAGGTGTAGCGCCCCTCGCGCGCGGCGGTGGCCAGCGCCCGCTGCGGCACGCCGGCCACGCAGTCCTCGGGGGTGTAGAACCGGGAGATATGCTGGCCGATGATCTCGCTGGCCTCGTACCCCTTGATCCGCTGCCCGCCCGGGTTCCAGCTGGCCACGCAGCCGTTCCGGTCCAGCATGTAGATGGCGTAGTCGGTCACGCTTTCGATCAGCATTCGGAACTGGTCGTAGTCCGGCATGGACCCGCTGTTCCAGGCGGGTTCCGGTCGGCCCTGCATAGGTTGGGTCCCCCCGTCGCACTTGCTGCGAATTACCGCATTGTGTCAAACGCCGGCGTGAAGGTTTCGTGGTGGCCGCGGCGGCCTGCCGCGCTTCACGCCGGATTCTCCCGGCCCGCCACAGGCTGTCGCGCGGCCCCTTCACCGACCGAGGACGCATGCGCCAGGCCCTGCTGATCGTGGACATGATCAACCATTTCGACTACGAAGGGGGGGCTGCGCTGCAGCGCGCCGCGTTGCCGGCGGCGTCCCGGATCGCGGCGCTGGCGCGGCGGTTCCGCGGGGCCGGGGCGGCCGTGATCTACGTCAACGACAACTTCCTGGACTGGCGCGGCGGCTTCGCCGATCTGGTGGCCTGCTGCGGGCGCGAGGGCATGCCCGGCGCGGCGATCGTGCAGCGGGTGCAGCCGCAGCCGGAAGACCGCTTCGTGCTGAAGCCGCGGCATTCGGGCTTCCTGGATTCCCCGCTGGAGCTGCTGTTGCACCAGCTGCGCGTGCGCCGCGTGGTGGTCACGGGCATCGCCGCCGACTCCTGCATCCTCATCACGGCGCACGACGCGCACATGCGCGGCTTCCAGGTGCAGGTGCCGCGCGACTGCGTGGCCGCGCAGACGGCCCGGCGCCGCGACCGTGCGCTGGCGCTGATGCGCGATGCCTTCGGGATCGACGTGCGCGGATCGCGCACGGTGCGGCCCTGAACCCGTGGAGGGCGGCCGCGGCCGGCGCCCGGTGGCGCCGGCGCGTGGCGGCTCAGGCCGCCTCGGCCGCCGCGTAGTGGCGTGCCGCGCCGCTGGCCAGCAGCGCCTCGTCCAGGTGTTCCAGCGCCATCACCCGCACGGTGCCCACGTTGGGCAGGCGGAGCATGCGCTCGACATAGATCTCGCGTCCCTGCTCGGTTTCCAGCATGCACCGGGTGAAGCCGTGCGGTACCACGCCGCGGGAGCCATCCTTGCTTCCGCCCACATACAGGACAATGGACATTCGGCCGTTTCCTCTGTTTTTTGTCGCTTCCGGTCGATGCGGCGCAGTGTGCAGGGCGCGCCGTTAGCTTTCCGTGCAACAGAGGTTAGGCGGCGGATGTTTCCGTTGCCGGACGCGCCGGTTGCGGCGTCGCGAAAATCATCCGCCGTTCAGTCCGGCGACCACGGCCACCAGCCGCGGCCGTGCAGCGCGTAGCGGTCGGCGGCGCGTTCGAACGGGTTGCGCACCGACACGCCGCCGCAGAGGAAGTACAGCGGGACGAACAGCGGCCCCAGCAGCATGTACTGGTAGACGTGCGCGCGCTCGTGGTCGCCCAGCCGCACCGCCGGATGGCTGCAGCGGCCGGCGCGGTGCTCGTAGGTGCTGCAGGTGCCGTCCAGGCCGCTGCCGGTGGCCAGGATCACGTTGCCCAGCGTCATTGCCCCGCCCGGCCCCCAGGGCCAGCGGCGGAACACCAGCGCACGGTCGCGCGGCTCGAGCCGCGCCCGGGCGCCGAACGGCACGCCCGCCAGCCCGGCCAGCAGCCCGACCGCGGTCCACGGCGAGGCCCACAGCGCGCCGGCGCCCAGCGCCAGCGCGCGCAGCCAGCGCCGCGGGGCGGCCGCGCTCAGTCCGACTCGTTGGGGATCAGCAGCCACAGGATGAGGTAGACCAGGATGCCCGGGAAGGCGGCCGAGAGCAGCGAGAGCACGACGTAGACGATGCGCAGCGCCGTCGAGCTCCAGCCGTAGCGCCGGGCGATGCCGCCCATGACGCCGGCGATCATGCGGTCGTTGAGCGACCGGGACAGTCCGGAGGCGGGGTTGGCGTTCATGCGCTGGCTCCGACGGGCTGGCCGGGCCAGTCTAGCGCGGCCCCGCGTGCAGGGCCGGTGGTGGCGCGCGGCCGGTCAGCGTGCGGCCAGCCAGCGGTGGATCGCCGCCGGCACCTCGCGCTGGGCGCGTCCGGAGACGTAGATGCCGATGTGCCCGCCCTTGAAGCCCAGCTCGGTGTAGTCCTCGGTGCCGACCAGCCCGCGCAGCGCCCGCGAGGCCGCCGGCGGCACCAGGTGGTCCTGCTCGGCGTAGATGTTCAGCACCGGCATGCCGACGAAGCCCAGGTCCACCGGCCGGCCGCCGATGCGCGCGGTGCCGGCGACGAAGGCGTTGCCCTGGTAGAACTGCTTGATGAAGTCGCGGAAGGCCTCGCCCGCCTGGTCGGGCGAGTCGAAGATCCACTTCTCCATGCGCAGGAAGTCCTCCACCGCCCTGGGGTCGGCCAGCGTGTCGACCAGGCCCACGTACTTCTGCAGGTTGAGCCGGAACGGCTTGAGCATGAGGTAGCTGGCGTTCATCAGGTCGGCCGGCACGTTGCCCAGCGCGTCGACGAACAGGTCCACGTCCAGCTCGCGCACCCAGCTGGAGAGCATGTTGTCCGGGGTGTGGAAGTCCACCGGGGTGACCATCGTCACCAGGTTGCGCACCTTCTCCGGGTGCAGCGCCGCATAGGCGAGCGAGAAGGCCCCGCCCTGGCACACCCCAAGCAAGTTGACCGGCCCGCCGTGCGCGGCGGCGAGGTGGTCCACGGCGCCGTCGATGTAGCGGTTGATGTAATCGTCCAGGGTGAGGAAGCGGTCGGAACGGTCCGGGTAGCCCCAATCGACCACGTACACGTCCAGGCCCAGCGCGAGCAGGCCGCGCACCAGCGAGCGGTCCGCCTGCAGGTCCACCATGTAGGGGCGGTTGACCAGCGCGTAGACGATCAACAGCGGCGGCCCGGAGGCCGGGCGGTCGCCGGCGAACCGGTACAGCACGGTCTTGCCGTCGCGCCAGACTTCCTCGCGGCGGGTGGCGCCGTAGTCGACCTCGCCCACCTGGCCGAGCACGCGCGTGCCCTCGGCCAGGCGCCGCTGGAATTCCCAGGCCTCGTGCGCCAGGGCGACCGGGTCGAACCGCAGCGGGCCGGCGCTCACCGGCCACGCCCCCGGCGGCTACCGCGCTCGGCGGCGGGCGCGGCCAGGTTGCGGCTGACCCACTCGCGCATGGACACGACCTTGCCGGCGCTGGCCGGTGCCGGGGTGCGCGCGGCCGTCTTTTTCCGCGTGGCCGCAGCCTTGCCCGCGGCGGCGCGGGCCGGCGGCTTGGACGGGCCCCGGGTGGCCGCGGCCTTCGCGGCGGGCGCGGACGCCTTCGTCGGCTTCGCCGCCTTGCGGGACGGCTTGCCGGGCTTGCTTGCGCGCGCGGGCGCGGCAACGGTCGCTTTCGGTGCGGCGGCCGCGGCACGCCGGGCCGGCCGCGGGCCGCGGGTCCGCGCAGCGGCGGCGGGCGCGGACGCCCGGGTGCCGGCCGGGCCAGGCTTGCAGGTGGCAGCAGGGGGGCTCGGGGCGTCGTCGCGGGCGGCGGCCGGGCGCGCGGCGGCATCGGCCGCGCGCCTTGCGGCGTGCAGCGCACGCTCCAGCTCGGCGACCTTGCGGTGCACCGCGTCCAGCTCGCTGCGCCCGGGCAGGCCCAGCAGCGCGCCCAGCTGCTCCACCTCGCGCTGCAATCCCAGGCGCACCCGCATCTGCGCGTTGGTCATGGCGGCGTAGGCATGGCGGTACTCGGCCGACAGCGCCAGCTCGGCCCAGGCCTCCTCGGCCGCGTCGATCCAGAGGTCGAACAGGGCGCGCGCCGATTCCAGGCGCTTGCCCGGGGCGTCGTGCTCGGCCAGGCGGCGCTCGAACACCTCGAAGGCGCGCTGGCCGGCACGGCCGAGCAGCGCGGCGTAGGCCTCGCTGTGCCGTTCCCACTCCTGCCACGCCAGGGCCAGGGCCTGCAGGCGCTCCTGGTGCTCGCGGGCCGGGCCGAAGGCCGGCTGCCGCAGCCACTGGGACTGCTGCTCGCGCAGGGGCCGCAGCAGCGCGTCCAGCAGCGGCCGCACCTGCTCGAGCCAGTTGCCGGACACGCCCGGCAGCGTGCGCAGCAGGGCGAACGGATCGGCGCCCTCGCCGCCCAGCAGCTCGCGCCAGGCGCGCGCCACCTCGCCGGCGCTGCCGCCGCCGTCGGCGAACTGCGCGGCCAGGCGCTGGATGCGGCCGAACCAGTCCAGCGCGGCGGCATCCATGCCCGGCACGGCGCCGGCGGACGCGCCGCTGCCGGCGCCGCCGAGCAGCCCGTTCCAGGATTCCCAGTACTGCCGGACCAGCGAGTCGAAGTCGCCGGGTGCCCTCGCGTTGGCCATGACCCCTCCGTAACGGCCGCGATTTTAGCAGCCCGCCCGCGCCGTCCGGCCCCGGCCGGGGCGCCGCGCCACGGGAAGGTTCAGGGCTTGGGGATGCGCAGGGTCTTGCTGATCATCAGCGAGCCGGACAGGGCGAACAGCAGCACCAGCGGGTGCAGCTGCCAGGGACCGAGCTGCCATTGCCCCCACCACAGCGCCTCGCCGATGCGGCCCTGCGCCGCGGCCACGGCCAGCACCACCACCAGCGCCAGGCTCGTGGGGATGGGCGTGCCCTCGAAGTAGGCGACCTTGTCGTCCTCGCCCGACAGCTCCACGGCGGTGACGTTGTAGCGCGCCAGGCGGCTGACGCCGCAGCCGACGAAGTAGCTGAGCACCAGCCAGTCCCAGCCGCCCTGCATGCCGCAGGCGTAGGCCAGCGCCGCCGGGGCCACGCCGAAGGAGATGACGTCGGCCAGCGAGTCCAGTTCACGACCCAGGGTCGAGGCGGCCTTGCGCCAGCGGGCGATGCGCCCGTCCAGCGCGTCGAACACGAACGCCGCAGGCACCAGCGCCATGCCCAGCAGCAGGTCGCCCACGCGTCCCTCCTGCAGGAAACGCATGGCGGCGAAGATCGCGCCGGTGCCGCAGAAGGCGTTGGCCAGGGTGAACCAGTCGGCGAGCTGGAAGTCGCGCAGCATCGAGAAGTGGCGGGTCATTCGGGCGTCCGAAGGGGAGGCGGCCGCCAGCATAAGCATCCGGGCCGTGGATGCGCAGTGGGCCCCGGCCCGCCGCCCGCGCTTGCTAAGCTCCGGCAGCCCCCCACGGAGCCCTTCCCCATGCGCAGCATCCTCATCACCGGCGCGGCCAGCGGCATCGGCGCAGGCATCGCGCAGGAACTGGCCGGCGCCGGCCACCACATCATCGTCAGCGACCTGGACCGCGCCGCCGCCGCGGAGGTGGCCGCCGGCATCGTCGCCGCCGGCGGCTCGGCCGAGGCCGTGGCCCTGGACGTGACCTCCGACCGGAGCGTGGCCGAGGCCCTGGCGGCGACGTCCCGCCCGGTCGAGGTGCTGGTCAACAACGCCGGCCTGCAGCACGTCGCGCCGCTGGAGGAGTTTCCCCTGGCCCGGTGGGATTTCCTGGTGCAGGTGATGCTCACCGGCGTGGCGCGGCTGACCCGCGCGGTGCTGCCGGGCATGCGCGAGCGCGGCTTCGGCCGCATCGTCAACCTCGGCAGCATCCACTCGCTGGTGGCCAGCCCGTACAAGAGCGCCTACGTGGCCGCCAAGCACGGCCTGGTCGGCTTCTCCAAGGTGATCGCGCTGGAGACGGCCGATGCCGACATCACCATCAACACCGTCTGCCCCAGCTACGTGAAGACCCCGCTGGTGGACAGGCAGATCGCCGACCAGGCGCGCACCCGCGGCATCCCCGAGTCGGAGGTGGTCAGCCAGATCATGCTCAAGCCGATGCCCAAGGGCGTATTCATCGGCTTCGACGAGCTCGCCGGCGTCACCGCGTTCCTGATCTCGCCGGCGGCTCGCAACATGACCGGGCAGACGCTGGTCCTCGACGGCGGCTGGACCGTGCAGTAGGGGCCGTGGAACCGGCGCGGCGGCCGCGGGCGCCGTCACCGGCTGGTCATTTTCTCGCCAACCCTCTTGACGCGCCCGTCACGCAAGGCGTCGCGCCGGTTATCCACATCTTTGCCCGCAGCTCATCCACACCGGGTGTGGAAAACGCGGCGGGGCGGGCGCCGCGCCCTGGTCAAAAATTCGCCATGCATCTTGACAGCGTTGCCGCGCAAGGCGGCGCGACGGTTATCCACACGCTTTTCCCGCCGGTTTCCACACCCGGTGTGGAGAACCGCGCGGCGCGTGGAACATTTCACAGGCGCGACCAGCTCCAGGACTGCATCTTTCCGTCGCGGTACGGCATCACGCCGTGGAACGGGCGCGGGTCGCCGTCGAACACCAGCGGCAGGAAGTGGCGGTCGCCGTCCCACAGCGGCAGCTCCAGGATGCGGTCCACCGGCACCCATTCGAGCGTGCCCTCCGGGTTGCGTTCCAGCGGCGTGCCGCTGAAGGCGTCGATCACGAACACGAAGCCGAGCCAGTCCTCGCCGTGCTTGCCGAAGCCGGGCCAGCTGATGGTGCCGCGCAGGCGCATCGAGGTGCACTCGATGCCGGCCTCCTCGCGGATCTCGCGGCGCATGCAGGCCAGGACGTCCTCGTCGCGCTCGATCTTGCCGCCCAGGCCGTTGTACTTGCCCAGGTGCAGGTCGCCGGGCCGCGCGTTGCGGTGGATCATCAGCACCCGGCCCGCGTCGGGGGACAGCACGTAGCCGAGGGTGGCGACGATGGGGGTATAGGGCATGGCGGGCACCGGCGGGGAAAGCGGCCGATTCTACCGGCGCCGCCTCCCCGCCCGCGGCCCCTCCGCCCGGGTCAGGCCAGCAACCGCGCCTTCAACGCCTCGTAGTCCGGCGGCACCGGCTCGGCGTGGGCCGGCCGCGCCAGCAGCGCGGCCAGCGCGGGCGGCACCGGCACCGGGCCGACCAGCGGCTCGACCACCGCCTCGAACTTGGCCGGGTGCGCGGTGGCGGCCACGGCCCAGTCGCCCTGCTCGCCCTGCGCGCGCAGCGTCTCCAGCACGTGCACCGCGGTGGCGGTGTGCGGGCAGAACACCTCGCCGTGGCGCTCGAAGCGGCCGCGCAGCGTGGCGAGGATGGTGGCGTCGTCCACCGCGACGGCGGTGAAGGCCGCGCGCAGCGCCGCGTCGTCGCCGGCGTAGAGCCAGCGCAGGCGCTCGAAGTTGCTCGGCGCGCCCACGTCCATGGCGTTGGCCAGCGTGGCCAGGCTGGCGCGCGGCAGGTAGGCGTCGCCGTTGAAGTATTCCGGCAGCACGCGGTTGGCATTGGTGGCCAGCACGATGCGGCCCAGCGGCACGCCCTGGGTGCGCGCCAGAATGGCCGCCAGCGCGTTGCCCAGGTTGCCGGTGGGCACCACGAAGTCGAGCGCGCGGCCGGTGGCGGCGTGGTGCTCCAGCGCGGCGTGGGCGTAATAGCTCATCTGCGGCAGCAGGCGGCCCAGGCTGATGCTGTTGGCCGAGCTCAGCGGCAGCTGCGCCTGCAGCTGCGCGTCGTTGAGCGCGCGCTTGACCAGCGCCTGGCAGTCGTCGAACGAGCCGGCCACGCGCAGCGCCTGCACGTTGTCGCCGAAGCAGCCGAGCTGGTGCGCCTGGCGCGGCGAGACCCGCCCGTCCGGGTACAGCACCACCACCCGCAGCCCGGGCTGGCGGTGGAAGGCCGCGGCCACCGCCGCGCCGGTGTCGCCCGAGGTGGCCACCAGGATGGTCAGCGGCCGCGGCTCGCCGCGGCGGATGCGCGCCAGGCACGCGGCCAGGAAGCGCGCGCCCACGTCCTTGAACGCGGCGGTCGGGCCATGGAACAGCTCCAGCACATGGTCGCCCGGTGTGGCCAGCGGGCGCAGCGGCACCGGGAAATCGAAGGCCTCCGCGCAGATGGCCGGCAACTCCGCGGACAGCGGGTCGCCCTCGAAGAACGGCGCCAGCAGCGCCGCGGTGGTCTGCGCCAGCGTCGCGCCGGCGCGAAGCTCGCGCGGCGGCGGCAGCCGCGAAGGCACGTACAGCCCGCCGTCCGGGGCCAGGCCGGCGGCGATGGCCTGGCTGAGCCCGGCCGCGGGCGATGCGTTGCGGGTGGAGATGAAATCCATGCGTCGGGTTTCCGTGGAAAAGGAATGGGCGAGGCTCACAGCAGCACCGCGCCGGGGCTGTCCACCGCGCAGACCCAGGCCTGGCTGTCGAAGCCGGCGCGGGCGAAGGCGGCCTGCACCGCCGGCGCGGCGGCTTCGGCCAGTGCGCGCGATTCGAACCAGGCGAACACGCTGGGCCCGGCGCCGGAGATGCTGGTGCCCATCGCGCCGCCGTCCAGCGCCGCGGCCTTGGCCGCGTCGAAGCCGCCGATCAGCGGCGCGCGCCGCGGCTCGACCAGCACGTCGCGCAGGCCGGCGCGGACCAGGTCCGCATCGCCGGCGTGGCAGCCGGCCAGCACCAGGGCCAGGTTGGCGCTCTGCGCCACGAATTCGCGCAGCTCGTAATGGCCCTTGAGCGCCTCGCGCGCACGGCGCGTCTCCAGCACCGCCTCCGGGTGCACCAGCAGGCAGTGCCAGGCCTCGGGCACCGGGATGCGCACCAGGCGCTCGGCCGTGGCCAGCACCAGGCCGCCCAGCAGCATCGGGCCTAGGTTGTCGCCGTGGCGACCGCCGCTGGCCACGGCCTCCCCGGCCAGCGCGAAGGGATACAGCGCGTGCCGCGTCAGCGGCGCGTCCAACAGCGCGTTGGCGGCCACCAGCGCGGCCACGCACGAGGCCGCCGAGCCGCCCATGCCCGAGCCCAGGGCGATGCCCTTGTCGATCTCCAGCTCGAAGCCCCAGTCCAGCCCCTGCGCCTCGCGCAGCGCCTGCAGCGCCACGCCGGCGGTGTTGCGCTCGGCTTCCAGCGGCAACGGCAGCGGCGCGCCGCGGATCGCGGCGATGCGCACCACCGGCTCGGCGATGCGCCGCACCGTGACCGTGTCGCCCACCCCCGCAAGGGCATGGCCGAGGATGTCGAAACCGACGCCGACGTTGCCGACCGATGCCGGCGAGAACGCAGTGGCCTGGCGCGCGCCGCTCCCGGCAGCGCTCACAGGCGCGCCCCGCGGCCGGCCGCCACGCGCAGCAGGTCGGCGAACACGCCCGCCGCCGTCACCTCCGGCCCGGCGCCGGGGCCCTGCACGATCAGCGGGTTGTCGCAGTAGCGGCGGGTGGTGAACTGCACGATGTTGTCGGTCAGGCGCAGGTTGGCGAAGGCGTGGTCGCGCGGCAGCTCGACCAGGCCGACGCTGGCGCGGCCCTGCTCGTCCAGGCGCGCCACGTAGCGCAGCACCCGGCCGGCCGCGCGCGCGGCCTCCAGGCGCGCGGCGAAGGCCGCGTCCACCTCGTGCAGCCGCGCCATGAAGTCCTCCACCGTGGCCTGGCGCAGGCCCTCGGGCACCAGGCTCTCGACCTGCACGTCCTCCACGCTCAGCGCGCGCCCGGCCTCGCGCGCCAGGATCACCAGCTTGCGTGCCACGTCGGTCCCGGACAGGTCGTCGCGCGGGTCCGGCTCGGTGTAGCCCAGCGCGCGCGCCTCCGCCACCAGCCGCGAGAACGGCACCGCGCCGTCGTACCTGTTGAACAGCCAGGCCAGGGTGCCGGAGAAGATGCCGTCGATGGACAGCACCGTGTCGCCGGTGTCCAGCAGGTCGCGCAGGGTGGAGATCACCGGCAGGCCCGCGCCCACCGTGGCCTCGTAGCGGAAGCGCGCGCCGCTGGCGGCGGCGGCCTCGCGGATGGCGTCGTAGCGCGACAGCGGGCCGGCGCCGGCCTGCTTGTTGGGGGTGACCACGTGGATGCCCGCGGCCAGCCATTGCGGGTAGCGGTCGGCGACCTCCGGGCTGGCGCTGCAGTCGACGATGACCACGTGCGGCAGGTGCGAATCCAGCAGGTGCGCGGCGAAGCGGTCCAGGTCCGCGGGCTCGGCCGCGGCGGCGAAGCGCTCGCGCCAGTCGCCCTCGATGCCGCGCGGGTCCAGCAGCTGGCGGCCGCGCGAGGCGATCGCGCGCAGCCGCAGGTCCAGGTTGGCGCGCTCCAGCAGCTGCGCGCGGCCCGCGAGCATCTGGTCCAGCAGCGTGGCGCCGACGTTGCCCGGGCCGATCACCCCCACCGCGAAGGTCTGCGGCGAAAGCCAGAAGCCGGCGTGCGCGGCCCGCAGCGCGCGCGTGGCCTGGTCGCTGTCGATGGCCACCGAGATGTTGCGCTCGGACGAGCCCTGGGCGATGGCGCGGATGTTCACCTGCGCCCGGCCCAGCGACTCGAACAGGCGCGCGGCCACGCCGGGCTGCCCGGCCATGCCGTCGCCCACCGCGGCCAGCACGCTGATGCCCGGCACCTGCTGCACGCGCTGCACCTGCCCCACCGCCAGCTCGTGCGCGAAGGCGTTGACCAGCGCCGCCTGGGCGCGGTCGGCGTCGTCCTGGCGGACCACGCAGCAGATGGAGTGCTCGGAGGAGCCCTGCGAAATCATCACCACCGACACGCGCGCGTTGCGCAGGGCGGCGAACACGCGCTCGGCGGTGCCGGGCACGCCGATCAGGCCGGTGCCCTCCAGGTTCACCAGCGCCAGGCCCGGGCTGAGCGTCAGGCCCTTGACCGGGCCGCTGAAGTCGCGCTCGGCGGTGATGCGCGTGCCGGGGTGGTCGGGCTGGAAGGTGTTGCGGATGATGATGGGCAGCCCGCGCTCGATCGCCGGCGACATGGTCTGCGGGTGCACGACCTTCGCGCCGAAGTAGGCCAGCTCGCAGGCTTCGTCGTAGCTGAGCGACTCCAGCTGCACGGCCTCGGGCACCACCCGCGGGTCGGCCGAGAGCACGCCGTCCACGTCGGTCCAGATGTGCAGCTCGTCGGCCTCGAACAGTGCGGCGAAGATCGCGCCGGAGTAGTCGCTGCCGTTGCGGCCCAGGGTAGTGATGCGGCCGTCGGCGTCGCGTGCGACGAAGCCGGTGGCGACCACGCGCGCCTGCGGGTGGGCCTGGCGCCACTCGCGCAGCCGCTGCGCGCTGCGTTCCCATTCCACGTCCACGCCCAGCTCGCCGTGGCGGACCACCAGCACGTCGCGCGCGTCCAGCACCGCCACGTCCTCGCCCAGCGCGCGCAGGTGCTCGCCCAGCAGCCGCGCCGAGTACACCTCGCCCAGGCCCTGCACGCGCTGCAGCACCTCCTGCGGCAGGCCGCCGATCACCGCCAGCGCGGACAGCACCTGCGCCAGCTCGTCGAAGCGCTGGTCCAGCCACTCCACCGCCGGGCCGGCGTGCTCGCCCAGCAGGGCCACCGCCGCGCCGCGGTGGCGCGCGCGCAGTTCGTGCCAGCGCTCGCGCCATTCCGGCGCCTCGGCGCCCGCGGGGCTGGCCGCGGCCAGTTCCGCCAGCTGGATCAGCGCGTCGGTGACGCCCTTCATCGCCGAGACGACGGTGACCTGCACCGCCTCCTCGCGCGCCAGCAGCAGCCGGGCGACGTGGCGATAGCGGTCGGCGTCGGCGACGGACGTGCCGCCGAACTTGTGCACGACGGTGCGCGCGGCGCGCGCTGCGGCGGGAAGGGCTTCGGCTTCTGCGGCGGACAACGGCATGGAGGACCTCTTGGCTGAGGCCCCGCGCGCGCATCCGGTGGCGGGAGTCCCCGCTACCTGATCCAGGTGCGGGGCCGTGTTTCGGTGGTTACGCGAAAACGGCTTGCCGCACCGGGCGAGTAATGCCGGTGCCGGTGGTAATGGCGATGATGCCCGTGGCCGACGCGCACACGCGCTTCCACCCGGGGGGCGGAAGCATGCGCGAGTGGGCGACGGGCGTGGACATGGTCGCCAAGAGGACACGATGGCGCCGTGCGCTGTCAAGTGTTGCGGCGCGACATGCGCGGAAATTTTCCGTTTCCATAGAAACAGTTAGCGGCGACGGCCGCGCCGGCGGGGCGCCGGCGGCGGCATCGCGCACGAAGCGGGGGACGCCTCGCGGCGCCCCCCGCTTCGTGTGCTCCCCTGGAGATCGAGTCACTGCAGCTGCAGGACCACCACCGACTTCGCCGGCAGCTCGACTCGCAGCGAGTCGCCGTCCAGCCGCGCGCCCCGGAACGGCACCGGCTTCACCGTCTCCGGCGCGTCGAAGGTGTTGTGCGCGGTGATCGACGGCGCGGTCAGCACCCGCCCCGACACGCCGCCGGCGCGCGCGCCGACGATGCGCGCCGACACCTGCGCCGGCGTGTCCGGATCGAGGTTGGTCAGCGCCACGTGGATGCGTCCGTCCTTGCCGCGCACCGCCGAGCCGTGCACCGCCGGGACCGAGGTCTCGCCGGCGCGGTACTGCGGGGCCTGGAGCTCCAGCGGCAGGTGGGTCGCGTCCTGCCACGGCTTGTACATCTCGAAGGCATGGTAGGTGGGCGTGAGCACCATCTTGCCGTCCTCGGTGAGGATCATGGCCTGCAGCACGTTCACCATCTGCGCGATGTTGGCCATCTTCACGCGGCGGGCGTAGCGGCTCATCACGTCGAAGTGCAGCGAGGCGACCAGCGCGTCGCGCAGCGTGTTCTGCTGCTGCAGGAAGCCGGGATTGCTGCCGGGGTACGCCTCGTACCAGGTGCCCCACTCGTCCAGGTACAGGGCGACCTTGTTCTCCGGGTCGTACCGGTCCATGACCTCGATGTGCCTGCGCAGCAGCTCGTCGACCTTCAGCGCGCTGGCCAGGGTCTGGATCCAGGCGGCCTCGTCGAACTGGAACGAGGAGGCGCGCGGCGGCCAGCCGCCGGGCACGGTGTAGTAATGCACCGACAGCGCATCCATGTGTTTGCCGGCGATCTTCATCATCACCTCGGTCCAGTTGTAGTCGTCGCCGTTGGCGCCGGCGGCCACCTTGGTGATCCGGGTGCCGGCGGGCACCTTGACGAAGGTCTGGTACTGGCGGTGCAGGTTGGCCGCGTGCTCGGGCGTCATGTTGCCGCCGCAGCCCCACATCTCGTTGCCGATGCCGAAGAACGGCACCTTCCACGGCTTGTCGCGCCCGTTGGCGCGGCGCTCCTCGGCCAGGGACGAGCCCTTCTCGTAGGTCATGTACTCGACCCACTCGGCCATCTCGCGCGGCGACCCGCTGCCGGTGTTGCCCGAGACGTAGGCGTCGGTGCCGATCAGCTCGGCGAAGTCCATGAAC
>Ga0182792_1001104_pt1 | contig 23014 bp, 18 predicted proteins | sample Passage237B_FD_130497 | JGI IMG/M metagenome (GOLD analysis project Ga0182792, IMG submission 130497) | Cellulose adapted compost microbial communities from Newby Island Compost Facility, Milpitas, CA, USA - Passage2 37B (version 2) (version 2) ...
CCCCCCGCCGAAGTGAATTCGTCGGGGCCCCCCACCCACAATCGCATCGGATGCGGCGGCTCGCTCAGGTTATCGCTCGCCGGCGCTCCTTCGCGCTCCGCGCGGGGCGGGACGGGGCTTCTGCGCGATTGAGGAACTGGGGCATATGTGAGAGGCAGGGTCTCGGGAGCGGAGTGGACTCACTGGGTGAAGGCTGGGGTTTTAGGTGAGTGTTCCGAGGAGATGGGTTCGGGTGAAGGCTCGGGTGAGCGTTTTGGATGTGATGGACCGGGGCCAAAAAAGAACGGGGGGTCTCCTGGGCTGTCGCATCGGTCCACCGGAAATGGGTGCGCAAGGGAGGCGATGGCCTCTGCCGCTGAGAGAGCAGGAGAGGGGGCGATCGCCTCAGCTCGGCGACTCTCTTCTACTGAGCTCTCATCACAAGCGAGGATCGGCTCCGTGACATTTCTGAGATGTGCGAGTTCCCTCGGGCTTTGAGGAGAGGGGGCCAACGCGCCCACCTGGGGCGTTGGGTGCAGGTTCTCCAAGAGGGTCTCAAAAAAATAGACTGGCTCCGGCGCTCGCTGCGACGAGGCCTTGATTGAGGCTCAGAGTGCGCGTGTATTCGAAGTGGAGATCGAGGCTGAGCGTGTCGCTGAGGTGGATGCGCACAGTCGGATCAGAGATCAAACCGTGCCGCACCCGTGACCCGAATGTGAGAGCGGCGGTTTCGAGGCCGGCGCGCGCGGTGCGGAACGTGTATTGGACCGTGGCGCCGAGGGCGATCGTGATAGGGCCGAAATGGTGCGAAAACCCGGCCTGGGCCGCTAGGTAATAGTGGGTGAGGGCTTCGAGGCGCCCTTTGCAGTTCGCTCCTCCCTGACAGCCCTCGAAGTGGGCAATGCGCGGAGAGACTGCGCCGCCCAAGGTGACGCTTGTGCCTGGTTGGATCCATTGGCGAGCGTCGACGGAGAGCAGGGGATGGACGGCGATGGTGGCGCCGGCGCTCGGGGAGTGACCGAAAAAAGGGTTCAGGGAGAAGGCAGGGATGAGCTCGGTGCCATTGGTCTCTCCGAGGCGACGAGCCATGCCGAGCGGGTAGAGCGCGATCTGTTCTCGATCGGAGAGGCCATAGAAGACACGCGGAATGAGGCTATTGGCGAGGCGCGAGTTCACGGCGCTGTCAGGGAGCTCCTCGTCGCCGAACATCAGCTCGGGCGTCAGCGAGCCCATGAAACGACCGGCGGGGGTCGTGGAGCGGAGGATCAATGGCTCAGCCGCGCCCGCACGCGCGAAGAGCGACAGCGCGCAGACGAGCGCGCTCGCGCGACATATCAACCGGACTCCAAGAATCCGACTGAGACGTTCGAAGGGCCGCAATGCGGACATATCGCTCATGGCCGAACCCAGAACCTACGCTGGGTAGTGTGGAGCCGTAAGGGGCGGCTCAATCGCCTACCTGCCGCACTACGGATTTTTTCCGTGCTGGTTGTGGCGAGAGGGGACGTTATCGTCCTCTTGAGCAAAAGAACGACTTCAAAGCGAGTCGGTCACTATGGTATTCGGGGGGCACCCAGCGAGGAGGATCTGGCTCAGTCTGAGTCATTTCCTGATTGTTTCCAGCTGAGGCCCCCCAAGGAGCTCACATGTCGATTCGAAAAAGCCGTTCCATTGCCCTGACGTGTCTGGTTTTTGCCCTGGGCTCGGGTGTCGCTTGTAGCGAGAGCGCAGACCCTGGTGTCACCGGCGGAGCGCCCGGCGCAGGTGGAGACATCGGTGCGGGTGGGTTAGCTTCGGGTGGGCTTCCTGGTGCGGGCGGCGACGCCGCCGGTGGAGCTCCGGCGGGCGGAGCGCCTGGGGCCGGTGGAGACTCGGCGGGTGGAGCCTTTGCCAGCGGTGGAGAGAGCGCAGCGGGCGGCGCGGGCGTTGGCGGTGACGCCTCGGGCGGCACGGATGGCGGCGGCGGTTCGGCCGCTGGCGGCGCGGATGGCTCTGGAGGCATGGATGGCGCCGGAGGCTCCGGGCCGACTGTCCCCTTCAGTGAGGTCGCGAGTATCATCAAGGCCAAGTGTGGCGGATGTCACAACATGCCTGCGACTGCAGACAAGCCGAACCTCAACAGCGACCAGGCGATCGACATGGCGTTTTCGAGCACGATGGCCATCAGCCATTGCGGCAACAACCCGCTCGTGACGGTGAACGAGCCGGATCAGAGCGCACTGATCATGCTCCTGAAGGGAATGTGCACGCCCGGCGGTCCCAGCACTCCTGCCCGGATGCCCCCGATGCCGAATCAGCCGCTCACTGAGACCGAGATCCAGACGATCAGCGACTGGATCGCCTCGGGCGCCCCTGGTCCGGTCTGATCCTGGAACGAAACGCCGCGCGGCCTCGCGCGCGGACGCGGCCATGCGAAAGGCCGCTCTGAGAAGAGCCCCTCTTTGAGGGGCTCGTTCGTCTCCTGCGGGAGGTTCCGCGGACAGCGTGACCCGTTGGGCAAGCAACATCGGGTCCCTCGTCAAACAGTCCGTTTCCACAAGGGAGAGGCACGATCGGCAAGGGACTGCGCTCTCTCGGCATTTCTCTGGGGCTGAGCCACTGAACGCGACGGCCGGCTTGAGCTTACTGAAATCGTCCGCCCGGTGAGGGTAGGCTCATCGCGGGAGCGGGGAAGCGAGGCGCTCGCGCTCCTCAGGGGCGCTTGAATGGCCGGTGGGCGGCTGGCTCCGAGACTCAAGAGACCCCTTCCTCCCGGGCGAGAGGCTTGAGCGAGTTCGTCAGGCGTGAGTGCCTATTGAGCGACGCGCCGAGAGAGTCGACAGGTGGTTCGTGGTCCGGGAGGTTGGTATACGAGAAGGACGATGCAGCCGCTGCCTCAGCTTTCTCTTGTGATTCCCATCTTCAATGAAGAGGAAACCATCCCGGAGCTCGACCGCCGGCTTCGTGAGCTGTTGCCTCGGCTCGGCGTGACCTGGGAAGTCGTGTTCGTCAACGATGGCTCCAAGGATCGCTCCTTCGAGATGTTGAAGGAGCTCGGGGCCCACGAGCCAGGTTACAAAGTTCTCAGTTTTGCGCGCAATTTTGGACACCAGATTGCCATCAGTGCCGGACTCGATGTCGCGGAGGGTAACGCAGTTGTCGTCATGGACGCCGATCTTCAAGACCCTCCAGAGGTCGTGGAGGAAATGCTGGCCAAGTTCAACGAAGGGTTTGACGTTGTGTACGGCGTTCGAACCAAACGGCACGGAGAGACCGTCTTTAAACGAGTGACTGCCGCCGTTTACTACCGGATCCTGAGAAGACTCTTGGGATTTGAGGTTCCTCTCGATGCCGGGGATTTCCGACTCATGTCGCGGAAGGTCGTGATCGCTCTCCGGAGTCTGCGCGAGCGGCACCGGTTTGTGCGGGGCATGGTCGCGTGGGTCGGCTACAAGCAGACGAAGGTTTATTATGAGCGGCCGGCGCGTTTTGCAGGCGAGACGAAGTACCCCCTGAGCAAGATGCTCAAGTTTGCCATCGACGGCATTACCTCATTTTCGGTGGTCCCTGTCCGCCTCGCGACCTATCTGAGCATCGTTGCCGGACTGGTCGCGGTGGGCGTGGGCCTTTGGAGCGTGACGAGAACTTGGGTCGGGAGTCCCGTCGTCCCGGGATGGACGACGATCATGGTCCTCATCGCCCTGAGTTCTTCCGCGCAACTCCTCGTTATGGGCATCCTGGGAGAGTACGTTGGTCGCACTTACGAAGAGGTCAAGAAGCGGCCCCTTTATACGGTCGCGGAGCGTATCAACCTGCCGGAGGGGCCTCTTGTCTCTGACGCAGGCACCCTGCCGCCGGAATCGACATTGTCGCGACCCTATTGATGGCTCCCGGTGAGGAGCGTGGCCCCCCTCGGCATTCATCTGCCGTCTCCTCGGCTCCCCGTCTCTAGGAGAACGAGAGAGGCCTATTGGGCAACGAGGGGGGAGCGCATTGTCATGATCCAATGGACATCGGGGACCCAGGAACCCTTGGGTCGAAGTTCGCCTTGAACGTCGGAGAAATGACTCTGAGCGAGGGCGGTGAACTCCTCAGGAGTTCTGACGTATTCTCCGCGGTCTCCCAGGGCAAACTTATTCTCCCACCACGATTGTCCTGGGTGAACAGTGGTGTCGAGAGCGATCACACGGCCGCCTGAGCGCAGCGAATCGGCCGCGACCGAAAGGAGCTCGTGGGCGGTTTTGTCGTCGAGGTGATGCAAAAGGCCCATGAGCAGGATGCCGTCGAACTTCCCGAGCTTCTCCGCGTGCGCGCGGGTATACTCTTCGGCAAAGAAGGTCGCGCGGTCTCCGAACTTGGCTCGAGCGTGCTCGATGTAACGCGCGGCGGTATCGAATCCGTAGTATTCGACGGGCGGCAGGTCGCTCAGATAGTACGCGGGGCCACATCCTACGTCCAAGATGCGCTCGCCCGGCTTGGGGCTCAGCATCTCGAGGCAAATTTCTCGCATCCGGGCCCCGCCCACGAGTTTTTGGAACGCCACGTAGACCTGGGGGGAGCTAAGGATCGCCTTCATTCGACTGAGTCTAGCCGAGTCGCGCCCCTCGAGCGACAGCGGAAGGACCTTGCGCCGCCGGCTGGCCACTAGCTAGCGTGGTACCGTGAAATTTCCCGAACCCGAGGCGCATGGAGGCCTCCAGCGAGCTCTGCTCTTTGCCTGTCTTCTGCTTGCACCAGCGCTGGCCGGGCTCGGGCTCGGCGTGGGGCTGCTCTGCGCCGGCGCTTCTTTCGACGGGTTTGTCACCAACAACCGAATCGCTTCATCCACGCGATCTTTCTTGGTGATCTCCGCCTTGGTGGGGGCGGTGCTCGGAGTGATCATCGCCATTGCGTCTGTCCTCCTTGGGCCGCCTCGGTTCGGTGAGCGGTTGGCGCGGATGGTGAGCCTTCTCTGGGTGCTTGGAGTGCTTCCGCTCCTCTCGAACGAGCGTCTGTTTCGAAAGAGTGATCTCCAGTTTCTGATCGGTGTGTGGACCGCGAGCGCCCTCTTCACCGTCAGTGTGCGGAGCGCGGTCAAGAGTTCAGCGTTTTCACTGCCCTCATGGCTTCGATCGTTTTCGGTAAGCGAAGTTTTTCGTCGTATTGCTCTGGGAACCGCGGTCTTAGGCGGACTTTCCTACGCGACGTACTTCAGCTCGATCACTCTCGCCAGCCACTTCAATTTCTGCACCTCCGCGTTCGACCTGGGTATCGAGGACAATCTCCTTTGGAACGCCGCCCACGGAGGACCGCTGTTTAGAAGCGCTCCCCTCGGCGGCAACATGCTTCATGGTGGGAATCACCAAACGTACTTTACGTTCGTCCTTGTCCCTCTGTATTGGCTCGCGCCTCGTGCCGAGACCCTCCTCATCATTCAATCGGTCGCCCTCGGTCTCGCTGCAGTTCCCCTTTATCTCTTTGCTGTCCGCTTGCTGGCCCCGGCTTACGCGCTTTTTCTCGCGCTGGGGTATCTCTTTTATGCCCCCTTGCATGGGGCAAACCTCTACGACTTTCACTACCAGCCGTTTGGAATCGTGTTCACGTTCCTGAACGCCTACTTGCTGCTGGCTGGTCGCCTGCGCTGGCTGTTCTTGACGGTTCCGCTCATGCTCAGTGTACGCGAGGACATGGGGGCAATGTTGGGCGCGTTGGGCGCGTATTTCGTCCTCTCGGGGCGCCGAGCACGAGTTGGGTCTTGGCTTATGGTTCTCGGTTCCGCCTATTTCGTGGCGTTCAAGCTCTGGATCATGCCGCAGTACTTCATGGGTGGAGAGAGCTCTTTCACCTTCATGTACAAAGACTTGGTCCCGCCGGGAGAGCGGGGCTTCGTTGCGGTGCTCAAGACCGTCTTGATCAACCCGCTCTACGTTCTTGATACGCTCCTGACCAAGGAGAAGCTCATCTACCTGCTCCAGATCTTCGTGCCTGTGTTGTTCCTGGCACTCAGGCGCTCTCCCGCCCTCGTCCTGTTCCTTCCCGCGTGCACGTTCACACTCCTTTCGACCGGGTATCCGGCGCTCACCATGACGACTTTCCAGTACACGTCGTACTGGACGCCGATGGTTTTCCTTTCGGTTGTCGAAGTGCTGTCGCGGGGGGGAGGCGTTCCTCCCCGAGAGGCGCAGGTAGCCCGGTTCGCGACTGTAGTGGGCGTGGCGCTCGCGCTCCTTTTGACGTCGAACCGCTACGGCGCGATCTTTCAAACGGAGACCGCACGAGGAGCGTTTGATCCCGTCCGCGTTGAGATCACACCTGAAGACAGAAAGAACAACGAGGACTTCTCAGCGTTAGTGCGGCAAATTCCGCCTGACGCTAAGGTCGTGGCTGCGGAATGGCTCGTTTCGCACCTCTCGAACCGAAAGGACGCCTACACTCTCCGCTTCGGAGTTAGGGATGCCGAATACCTGATCTTCTGGACGCACCGCGACAAGCTCCGATCGGACGAGAAACCCGTGCTCAAGAAAGCTCTTCTCGGGAAAGATGCCCCTTTCGGGGTCATGGAAACGAGGGGCATGTTCGTGTTGGCGAAAAGAGGGCACCCTAAGGACCAGAACGATTCTGTGAGGTCCAAACTCTAATGAGTTTTCGGTGGTCTTGGCTTCCGCGCCGACGACTTCACGGTGCAAAGAGATATTCGTCCCATGAAGGCTTCCTATCCCAGCCGAAGGAATGTGAATTCCTCCCGAGGAGTCGAGCCTTGAAAGGGGAACCCTTCGAACGCTCCCTCCGGAGAGGTTTTGCTTGGCTCGCGCTGGCGACATTCTGCCTGACTTTTCTGAAAGGCTTTCGGTTCCCGAACTTGTGGGTCGCTACGCAGTATTCGCTCAACTACAGCCAAGGGTTCGTGAGGCGAGGGCTGATTGGAGAGCTTGCGAGAATACTCGGCAATGTTGAGGTCTACCGCTACAAGGCTGTTGTTGTCGCCTCACTTGTGTTGATGGCGGTGGTCCTTGGGGTAGTCGTGACGGCCATCCGTCGCGCGCTTGCGACGAACGCTGCCGATTGGTCATTTCGGGTGGCATTGCTTGTGTTCTTGAGCTCCCCGGGCCTCGTGTTCTTTGTGCATGCGGTGGGCTACTTGGACTATTTCGGAGTGCTCTTTGGTGCCGGGTTCCTGGTGACGACTTACCGAGCTACTCGTCCCCTGATCTCATGGGGGGCTCTGTTCGGGATGGCGATCCTGATGGCGTTCATTCACGAGGGGCTGGCAGGGATGTTTGGCCCTGTCTTGCTATTTACCATGGCGTCCCAGTTCATGCGGCTCCACGTACGGAATAGAAGGCGTCGCTCGGGCCTCTTTCTCGTCGTGCTGCTCGTTACAGCCGCCGCTGTCCTCTTTGGATTCTCCGGTTGGATGAGCACCGTTGGGGCCGAGGACTTCGACCGAGTACAAAAACTCGCGCGCTACGTGCGCACACATGCCGATTTTACTCCTCGTGCGGAGGTCTTCGAAGTGCTTTGTCGCTCATCGAAGGTGAACGCAACGGTGCTCATGCCTTGGTATTGGAGCAATCCCTACCACGTTCGGCTGGCCGGCCTTTCTTGGCAGGTGTTCACGCCCGGTTTCCTTGCCGTGCTGGTCTACGGGGTGATGGCGATTGCTCGTCTGCGCATTCGGCTGACGGAGCGAGTAATCTTAATGTTGCTTTACCTCCCAGCCTCGGTCGCGCCTCTGCTCATGAACTTCATTGGCTGGGACTGGAACCGTTGGAATGGTTTGGCCCTCGTGTGCTGTTTGCTGGCGACGCTCTCCATCAAGTTGAACTTCCCGGTGCCGTCTCGTCAGTTTTCGGTGGGTGCGTGGACCCTCGGAATCATCCTCACCATGATTGGTCTGGCGTCCACCACTCCGCTCTTCGATGGCGATGAAGTACAGTTCGTACCGTTTGAACGCCACATCCAGTTCTTCAAACGGCTTGCGGATGGAGCCTATTATCGGCCGCGAGCCTAGCGAAAGGCTCGGGGTGGTCCGGCTTCAGTGGTACCGGACCTGGAGCTCGCCGACAGAGCGCCCCTCGTAGGAGAGACCGGCGCGCTTTTTCTCGAGGAAATAGAAGGTCTTTCTGTCGGCTACGCGAGTTACCGAGCCAAGCACGAACCGTTTGTCTATGTTTAAGACTCGATTGAGCGCGGGCCCCTGGAACACCCCCGAAATGGCTTGACGCCTCGACTTGATCGCTCCTTCGGGCTTCAAGAGCGGAACCATGAGGTGGAAGTAGTCCGGGTCGAAATCAGCGTAACAAGGGACGCAGGTCTTGCCGTAGATGCCGTTGATCCCGTCCGTGTTGCCCTTGAGAGCGATGTCACGATTGCAGAGGCCCCACATTTCAATGACGGAGGCCTCTGTTCCCCAAGCGAAAACTCCGCCGTAGTCGGTCACTAGCTTCTCGCCGGGAACCCGTTGTGTGGCCTGAACGAAGGGCAGAGCTTCGAGGAGACCAAGGGTATGTCGAGACAGCTCCGCGGCCAGAGCGACCTTTGTTTTCTCCTCCGAGGTTTCGATCGTGCTTTGATTCATGTGTAGGGCAGCTAGGGCCACGAGCACTAAGGCGAATCCTCGCGAGACAAGGCGCGGCATGGTGCGACGAGCGGTTCGAAGCCAAAGGACCCGGACGCCCATGCTGGCCAGCATCCAGAGCGGGACAAGGAGCGGGAGAAGCATGCGGTGCATCGGCATCCAATCTCCACCCACGTATACGACGTAGCCAGTGAGGATTGCGATGAGTGCGATGAGCACCGTGGTCCGTTGATCGAGAGGGCGGGGGAGCCCAAGCGCGGCCAGGAAGACCGGCGCCCAGAGCGCTAGGTCAAGGATGCCTGCCCGCAAGTAAGAGAGGCCGTCGCTCGCGCCAGCAATAGTTTGGGAGGCCTTGGCGTAGTAGGGGAGCGGCAGAGGCAGGCCGTAGTAGGCGAACCTCCAGCCCCAATAAGCGATCAACGGGCCGGCGCCCCAGGCGACCCAAATAAAGTAGCGCTTCGTTAAGGAACGAGTCGCAGCGATCGAGCGAAGCGCCTCGAGCCCGGCCAAGAGCGCTACGAAGACGAATCCGTCGATCCGAGTCAATCCTGCGAGCGCCGCCCAGACCGTCGACCACCTGCGGGCGCTTGGAGTCTCGCTCAGGTACGCGGAGACCGAGGCGGCCACGAACGTTGCGAAGGCCACTGTTTCGAGTCCCGACTGGGCAGCTCTGACCAGGTCGGTACAAGAGGCCAGTGCGAGGACCGCGAGGGCCGCGGAGAGCTTGTTGGAGATGCACTTCGCGCCCCGATAGGTGGCGAAGAGGAGCCCTACGAGTGCGACGTGAGAAAGGAAGCGTGCGGTGCTGAGGGCGTCGAACTGGAAGAGCATACCCAGAGCGACCAAGACCATCCAAAGGAAGTTCGAGTATCCCTCGACCTTCATATCATAGCCGTAGATGGGGCCGTTGCCGCTCGCGAGGTTTTTGGAGAACGCGAAGGTGATGTAGGCATCGTCGATCTGAAAGTCTCCGACGAGAGATAGACTCTGCTGCCAGACGATGAAGCACGCTGCGATGAGTAGCGGTACGTGTCCGTATCGTAAGAGAACGAGCTTCCAGTTCATTGTCCTTCGGTTCGCCGAGGCCGTATCCGGAACAGGAGGGGGACTCCGCGGCTGACGAGTCGAGAGCGCATCTCAAAATCGAGGTGCGCGCAACCAAACGAGCGGAGTGGTGCGAAATTGCACCCTCGCGGGACGTCGAGGACCCTTTGGTGTTGGGGGAGGGGCGGCCCGAACTGGGCTCGAGTTTGCGTGCTCAGCTACTCAGCGCGAATTCTGACTTGCCGAAAATGGAGGAAGGTTTTCTTCAGGGACCGGAACCGGACCCAACGCGCCTTCCTCGCGATCGTGAGCTCCCAGTTCTCAAACGATTGGTCTTTTCGTCCCACTTCGGTCCAGGTCTCGTGGTCGCTAGAAATTTCTACAGCGAGCGGGACGGCGCGCTCGGGACAATAGGGGCAATCGTTGCGGTTTGCGACCTTAACGCTTTGGACGTTCCGCTCCTTCTCCAGGTCGAATTCAATCCACGGCTCTTTTTCTTCCCGTGTGTGGAAGAAGTACCGGACCTCAGAGCACTCTTGGCTCGGCGAAGTGCAGCCATCACCTTGGCTAGAGCTTACGGTCCATGGGTAAGCGGTTTCCGCGAGCACGGCTCTCCGATGGGACGAGTAGACTGCGCTCACGATCCCGATTGCCAGGGCGAGCAGAGGCATGCCCAGGCGATAGGCGCGGCGGAACCAAATGGCATCGAGCTCCGTGGAAACTCGCTGGGAAGCTCGGAGCAGCTGTGACGTGACGGCCATCAACTCGGCAAGACGACTTTCCGTAGGCGGGGTCTCCCAAAGCGCCGCGCTCGGCTGCGACAGCCAAGTGTCCCAAAACTCCTCGGTATTCTCGATACCGAGTTCCTGGCTCACCTTCTGCCAATCGGACTTGGACACGATGGGGTGGCCTGCCTCGGGCTCCTCGCCGGCCTGGTCGAGGATGGCCAAAATGGCAAACGACGCGGCTTGCTTCAGAAGCTCAGCGGCGGGCACGAGAGAGAGCTGATCGGCATCGGCACTCTTTGTTTGGGCGAGGTTCTCCGCGGCGTCGAGAGCAACCTGGGCCTTCGAGGCGTTCGTTCGAGCTCGCTGTGAAATCTTGCCCTTCTCGAGACGAAGCGACGCCGCGGTGTTGGTCTGCCAGAGCCACTCCCAGACTCCTCCACCCTTCGTGGTCTTCTCTTTGGGGGGAAGTGCGGAAGCGGCTGCTTCGGGGGACTGAGACTCCGAGGACTCGGTGCTTGGCTCGGCCTTTGACACGGTAGGGGACGCTAATCCATGCGGAGGCGGGCGCCAAGGGGGCGTCCTGGGTGCCTCGCCAGTGCCCACCGGAGTAGGGGTGTCGACTCGTGAGCGTCGATGCTAAGCCGGCGGATGTTGAGAGAGGCACGATGACAGTGAGCAGCCCGACCATGACCGAAGATCATCCTCATGAAGTGCACCGCCAGGGCGGCGGTTCGGCGCCGCGGTCGGTCTGGGGATCCGTGGGCCAGGCTCTACCTAGCCTCGTGCAGAGCGCGTTCCGCATCGTGGGGGTGTCTCTCGGCCTACCTCTCTTTTTCTCGCTTCTTCTCATCGACGATCGGAAGGCGTTCGTGCTGCGCAACCAGATGTCGGTTGCTGCGCGCAACGGGACGCTCATGGCGATGCTGGGACTTCTCCTTGGCTGCATCCTACTGGTCGTCACCTACCTAGTCGTCAGGCCGCGGCCCGAGAAGTTTGCGCTCGTATCTAGGATGACACGGGTTGCGCTTCCGCTGGCGTGGCTTTGGCCACTTCCACTTTTCTTCGATTGGAAGGTGTTCGAAGGGCGCGGGCTGCTGCGCGTGGTTGTCGCCGCCGTCTGGGGATTTGGCCTCGAGCGAGCACTCCGTTCGTGTTTGGGGGTCCTGCCTGAGACGCGACCTCGGGCCAGCTCTCGTAACGCCCGGCTCGCCTCTTGGGGTGTGGTTTTCGCCTGCGTGAGCTATTTCGTGTACTTCTGTATCAAGTACACAATCATCGAACACCGCCGCTTCGGCACAGCGGGATTCGATCTCGGGCTGTTCGACAACGTCATGTTCAACTTGGCGCGAGGCGAGTGGTTCCACGCGACAGTTGATTCGGGGAACCTGAACGGTGGAAATCACCTTCAATATCACGCCAACTTTTTGGCGTATCTCTTCGTCCCCTTTTATCTGCTGAGTCCGGGCTCAGAAGTTTTACTCATCATCCAGGCCGTGGTCGTCGGCCTCGCGGCTATCCCGTTTTACTTGTTGGCAACGCGCAAGTTGGGCAGCCCCTGGTTTGGTGCGGCGTTCGCCTATTTCTTCCTGATTCATGAGGGGATCCAGAGTCCGGTATTTTTCGAGTTTCATTTTCTGACGCTGTCCCCCTTCTTCGTAGGGTGGGTCCTTTACTTTTTCGACAAGGGAGCGAAGTGGCCTTTGCTGGGGGTGTGGGCTCTCACGTTGCTTCTGCGAGAAGACCAAGGTTGCATTCTTTCAGCCGCCGCTTTGGTCTGCCTGCTCCGCCGGGAGCGTCCTCTCTGGGCTCTGATGGGGGGAGTCGTCGGTGTTTTTTGGCTGGGCCTGATGCGTTTTGTCGTGATGCCTTGGAATGGACCGCCCGGCGGGTTTCACCAGCACAGCGGCATTTTCCAAGCGATGATCGCGCCGGGAAGCCATGGTTTTGGCGGTGTCATCAAGACACTTGCCACCAATCCGCCGTTTTCCATCGAGAACCTTCTGGAAGCGAGGAAACTCGAATATGTGCTCGCCCTGAGCGCTCCGTTCCTCTTGCTTCCGTTCCGGGTAGGCGTTCTTTGGATTCTCTTCATTCCGGCCAGCGTCTTTACGCTAGTGACCACGAACTACGCGCCGTCGGTGAGTACGCGTTTTCAGTACAGCATGTATTGGGTCTCGATGCTGATCTTCGGTTCCCTTCTCGTACTCGGAGACTGGGCGAAAGTGCCATCGATGCGGAGACGCGTGAGTGCGGCGATCGGCGCAATGTTGGTCGTCGGAACTGCTCTCAGTTTCGATGGTGGTGGCTTGTTTCAGAAGAACACCCTCGTGGGCGGATTCCGCAAGATAGGTTTTGCCGCGACGGAGGCGGAACAAGAACGCTATGAAGAGCTCTTAGGGCTCGCCCACCAAATCCCTCAGACGGCAAGCCTCTGGGCTACCGAATCCATTGTGCCCCACGTCTCGACTCGCAGGACCATCCGCACGCTGCGCCAGGCAGGACCTGCCACGGACTACATCCTAGTTTGGAAGAATGAAGTCCGCGGGGGGGAGCAGGCGACGACCTTCCAAAGAGCTGTGGCAACCGGACGCTACGGAGTCGTTGCCAAGACCAAGAACTTCCAACTTTGGAGACTGGGCGCGGACACGGAGGACAACCGAGACGCGCTTCGGGCGCTGGGGATCAGGATGTGAGTTATGACGCCGCGCGGCGGGATCCGACCGTGTGATGGCAGAAGTATCGAGGGAGCGTCCTGCGGCTACGTGCTCAGGGAATCGACGGTGCTCGCGTGGAAGGCAAGTTGTGCTCACACCACCCGCTTGGTAGGAGTTAGATCGCTAGTAGAGTTGACTGAGGGGACAGCTGCGCTCGCGCTCTCGAAAGTTGCACGATGATTCAGCATTCTGTCTACGTGGAGGCACCGGAGGGCCCTTTCATTATTCCTGGTCTGACGTCTACGCCGGTGATTTTCTCCCTAGTGATTCCCACCTTCAATGAGGCAGCAAACATCAAACCCCTCATTGAACGACTAGAGGGTCTCCTGCGTCCCCTTCTGGGGCGGCGCTTCGAGTTGATTGTCGTCGACGACGATAGCGAAGACGAGACGTGGCGCATCGCAGCGGAGTTGGCAGAAGTTTACCCTTCTGTGAGAGTCATTCGGCGCCAAAACGAGAGAGGCCTAGCCACTGCTGTGCTCCGAGGTTGGCAGGTGTCGCGAGGGGAGGTGCTCGGAGTCATTGACGCCGATCTTCAGCACCCGCCCGAGGCCCTTGCCGCCCTCCTGGCGGAAATTGGTCGCGGTGCCGACCTGGCCGCGGGGAGCCGGAACGCCGAGGGTGGCGGGGTCAGCGACTGGAGTTTTGCGCGGCGTGTCTTGTCGCGCGGCGCACAGCTCCTCGGCCTGATTGTCCTGCCCGAGGTACTCAGTCGCTTGACTGACCCAATGAGCGGTATGTTTCTTGTGAGGCGCGCCGCAGTTGAAGGAGTGCCTCTCGATCCCATCGGCTACAAGATCCTGATCGAGGTCGTCGCGCGAGGGAAAGTGCACTGGATTGGAGAGGCCGCGTACGTCTTTCGCGAGCGAGAGGAGGGGAAGTCTAAAGTCTCGTTGCGAGTCTACGTCGAATACTTGCTGCATTTGGTCCGGCTGCGACTCAAGATCTCCACCCGATTCCCCATCCTGAGGTACGCGACCGTAGGGCTCTTCGCGAGCCTCCTCGATATGGGATTACTTTATGTGCTCAGCGAAGAAGAGCTACTCGGTTGGGGCATCGCGCGCAGCAAGCTGCTTGGGGGCCTGATCGCGCTAGCATTGAGCTTTCCGCTCCATGAGTTCTGGACATTCCGGCGCAATGCCCTCCTTCGCACTAGAACCCAAGCCGTGCGGCGCTTGCTTGCCTTTGTAGCGGTAGCCACGGTCGGCCTCTTTGCTGCCACATTGGCGCTCAGCCTTTTGGTCGAGTTCTCTGGACTCGACCGATACTCGGCGAACGCTGTGGGCATCGTCTTGGTCGGCCTCTGGAACTATTTCCTGCACCGTCAGATCACCTGGACGAACTCGGATTTGAGAGTGATTTTACGACCAGGCAGGGGGCCCGAGCCGACCCTTTCGTCGGAAACCATGGAGACCCTCATCAGGCTCAACATGCCGCAGCAGTGAGAACGGGCCTACGCCACAGGGGCAGCCACGACAATGATTCGGATCAGGTGGTACGGCGCTTTCTTGCGAATGCCGTTAGTACCCAGCCGAGTGCCACGGTCGAGATCTCGAGCTCGGTACCGCCCGCGTCGAGCAGGAGCTTCTCCAGACGCGTTGGTGTCATCTTGGTTGGATGGATATCCCGTCGGCTAAATCCTTGCAGGCGAGCGACAAGTTCGAGCGCGGTGGCCTCGAGGATGTTCAGCGAGGTTGAGGCGTAGTTCGGCGTGGTCAGGAAGAGTCGCCCTGCCGGCTTAAGGACGCGCAGGGCCTCCGCGAGCCAGGGCACAGGGTCGACAATGTGTTCGACGACGTCCATTGACGTGACGAGGTCAAAAGTCCCGTCCGGATAAGGGAGAGGAGCCTCCGGTGTGATCACGTCGCAACTCTTCAGTTCATCGCCGAAGAGGCGCCTGGCTTCTTCCATGGCCCGCGCGTCGATGTCGCATGCAGTCAGATTCAGACGCTCTCTGTTCTTGATGAGAGGAAGCTCGAGAAAAGGGCCGGAACCGAGGTTGAGGACGTCCGGACCGGACGCCTCGTCCACAGCCCCCTGAAGCGAATCAATGATGGGTCCATGATAAAGTCGCCACGGAAACCGAAGTTTCAGGTGATGATTCGAGAAGTAGTCCGGTTGTTCGTTGGGCGAGTTCATGGCTTCTTGGCAACTACTAAGAATTCTGCGGTTCGTGTGCTGTCACCGAGCGAAAGGGCTCCTTTTACCATTCGATAGGCCGGCTCCGCGGCGATTCTCCGGAGGCTCGGGAAGTTCGTCCAGCGTCGGGTCACCTTTTTGTTGACGAAGCCTAGCAGTGAAGGGAGCAAAAACATCTCGAATGCCACCGTAGTTGCACTCGAGAGCACGGGGTCGACACGGGTGACGTCAAATCCAGCATCGCTCACCACCGTGCGCCAGCCCTCTTGATCATGAAGGTTCTCATGCACGAAAAAATCGTCGATGAAGCGTTGGAGTCGCTTCGCGAGTGCCGGACTTAGTGCCGAAAGCGCTCGGTAACTGAGCAGTGCTTCGGCCCAATCTCGGTTCGGAACATAGGTAATAAACGTGCCGCCGGGCTTGAGGGTACGGTGAATAGCGCGGAGCGCCAGGTCCAAACGTGGAACGTGCTCAAGCGAGCAATTGGCGACACAGGTTTCGAAGTAGGACTCGGGGAGCGAGTAGGTCGTTACGTCTCCAGTGATGACACGGTTATAGGAGCCTCTCTCCGCGGCTAGCTTCGTTTCGTGTGCGTTGATGTCGATGCCCCAAGCTTCTAAGCCTTGAAAAACAAGCTCAGCGAAGACTCCGTCTCCGCAGCCGACGTCGAGTAACGGCGATCCAAGGGATTCGTTTCGAAGAGAGCTCAGGCGAGCGCACTCTTTGATGCAAAGAGCAGTCGGCGTCGAAGGAAAATAGCGGGTGAAGTCGCCCCGCCTGACTTCAAGTTCTACCATTTGCGTTGGATCGAACGGAAAAGGCCCCGGCGCGTCAATTGAAATGTTCTCATTTCGGATGGGAGAGCGCCAATTTTTGGCTCCTTCCAAGAAAACCTCAAAGTTTTCGTGAATCGCTGATGCTGACGCCTGCGCAAGCGGGGTGGCGAAGTGAGTTGCCGGTACCAGCGTCGCCCAGTATGCCTCGCTTAGTGTTCGGGAAGGTTCAAAGCGGAGCGTTCAGGAAGACGCGCTACGGCCTCGTGGAAACGGGAAAGCCTGTTCTTTGGTTTCAAAGCGTCGGTGTTCTCTGCGTCTTGGCAGCTGCGATTGCGTTGGGAACTGTCCCCGCAGAAGCCAAGCGCCTCAGCAGTTGGTGGATCGTCGATTACGCAAAGATTGTCGGCTATCAGGTGTTCTTGGGTCTGGCCTGGTGTTCGGCAGGTGCTTTCCTTTTGCGCTGGTTCCCGACTGCTGGCTGCGCGAGGCGAGAGCGAGCCCTCTACGCGGTGACCCTGGGCGTGGTGGCATTTGCCCTCCTCCTGTACGTGGCGGGCGCCCTTGAACTGTTCAGCGCAAAGCTTTCGCTGCTGTTGCCCGGCGTCATGATCCTCATTGGATTGCGTGACCTCTGCAATCTCTTGCGCTCCGGGCGAGGGGAAAGGGGGGCGAGAGACAGCGCTCTCCACCATACGGTTCGCGCTTTCGGCTATATTGCGGCCTTCCTGGTTGTTCTGCAGAGCGCCACCCCGGACTCGATCCACTACGATGGAACTTGGAGTCATCTGACCATCGCTGAGGACTACGCGAGAGAAGGAAAGCTCGTTCCGTTCTTCGGATTCACTGCCAAGAACCTCCCTCACTTTGCGAGTGTGCTCTACACGTGGGCGTATCTAGTACCCGGCCTCGGGCACCCCGCTCTGCATTGGCTCTGCGCCCAGTGGATAGAGCTTCAACTTTTTGGCTTTACCTTGCTTGGGGTTTCCGCGGTGTCCGCGTGGCTTGTCGGCAGGACTCGCGTCCCTGGCGTTTGGGCGACGTTCTTTCTGTTCCCAGGCTTCTACGTTTATGACTCGAACTTTGGTGGTGGCTCAGACCACGTGGCGGCCTTCTTTGCGCTGCCTACATTGATCGCGAGTCTACGCGCCGCCAGTACGCTGAGCGTTTCCTATGCTGTGCTCGCGGGTCTCTTCTCGGGAGCCTTGATGCATACAAAGTTTCAAGGTTTCTATCTCGTATTCCCCCTTTTCGTTTACATGACGATCTGCTGGGCTAGGCATGGAGTCGCGCGCCTTGTCCGGAAGAGTCGGGGAAAGGTGGCCTTCCTGTTGCCGATGGGAATCTGGTTCATAGTGCCGCTGGCCTATGGGGCTGCCTTTCTCCTTTCATTTGGTCCGCACCTTATCCTGAACGCCATTTACTATAAGAACCCGGTCTATCCTCTGTTACCGGATGTGTTTCGAAACGGGCTTCATCTGGAGAACATGCCCTATGATCCGGTAGCGCTCACGCGGGACGCGTACACCAGCACGCTCCCACAGGCCCTTGAGCTCATGTTCACCTTCTCGGTGAATCCGCAGTACGTGTTCGGTGAAGCTATTCCGGTCTTCGGTTCCCTCTTCACCCTTCTGACGCCCGTGGGGTTGCTGACCTTCCGGCAGCGAAGGCTGTTTGTCGCTTTTCTCCTTTCTTACGGGGCACTCTTCTTATGGTGTTATACCTATCGCATTGACCGAAATCTCCAGCTCGTTCTCCCTTGGTTTGCTACAGTTACAGGTTGTCTGCTCTCTATCCTCTGGCGCGCGGGCTGGGGTGGGCGAGCCGCTGTTGCGGTCGCAGTGGGGCTGCAGGTCGGCTGGGGATCAGGCCTCATGTTGGTTGGGGGGCATGACCGGGTTCAATCTTTCCTGAACTTGGTGCGGAACACGCCCGACGGGCCCGCCAAGGCGAGATGGGGCGGGTTCCGCAAGACGTATCGAGAGCTGGGTGAGCGACTGCCCCCAGACGCGACGCTGCTCCTGCACACAGCGCACGTGCATCTCGGAATCAATCGCCGCGCCATTGGAGACTGGGCGGGATGGCAGCACGTGATCGATTACCGAAGGATGAAAAATGCCCGGGATGTCTACGAGGCGTACCGGAGCTTAGGTATCACTCACATCACATGGAACAAGCACGATTTTCCGGCAACGAAGCAAGAGGATGCCTTGTTTCACGAATTCACTCGGCACTACGCAATGCGCATCAATGGGCCGAGCATGGGCCTGTGGGCGATGCCTGACAAATCACCGCCAGAATGTGAGGCTATGCGCGTCGCCCTGAGAGGGCTCCACGGATATCCGGACGGATTGTATCCTATTTTGGCTCTTGGGGTATTTGAGGCCCTTCCACCGTCCCTGGTGCAGTATCCCGAGCCAACACGCACCGCCAGTAGCGATCAGGAATGGGCGGAAGCTCTCAAAGCCGCGGACGTCCTTTTTTGGGTTAAAGAGGTGGCGGGATTCCAGGGAGAGGCAGAAGAGACTGTGTCGTCTCTCTTTACGAAAGAGCACACCTACTACTCGGGATCTGGCGGGCGACGCTATTCCATCTACCTTCGTCGAGAGGAGGCCATGCGCCCTTGTCCCGCGGCGAATGAGCGGAACTGAGGGACGGCCGATATTCAGCGACCGGGCTGGGCGAGTGGTGGCTCGGGAGCGGAGAAACCCCGTCGAGGCCGGTGATGGCGACCCTGGCTATTGCGAGTTGGAGGTTCTTCCTCGAAGGTACGCTTTCGGAGGCGATGGCGGGAACCACCGGAATCAGCGAGGGGTCGATCATGGGAGGGCGTTACGCGCTCAAAGTACCGATCGGTGAGGGCGGTATGGGCGTCGTTTGGCGCGCTTGGGATCAACATCTCGACGGGCCGGTGGCGGTCAAGTTCCTGAAGGCCGCGGACGAGAATAGCCAGCGTCGATTCTTCGAGGAAGCCAAATTGGCTGCTCGCTTAGTCTCGCCCCACATCGTGCGAGTGTTCGACCGAGGCACTTTCGAAAGTACGCCGTATATCGTCATGGAATTGCTCGAGGGATTTACCTTGAGAGAGCGGTTACTTGTGGCCGGGCGCCTCGGGCCTGAGGAGGTCTGCGAGGTAGTGGATCAGGTCGCGCGGGGGCTCGAGTTCATGCACGAGCGCGGCGTCGTTCATCGGGACCTCAAACCCGGTAACATTTTTCTGGTAGATCTCGGAGATCTGAGCTTTGTAAAGCTCATCGACTTGGGGATCGCCAAGAGTGAGGTCAGCGAATGGACGCTGGAAGGAGGCTGGCTCGGTTCCTCCCATTACGTTTCGCCTGAGCAGGCGCGCGACGCCAGCTCAGCGGACCATAGCGCGGACGTTTGGGCCTTGGCTGTCGTTGCGTACGAATGTCTCTTGGGGAGGAAACCCTTTCAAGGGAGCAGCCCTACTGCTGTTGTTACCGCTATATTGAGCGGACAGGTGGATGTTCCTTCCTCTCTTGATCCGGTGCTCCCTGCCATGCTCGACGTGCTCTTTGGGCGTGCGTTTTCACCCGAGGTTGCTCGTCGACCTTGCTCGGCGACGGAGTTCGCTCGCGACCTCCGGGGCGCTGTGAGCTTACCGCGGAAACGCGCAAATACCGCTCGTTTGTTCGGGACGCGCAGTTCGAACCTAGAGGTCACCTTAGACTCGCCTCTCTCGCTGCCCGCGCCGAGGGCCAAGTGGAGAATCCCTCTCCTGACGATGGGGGTCCTGGTGTGCGGCGCCCTTGTATGGAATTTCTGGAACCGAAGGCAGGAGCCTTCGTACGATGCACGAGGCGCGATCGCCGTCTCTGCCGATGTCCGGGCGACGGACTCCCCTGAGGTCTCGGCAGTGCCCTTGGCGACCGATCGGCTCGCTGGCCCAGCTGGCAGCGGAGTGACTGCGGCCCCGTCGGAGAAGAAAGAGGATGAGCCCAGTGTCCTTCAGAGACAGGTGCCACAAGCACCCGATGCCAGGAAGCCGCGGTCGCCGAGCCGAGCAGCCGTGTCAAGTGATGAGCAACTTTGGGACCTCCATCGATAGGGCGCTGCGTGTAGGCCGCATCTTCAGTCTGGAAACGAGCTGCACCATTTCGAGGACTTAGTATTGAGATGGCCGTGCTCGTCCGAGAAAAACAACCGCACGTGAGATACTCCCTTTCGAGGCGCACGTTGATTGGGCGGAGCCACCTTGCACACATTCGACTTACAGGACGAGGTGTCTCGTCCGAGCACGCGGTGATCTACTTCGATCGAGGATCTTGGAAGGTGCGCGACTTGGCGAGTCGAAACGGCACCTTCGTTGGGGGCGAGCGAATTCCGCCGGGTGAAGCGCGCATTCTCGAGCTGATGGACCGGATCAGCATAGGTGCGGAGGAGGATCGAGATTTCTGCGTGGCGTCGGTTTCCCCCCCGGGACCAGCCGCAATCAGCCTCGACGGCGAGCTCGAGGTGCCCGAAGCGAGTGAAGGCGCGCTTTGGCTTCCGTCGCGCGAAGCCGCTGAGCTCTGCGTCGTCAGGCAGGGTGGAGAGTGGGTGGTGGTGGGGCCTTCAGGCGAACGGGTCGTAGGTCCGGGGGACAAGGTTGTTTGCGGTGGTGTTACCTGGGACCTGTGCCTGCCTATCATCGACCCGACAGATCATGATGAGGAAGCGACGACTCAGGAGAGTCACTCCCTGGCCGGCGCCTACTTGGAGTTTTCCGTGAGTCTGGACGGTGAACATGTGGCTCTCGCACTCGTTGCGCCTGGGCACCGAACCAACATTGGTGCTCGGGCTTTCAATCAAGCTCTTTCTCTCCTGGCGGAGCGAAGGCTTTCGGAAGCTGCTAGCGGGACTATCGATCCCGAAGCTGGATGGATCTACGTAGACGAACTTCAGCGGTGCCTGAAGCTGAGTCGGGAAGCTTTGAACCTTCAGCTCTGGAGGGCAACACAATGCTTCGCAAAGCTTCACCTTCCCCGGGGACAGCTCGTTGAGCGACGCAGAGATACACAACAGGTGCGGCTAGGATTCCCCTGCCGCATCTTGGGTGTGACTGTTGGCAGTTAACTGAATTTCGGATCGCGTTCTTCTCGCATGGTTTGCTGGCTCGAATCAGAATTGAAAGCCCATGCTGAGGTGCGCCCCGCCTGGGCCGCCCACGATGCTTGTTTGAATTTTCTGGGAAACGGTCGGCTGCGTCGAGAGGAGCGTGATTCCTGAAAGGACTCCAATGAACAAGCCGGCACCTCCCACGCTGTACCCAGCGCTCAACTCGGTGCGAGCATCCGCGCGCGTTCGCAGTCCTTCTAGCGAGCATTTTAGGTCCTCGTCGCAATCGCTCCCCTTTGCCCGGTTTACAGCGTCTACAAGGAGGATCGCGCCTGTTGCGGTAGCGACAGTTCCGAGCAAGACGCCAATCCACGCTGTCGTTCTCAGGGCTTGGTTCTTGGTTTGTGCGGGGACCTCCATGGGCTCGCTTGATTTCGGGGCTTTGGTGGCGACCGGAGTGGGCGTGGTTCCGGTGGATGGCGGGATGTTGTCTAGCTCCTCGGAAGGAAAAGAGATGACGACCGTGATGACGCTAGGAGGAGCTTCCGGAGCCGCCTTCGGTACGAGGACATGGACGCTATGGGGGTGAGGATCCCCTCGCCGGGTGACTTCAATACGATACCGTGACGGATCGACTGCGATGGGCGCCTTCCACTGGGCCGACGTAAGCTGACGACGGCCGATTCGGACCGACTCAATTTCCTCGTTCTCCGGGAAGCGGGGCAGGATCGTCGATACCTTGGAGCGGATGCGCTCAATCTGGCGCTCGGCTAGCCGAGCGCGCTCCAAAGCACCGACCGCGCGCGCCCGTTGCGAGGCCTCCTCGTACGCGGCAAGGGCACTCGCAGGGCGCTCGCTCATCTCGTAACAACGTCCGAGGTTCAAGAAGGCCCCAATGGCCGGCTCAAGCGCAATGCTCTCTTCGAACGTGACGCAGGCCTCTGTGATACGTCCGGCTGCCATCCAGGCGCGTCCCCACCGGAAAAGTTCCTCCGCTGTATCGCTCCCGCTTGTGGGGTCGGCGAAGGCGTGAGCCGCTTGGAGCGCAAGAGCCATGAAAATGGCTAGTCCGGGGTGGGGTCTCGCTTGTACACCGTACATGCCCCCCGAGCATCGCGCTCCTAGTCAGGGGATGACAAGTCAGCAAGGCTCACTGCGTCGGAGAGCGGGATCCTTGCCCGTCCGGGTGGGTCATCGCGAAACGGCAGAAATGGGCTACGACTTCACGAGCGCCCAGGCACGCCACCTTTCCATAAATGCGGCGCCAATAGGTCCCGATCGTGTTTGGGGAGCAGCCGAGTTCACCAGCCGCGTATTTGTCGGTGAGACCGAGAACTGCGCACCTGAGCAATCTCGACTCCTGTGAGCTCAGGCCAAAATATAAGGAGTAGGACCGGAGAACGCTTTCAAGGGTAGGAGAGACGGGATCAGTCGGCTCTTCAAGGTCGCGGAGAGGCTCGCCTTCTTTGAGCTTGCGAATCGGTACGACGCCTGAGTCTCGCGCGTTGAGGTTCATTTCGTCCAAGAGATCTTCTGGCCCGCGTTCCGAATCATCCAGAGAAAGGGAAGAGTAGGTTTTCATCAGCACGAGTCCGGGGGATTCTCCCCGATCTAACCTCGCGCGCTTGCCCCGGCCATTTCCTCTGATTTCAAGCGAGACGCTTCCCTTGGCCCGTCGTCCGAATCCTTAGGCCGGTTTGCGGATTGCCTGCGCATTCTTCAGCGTCGATCAACGCCTGCGAGGATCCACGAGCTATCAAGGAGAGCAAAGTCGTAGATGCCCTCAGCGTATCCGCCCCAGGTGCGGTTGCAGTCAATGTCGTAGTACACGGTGGTCCCGAGGCCCGTAGCGAAGCAATCAGGATGGGAAGGAGGGTAGTATTGAGTGGCATCGCCGAACGCGTTCGCTGAACTGACAGATGGACCTGATCCGATTTCCCGGAGACAAAATGGAGCAACAATGCTCCGGGAGAATGGACCATGGCGAAGAAGAGAAAGAACTACAACGACGACTTCAAGCGTGACGCCGTTCGGCTAATGCAA
>Ga0182792_1001106_pt1 | contig 22996 bp, 22 predicted proteins | sample Passage237B_FD_130497 | JGI IMG/M metagenome (GOLD analysis project Ga0182792, IMG submission 130497) | Cellulose adapted compost microbial communities from Newby Island Compost Facility, Milpitas, CA, USA - Passage2 37B (version 2) (version 2) ...
CGGGGGGCAGGTTGTTTTTAAACGGGGGGGGGGGGGGTCGGGCCCCCCCCCCCGGGGCGGGGTCCGGGCCGGCTTGGGGCCCGGCTCGCCCGCGTCTGCCAACATGGCGGGAGCACCGGCGGCGACGTCGACGCTCGGGGGCGGTAGCTCAACGGTCAGAGCACGGCACTCATAATGCCCTGGTTGCGGGTTCGAGCCCCGCCCGCCCCACCGATCACCGACCTGCCTGACGGCTGGGTGCCGGCCCGCTCGAACCGGGGCGGCGAGTGCTCAGGGCCTGTCGCTGGGGTCGCCGCCGGCCACCGCACGCGGCGGTACGGCGCTCCGCCTGAAGGTCGCGGCGGCCGGTCGAACGCCACCAGCGGAGCAGCCGGCTGGATGTCGGCCTGCTGGAACGGGGCGGCGAGGGGTTCAGGAGCTACAGGACAGCATCGAGCAGCCGACCCGGTGGCGGGCCCACTCGGGGCGGCGGGCGGCGAAGCGCTCCCGGCCGGGCTGGTCCTCGTAGGGGCGGCGGAGGGCGTCGAGCAGGTCGTGGAGGAGCGCCGCGTCGCCGGCCTCGGCGGCGTCGATGGCCTCCTGGGCCAGGTAGTTGCGCAGGACGTAGCGGGGGTTGACGGCGTCCATCGACCGGCGGCGCGCCTCGTCATCGAGACCGCCGGCGCGGGCCCGCTCCGCCCAGCGCAGGAGCCAGCCGACGAGGGCCTCGGCGGTGTCGCCGGCGATCTCGTCGGGGGCGTACCAGGCGTCGGCCAGCGGGTCGAGGAGGCGGTGGCGGTCGGCGGGGTCGCGCAGCCGGGGCCCGTCGGGGGTCGCGTCGACGGCGAGGTCGACCGGCACGTCCGCGAGGTCCCGGTGGAAGAGCACCTGGTCGATCTCGCTGCGCCCGAGGACCTCGTGGAGCGCGGCGACGAGGTCCTCGTCGCCGTCCCGCCAGCCGTTCCAGCCGAAGCGCGCGGCGAGCAGGGGTTGCAGCGCCGCCTCGTAGGCGTCGGGGAAGCGGTCGACCGCGGCCTGGAGCGTGGCCGGGTCGTCGCCGAGCAGCGGCAGCAGCGCGTTGGCGAGCTGCACCGTGTTCCAGTGGGCCACCTGCGGCTGCTGGCCGTAGCGGTAGCGGCGACCGGCGGCGTCGGTGGTGTTGGGCGTCCACATCGGGTCCCACCCCTCCAGCCAGCCGTAGGGCCCGTAGTCGATGGTGAGGCCGGTGATCGACAGGTTGTCGGTGTTGAGGACGCCGTGGACGAAGCCGACCCGCATCCAGTGGGCGACGAGCGCGGCGGTGCGCTCGACCACCTCGGTGAGCCACACCGGCACCAGCTCGGGCAGGTCCGCGTCGCTCGGCGCCTCGCCGCCGCTCAGGTGCGGGAACGAGTGGGCGATCGTGGTGCGGACCAGCGCACGCAGGAGGTCGAGGTCGCCCCGCGAGGCGGGGAGCTGGAAGGTGCCGAAGCGGGTGAAGCTGGGCGCGACCCGGCAGACGACCGCGCCGGGCTCGGGGGCGGGGTCACCGCTGTAGAGCACGTCGCGGACCACCTGGTCACCGGTGGTGACGAGCGACAGCGCCCGGGTGGTGGGGATGCCGAGGTGGTGCATGGCCTCGCTGCACAGGAACTCGCGCACCGACGAGCGCAGCACGGCCCGCCCGTCCGCGGTCCGCGAGTACGGGGTGGGGCCGGCCCCCTTGAGCTGGAGGATCTGGTGGCCACCGTCGCGGTCGAGCACCTCGCCGAGCGCGATGGCCCGGCCGTCGCCGAGCTGGCCGGCCCAGGTGCCGAACTGGTGGCCGCCGTAGGCCATGGCGAAGGGGTCCGCGCCGCGGGGGACCCGGTTGCCGGAGAACACCGCGGCGAAGTCGTCGCTGCGGCACAGCTCCTCGGGGATGGCGAGCAGCGCCGCGACCTCGGGGGACCAGGCAACGGTGCGCGGCGCCGCGGTCGGGGTGGGCGCCACCCGGCTGTAGGCGGCGCCCTCGACCTGGCGGCGGCGCCGCTCCGCGCTCGGGTCCGCGGGCAGGTCCCGGGTGAACCGGTTGTCGAACGGGAGGTCGTCGAGGCTGCGGAGCCCCGAGACGGTGGCGGCGACCATGGCCGCACGCTATCGGCGCCGCCCGGCGATCCCGTGGGACGACGCCTTGGGACGACGCTGCCAGGCGAGGCTGTCAGGCGAGGCCGGGGCTGAGGCGCACCGGCGGGGCGTCGGGCGCGGGCGACGCGAGCTGCGCGAGGCGGCCCGCCGCCGCGGCCTTGGTGACCGGGCGGGCGCCGAGGCCGCGCTGGCGGGCCACGACCGCGGGTTCGGCCCGGGTCTTCGCCCAGCCCTGGCGGAGCAGGTAGCGCCGGGACTTGCGGCCGTCCTGGAGGTCGCGGGCGAGGCGCCGGAGGAAGGTCACCCAGCGGCTCTGGCGGATCAGCAGCGCGTCGGCGAGCAGGCCGCGGGCGCGCAGCGCGTCGATGATCTCGGCCGCGAAGATGCCCTCGGCGATGACCACGGGCGAGCCGTGGCGCTCCACGACGTGGCTGCCGACGGCCCGGTCCTCGCCGAACACGTAGCGGGGCACCTCGACCGCGTCGTGCCGGCAGAGGCGCGCCAGGGCGGCGACGGCGGCGTCGGCATCCCAGCAGCGGGGGTCCTCCCAGTCCACGACGCCGAGCGGGTTGCGGGGCAGGCCCGGGTCGGTGCCGTCACGGTAGAAGTCGTCCAGGGGGACGATCGGCAGCCCGCTCGCCCGGGCCAGGTGGGTCTTGCCGCAGCCGGAGGGGCCGGCGAGGATCACGACCCGTGCGGTCGGGGCAGGGGGTTCGTGGGCGTCCGGCACGGAACGACATGGTGCCACCCCGGTGGCCGGGAGGCGAGCGTCAGCGACCGTCGAGCCAGGCCGGGGCCCGCTCGAGCAGGTAGGCGCTCACCGCGCTGGCGGCGTCGAGCACGTCGCAGAGCAGGTCCTCCTGGCCGAGATAGACCCGGGCGAGGGACACCTCGACGCGCCCGACGATGCCGACGGTGCGGTCGGCGCCGTCGGTGACCGACGCGTACGAGTCGATGGCGGATACCTCGAGGGGGAGCTGCGGGCCGCCGATGCCGGCCAGGTCGGTGGCGAGGATCAGCAGGTCGGGGCCGTGGGGGAGCGGCGGGAGCCCCCAAGTGAAGTGCAGCGGGAACCGGTGCAGGTCGGGCGGCTCGGCGTCCTCGTCATCGAGGTCGAGCACGAGGTCCTCGAACGACAGCAGCACCCGCGGGTCGATCTCGAGGGCGAGGTGCAGGTCGAGCGGCCCGCCGCAGGCGTCGTCGGGGTGCAGGTCGACCTCCCACGCCTGGCGCAGCGAGTACGTCTCCACGAAGTGGCGCTCGTCGTGCACGTGGAAGCCGTGGTCGACGGCGTGGTCCTTCAGATCGGCGACGAAGCCTGCGATGTCGATGACCGCCACGGTGATCCTCGCTCTGGTCGGCTCGTGGACCCTGCCAGCCTGCCACGCCCCGCTACCGTCCCTCACCATGTCGAGTCGCCGTCACGATGCCGAGGATGCCGCCGAGGTCGCCGCCGTGCTCGCGGCGGGCGCGGACGCGATCGCCGGCGCGCTGGCCGCGGTCGGGGACTGGGGGCCCTCGGGGCTGCGGCCGGGCCAGTACCGCAGCGACCTCGCCGCGGATGCCGCCGCGCTGGCCACCTTCGGCGACGCCGGTTTCGGGGTGCTCAGCGAGGAGTCGGGCCTCACCGGGGGCGATCGCGACGTCGTGGTGGTCCTCGACCCGCTCGACGGGTCCACCAACGCCTCGCGCCGCCTGAGCTGGTGGGCCACCAGCCTCTGCGCCGTCGACCGGGACGGGCCGCTCGCCTCGCTCGTGGTCGACCTGCGCCACGGCACCCGCTGGAGCGCCACCCGCGGCGGCGGCGCCCGGCGGGACGGCGAGGTGATCCGCTCGAGCGGCTGCACCGACCTCGGGGAGGCGATCGTCGGCCTCAACGGCGTGCCCGAGGGCCACGGCGGTTGGGCGCAGTTCCGGGCGCTCGGCGCGTGCGCGCTCGACCTGTGCGCGGTGGCCGACGGCACCCTCGACGGCTACCTCGACGCCACCGTGGACGAGCAGGGCGTGTGGGACTACCTGGGGGCCGCCCTCGTGTGCCGTGAGGCCGGCGCGCCCGTGGTCGACGCCGCCGGCCGGGACCTGTGCGTGCTCGACCACGCGGCCCGGCGCATCCCCGTGGCCGCGGCCACCGCTGCGCTGCTCGACCGCCTCGTCCCGCTCGCCCCCGGTGCCCGCCGTGGCTGACCTGCGCGCCCGAGTGCACCTCGGCCTGCTGCGGGTCTTCCGCCGGCTGCCCACGCGCGCCCGGCGCCGGGTGGTCCGCACCCTCTCGCCCGCGTACACGGTCGGCGCCATCGTGTTCATCGAGCGCGACGACGGGGCGATCCTGCTGGTCCGCCAGTCCTACCGGCGGTCCTGGGGCGTGCCCGGCGGCCTGCTCCGCAGGGGCGAGGACGCGGTCGACGGTGCCCGCCGGGAGGTGTTCGAGGAGACCGGCCTGGCCGTCGACCTGCTGGGCGAGCCGACGGTGGTGGTCGACGCCGAGCCCCAGCGGGTCGACGTCGTGTTCCGGGCCCGCCCCGCCGCCGGGCAGGACCCCGGCCGGGCGACGCCGTGCTCGCCGGAGATCGTGGAGGTCGGCTGGTTCCGCCCGAGCGAGCTGCCCGACCTCCAGCACGAGGCCAGCGCGGCGTTCATCCGCCTGGCCCGGGCCTCGCAGTCGCCGGCCGCGCCACCGATCCCCCCGCCCACCCGCTTCACCGACGGCTGAGGTCGGCAGCGATCGGTCAGAGGCGGCGGAGGTGGGTGAGGTTGCCGGGGGTGCAGGGGTGGCGCAGCTTGGCGAGCGCCTGCTCCTCCCGCTCGCCGGCCTCGTCGGGGTCGAGCCCGAGGCGGGCCGCGGTGGCCGACGGGTCGAGCGGCTCGTCGCCCTGGAGCCCGAGGCGCAGCTCCACGATGCGACAGTCCTCCTCGTGCAGGTGGCCGAGGGCGGTGAGCAGCACCGGGTCGGCGGGCCGGGGCGTGGTGGGGGCCTCGTCGGCCGGGGTGTCGATCTCGCGCATGGCCCGCTCGATCCACCAGCGGGCGAAGGAGCTGAACGGCAGCCCACCGGTGGGGTCGTAGCGGTCGACGGCGCGCGAGAGCGCCTCCTCGCCGGCCTCCAGCAGCAGGTCGGCGTGGTCGTCCACGCAGCGGTGCCGGCGGGCGAGGGCCACCACCAGGCGGCGGCCGGCCGCGATCAGCTCGCCGCGGGCCTCGTCGCCGAGGCGGATGCGGGCTCGCAGCTCGGCGATGCGGGCCAGGTCGGCGCAGTCGGCGGCGCCGAGCGCGGCCAGCTCGTTCTCCGCCGAGCGGCCGTCGGCCACGAGGGCGGCCGCCTCGACCTCGGCCGAGGCGGTGAGCGCGGGCTCGCCGAGCACCGGGCGGAGGTAGCGGCCGAACGCCTGCCGGTGGTCGCCGTCGGGCGTGCGCGTGCGGGTCATGCAGTGCTCCTCCCTTCCGGGTCGACGGGCTGCGGTGGGGTGGCCGGGTGGCTGCCGCCGACGGTACCGTCCGCCGCGCGCGGGATCGGGGACCGTCGCGGCGCCCTGCGCAGGCAAGGTTCGCTACCGTGCCGGCGTGGCCGACAACCGTCCGGATCGACCGGTGCTCGTCGTCTCGGCGTGCCTGCTGGGCCGTCCCTGCACCTACCGGGGCGACGCGAACCGGCGGGACCCGGTGGCCGCGCTGGCCGACCGGTTCGAGCTGGTGGCCGTCTGCCCGGAGGAGGCGGGCGGCCTGGCGACGCCGCGCCCCGCGGCCGAGCTGGGCGCCGACGGGCGGGTGCGGACCGCCGACGGCGACGACGTGACCGACGCGTTCGAGCGAGGAGCCGAGGTCGCGGTGCGCGTCGCCCGGGGGCGGGGAGCTGTGGGCGCGGTCCTGAAGGGGCGGTCGCCGTCCTGCGGCTGCCACGGCGTCTACGACGGCACGTTCACGAGGACGCTCGTCGCCGGCGAGGGGATCACCGCGGCGGCGCTGCGGTCCGCGGGCGTCCCGGTGGTGGACGAGGACGACGTCGCCGCCGGCCGGCTCCCCGGAGCCGGCACCTGACGGCCCTCGCGACCCATCGTCTAGTCCCGGGTGGTGAGGCGCTGCGAGATGCGCTCGACGCTCGTGTCGAAGGGATCGCCGTCGCGGGTGACGTCGGTGATCGACCCGCCGACGACGAGTGACCTGCCGCCGTCATCGAAGACGATCTCGTTGCCCATGAAGGATTCGGCGATGGCGGCGTCGTTCGCTCTCAGCACCGCGAGGCGCGCACCGGCCTCGGGGGCGTTCGCCAGGATCTCGGCGGTGTCCGGGAGGCTGCCGAGGTGGACCTGCACCTCGATCGTCTCGCCACCGTCGAGCTCGAGCGGGATCACGAGGTGCTGCACCTCGATCACCGTCGTCTCGTCGGTGACGACGTGGTCCTGCTCCGAGCCCTCGGCCACGAGCACCTCGGTGCCGTCGAGGCGCTCGACGCGGATCGTCGGCGGACCGGCGACGACCCCCACCGCAAGCTCGTAGCCGAGGGCGGCGCGGGTGTCGAGCGCCGGCGCGTCGGCATCGCCCGGAAGGGCACGGAGGAGCGAGACGAGGCGCCCCACGCCCGCCGGGTGCTGCTCGGGCCGCACCTGTTCCCGGCCCTCTCGGTGCCGCGGGGGAGCGGACCCGCCGCAGCCGGCGAGGACCACCGCCACCGCCATCACCACCACCACGCCCCAACGGCGTGGCGACCGCCCGGTCACCGGGTCCGGGCACCTCGGCGATCGTGGCCACGACTCCCGCTCGTTCACGCTCGTGAGTATCCGGGCGGGTCCCGGCACGGTCAAGTCCTTCCCCGCTCACCAGACACCTGACCCGTCACCTGACCCGTCACCCCTAGGGTCGGCGGGGTGATGCGGTCGCTGCGCGTCGTGGTCCTCGGATGCCTGGTGGCGCTGGTGGGCGGCTGCGCCGGATCATCCGGATCGTCCATATCGCCCGTGCCGGACGAACCACCCACGTCGGACGAGCCGCGACGATCGTGGGGGAGGGGCGGGCGGCCGGCTTCGACTTCGCCGTCACCGAGGGGTGCGGCGAGTTCGGGGAGTGCGACGCCTACCTCGCCGCCTACGAGGTGGTGCTCGACGTCGAGTACGTCGACGGCCCCGCGTTCACCCGGCTGTGCCGCGACGGCGAGCTGCCGCCCGGAGCGATCCGCCGCGACCTGGGGCCCGTCCCGGCCGGTGAGCCCGGCCACGTCTTCGACCGCTGCCCCTGACCGCGGTGGGATGACCGGGCGATGGGCGACACCTTCGAGGAGCTGATCGAGGCGGGCGCGGCGGTGGACGTGTCCGGGTGGGACTTCTCCTGGCTGGAGGGTCGGGCCACCGAGGAGCGGCCGCCGTGGGGCTACGCCCGGCAGCTCGCGCACCGCCCGACCGGCGATCAGGACCAGGCGGTGAGCACGAGGTCGAGCGTGCCGACGATGCGGTCGAAGGTGTCGTCCACGGGCCGGGGCTGCTTGAAGCCGCTGCCGTGCTCCAGGGCGATGAAGCCGTGGAGGGTACTGCGCAGGAGGCGGACGGCGTCGGTGAGGTCGTCGCCCGCCAACCCGTAGGCCCGGAGCGCCGACGCGAGCACCTCCAGCAGCTCACCCGCCGCGGCCTGGCCCTCGGCGTCGTCGGGGTCCGGGGCGATCTGGAGGGCCGCCCACCGGCCGGGGTGCTCGGCGGCCCAGGCCCGCAGGGTGCGCGCCACCGCGGCCAGCGCGGCGTCACCGGCGAGGCCGGCGCAGGCGACCGACAGGGTGGCGGCGACCTCGCGGGCGGCCTCCCGGCCGATGGCGGCGCGCAGGTCGGTGACGTCGGTGACGTGGCGGTAGACCCCGGGCGGCGCGATGCCCAGCGACCGGCCGAGCCTGGTGATCGTCACCTCGGCGAGGCCGATCTCGTCCGCGAGGTCGGCCGCGTGGGCGACCACGGCCGGCCGGTTGAGGCGCTCACCCACCGGTCGCCTCCCCGGCGAGGAAGGGCAGGATCGCGGCGAGCACGGCGTCGGGCTGCTCGCCCTGCGGGTAGTGGCCGGCGCCCGCGACCATCCGGTGCCGCCCGCGCAGTGCCGAGGCCACCCCGCGCGCCTCGGCCTCGGGGTCGGGGAAGTCCCGGTCCCCGTCGCCCATGAGGACGAGCGTCGGTGCCTGCACTCGGTCGAGCGCGGCCTCGGCCGGTGCGTGGGACGTGCGGGTCGTCGCCTGGAAGGCACGCCAGCGCCCGGGGCGGCGGAGGGCGTCGAGGGTGCGGGCGACGTGCTCGTCGTGGTCGGCCGGTCGCCGCTCCCCGAACAGCGAGGTGTAGTAGCTCCGCCAGGCGAGGGGACCCCAGGGGCGGGCGAGGGCGGCGCGCAGCAGTAGGCGGGCGGCGGTCGAGCCGTGGTCGCGGACGAACGGGGCGAGGAGCACCAGCCGGGCCACGAGGTCGGGCCGCTCGGCCGCGGCGAGCACGTCGGCGGCCGCGCCCATCGAGTTGCCGACGACGGTGGCCGCGCCGCCGCCCAGCGCCTCGATCACCGCGAGCACGTCGCTCGCCGCGGCCGGGTCGTCGTACGCGTCGAAGCCGACGCTGCTGTCGCCATGGCCGCGTAGGTCCAGCGCCGCCACCCGGTGGCCGGCCTCGACCAGGCCGGGCACCAGGTGGCGGAAGGACGAGCGGGTCTCGCCCATCCCCGGCACGCAGACCACGAGCGGTCCGTCCCCGTGGTGTTCGACAGCGATGGTCCCCGCGCCTCGCTCGACCTCGATCAACTCCATGCTACGGAGCATAACATCTAGTTATGGTTCATAACAAGAGTCTCCCGCGAGGGCGCCTGGGCGATCGGTCGTCCCCGAGGTGATCGACCCAAGCTGCTGACCTGGCGCGATGCCGGGCGGCCGGGTTCGAGGTGGGGTACCGTCACGACGTGGGTGGAGTGGATGGGGCGAGTCGGATCACGCATCGGCGGCTGTTGCGGCGCCTCGCGGCGATGCTGGGCATCGCGCTCCTCGGCCTGGTGGTGGTCGTGGTGGTCGGTGGGCGGAGGCGGGCGGTGCCCTCGGCCGCGCGACGGTCGGCGCGGCCGCCCAGCGTGCCCGTTCCGACCGACCCCGGACGTTCGCGCACCCACGATCACGCCGGGGACGGGTCGTCGTCGATGCTCGACGTCGACCCGCCGCGTCCTGCCAGGCCCGAGGAGCTCCGAGCGCTCGCCGTCGAGCTCGAAGCCGCTCGGCAGGCGGTGCCGTATCGAACCGTCCGTGAGGCGGAGGCCGACGGGTTCCACCGCACCTCCACCGACCCCGACCACCCGGACGACCACCTCGTCCGGGACGATCGGGTCGACCCGATCTTCGAGATCACCGCTCCTGAGATGCTGCTGACGTCCTCGAACGACCCCGACGGTCGGATCGTCGCCGCCGTCTACTGGGTCGAGTCGGAACAGGGTGCCGTCGCCCCGGAGGGGTTCACCGGCCCGCTCGACGGCTGGCACCACCACGGCGGGGCCTGCCTGAAGGACGGCGAGGTGGTCGCCGACGGTGATGCCGGCGACCCGGCTCGTTGCGTGGCGGAAGGCGGCACCGTGGTCTCACCCGGCGGGTGGATGGTGCACGCCTGGGTGTTCCCGGAGTTCGCCAACCCCGACGGCACCTTCCGGGTGAACAACCCGGCCCTCGTTCCGAGCGGCTGACGGCGGGTTGCGTGCTGGTCCTCGGTCCGCTCGCCCGACGGCTCAGGGGCCGCCGGTGACGGCCCGGTTGTGCGCCAGGGCGAGGTCGACCCAGGCGGACAGGGCCTCGTCGCCGAGGGCGCTCGGCGCCACCTCGATCCAACCCGGGCCCATGTCGCGGCCGGGGCCCATCTCGGCCTGCGCCGCACCGGGGCGGTCGAGCAGCTCCTCGTGGCGGTCGGCGGCGACGCGCACCAGGAGGCCGCCGTCCTTGAGGGCGCAGACGGCCAGCTTCTCGTTCACCATGAACGACCGGCCGCCGAACATCGACACCTCTCGGAGCACCGGCTGCTCAGCCAACAGGTCGCGCAGCCGCTCCACCAGTGCGTCTCGGGATGGCGTCATGGCAGCTCCTGGCGTGTCGTCGGTGGTTGGGCAGCGGCCGTCGCCGCACGGTCGGGGAGGGTACCCCTCGTCGGTCGGCCGAACCCCAGCCCGCCGGGGGTCATGCTGGCTGAGAATGAGGTAGAACGAAAGATATCGAAAGTTCATCCACCGATCTTCCCGATCGGAGCGCCGTCATGACCACGCCTCGCCAGCAGCACAACCCGAACCCGAACCGAGCGGCCGACCTGGCCAACGTCTTGACGCTGGTCGAGCGGGCCGCGGCCAAGGTCACCGAGGCCGAGGACGGCCGGGATGCCGCCATACGCCTGGCCCGTGAACAGGGCGGCTCGTTGCGCCGCATCGCTGAGCACGCCGGCATCGGCCCCGCGAGGGTGAGGGAGATCTGCGCACCTCGCTGATCGGCCGCACCCGAGGTGTCAGGTCGGCGTGCGGCGGGGCTCAGGGTGCGGGGGTCGTCGGCGTGGGGCGGGGGCGGCCGTCCTTCGGGTCGAGCTGGCCGGCGACCATCGCGGCGAGGGCGAGGGCGAAGCCGAGGAGTTGGACGGCGGTCAGCGCCTCGCCGGCGACCGCGGCGCCGAGGGTCGCGGCGACCAGCGGGGAGAGCAGCCCGAGCAGCGCGGTCGCGGTCACGGGCAGGCGTCGGATCGCGGCGAACCAGAGGGTGTAGGTGAACAGCGCGCCGACCAGCCCGAGCCAGGCGTAGCCGGCGACGGCGCGACCGTCGATGCCGGTCGGCACACCGTCGACCAGCAGGGCGGGGAGCAGCAGCACGAGCCCGGCTGCGGTGAGCTGCCAGCCGGCCAGGCCGACGGCGGAGACGCCGTCGGGGCGTCCCCACCGCTTGGTGAGCACGACGCCCGTGGCCATGGACAGCGCGCCGCCGATCCCCGCGGCGACGCCGACGGGGTCGAGCGCGGCGTCGGGGCCGAGCACCACGAGCGCCACCCCGGCCACGCCGACGACGCCCCAGGCGACCCGCCAGGTGGACAGCTCCTCGTGCAGGATCGCGACGGCGAGGAAGGCCACCACGATCGGCTGCGTGGCACCCAGGGTCGCGGCCACGCCGCCGGGCAGGTGCTGGGCGGCCACGAACAGGAGCGGGAAGAAGGCGGCCATGTTCAGCGTGCCGAGCGCGAGGCTCTTCCACCACCACGAACCGCTCGGCAGCCGCCGGGCGATCAGGAGCGCGAGCAGACCGGCTGGCAGGGAGCGCACCATGGCCGCGAACAGCGGGTGGCCCTCGGGCAGCAGGCGGGTGGTGACGAGGTAGGTCGTGCCCCAGACCATGGGCACGATCGCCGTGGCGGCGGTCCACCCGGCTCGGCTGCTCCCGACGGCCGTCGCCGTGGCGGCCGTGAGCGGTGCGGGCGTGGCCGGGGGAGCGGTGGTCGTCGTCATGCGGCCATCGTCCGGCTCGTTCCACCATGAGTCCAACGCATTGTGGTCATGGTGACGATGAACTGCGATCATGAACAGGTGGAGTTGCAGCAGATGCGGTACGTGGTCGCCGTCGCGGAGGAGCGCAGCTTCACCCGCGCCGCCGAGCGGTGCTTCGTCGTGCAGTCCGCGCTCAGCCACCAGATCAAGGCCCTGGAACGTGAGCTGGGCGTCACGCTGTTCGCCCGCACCAACCGCCGGGTCGAGCCGACCGCCGCCGGCGAGGCGTTCCTGATCGCGGCCCGGGCCGGCCTCGACGCGGCGGAGCGAGCGGTCACCGACGCCGCAGCGGCCGCCGGGGAGGTCCGGGGCTCCCTCACGATCGGGCTCATCCCCACGGTGACCGCGATCGACGTCCCCGCCGCGCTCGGTACCTTCCACCGGGCGCACCCGGCGGTGCGGATCAGGCTCCGCGGCGGGGGGAGCGACGAGTTCGTCGCCGCGATCGCCGAGGGGCGCATGGACGTCGCCGTGCTCGGGCTGGCCGACGCCACCCCGCCGCAGAGCGTCGCCAGCCGGGTGCTGGCGCGTGAGCGACTCGTCGCCGTCGTCTCGGCGGAGCACGCGCTCGCAGCCCGGAAGCGGCTGCGCCTGCACGACCTGGCCGGCGAGACGTTCGTGGACTTCCCCGAGGGCACCCCGGGCCGAGCCCAGTCCGACCTCGCGTTCCGCTCGGCCGGGCTCCGCCGTGAGGTCGCCTTCGAGGCGATGAGCACCGACCTCATCCTCGACCTCGTGCGGCACGACCTCGTGGTGGCGCTGCTGTCGCCGGCGGTCGTCCCCGGCGACGGCCGGCTCCGCGCCATCCCGGTCGTCGGCGGCCCCACCCGCGTCGAGTACCTCGCGTGGAGCAGCTTCAACCCCTCGCCGGCCGCCGAGGCGTTCCTGAGCGGCCTACCCAGCGGCTGACCGGTCAGGATGGTCGTGCCCGAACCGATGGTTCTGATCACGTTCGAAATGGGCGGCGAGCAGCCGCCGATCGTCTCGAGAAGCTCTCGCGGCCGGTAGTCAGGATCGAAGTCCCACTGGCTCACGGGCGGGGCGGGCGCAGCAGGAAGCGGCTCGTGTGCTGCACGTGCTCCTTGAACGCATCCCAGCTCGAGAAGAGGCGGCCCGACGACGCGTCTTCCGGCGGCGGCCTGGGGAACCAGGCCGGGTCATCGACGCGGCCCTGAGCAAGCTCGTTGGCCAGATCCAGGTCGAAGGCCTCGAGGAACCCAGTCGGCCATCGAGGGGCACCGTAAGGGTGGAGGTTCCTCCTAACCGGCGGGCCTCGCGGTCAGTAGCCGGCTTGGGGGTCGACCTGGCCCAGCAGCCGCTCGCCGCTCGCGAAGCGCCTCAGGTTCTCGGTGATGCGCGCGGCCAGGAGGGGTGGCGTGGTGATGTCGTCGTTGGCGATGTGAGGCGTGACGATGCACGTCGGCAGGGACCACAGTCGGTGCTCCGGCGGCAGCGGCTCGGGGTCCGTCACGTCGAGCGCAGCACCGCCGAGCGTCCCGGCGCTCAGGGCGTCCACGAGGTCGCCCGTGACCACGTGACTCCCGCGGCCGACGTTCACGAGGACCCCGGTCGGTCCGAGGAGGTCCATGGCCTCACGGTCGATGATGCCGACGGTCGACGGGGTGGACGGTAGGGCGATGATGGCCACGTGGGCGTCGATGAGCGCGCACCGGAGGTCTGACGTGCCGACGACCCGGTCGGCGCCGGGAAGGTGGGCTCCGGATCGACGGACGACGGTGATGTCGAGGTCGAACGGCGCGAGGAGCGTCACGAGCTCTGTTGCGATGCCGCCGCCGCCGACGAGCACAACCCGGCTGCCACTGAGGTGGCCGACGGCCTCGAGTCGTTCCCACTGCCGAGCTCTGGCGTACTGCGGGACACGTCGCAGGCAAGCGATCGCCAGAGCGAGGGCCAGCTCCGCCACGGGGCGGGCGTAGGCTCCCTTGCCACAGGTCCAGACCCGAGCATCATTCGCCCGGATGACCGGCAGGTAGGGCTCCACCCCAGCCCACGGGAGCTGGATCCAGCGGATGTTCCGGTGCCGATCGAGGAGATCCAAGAGCTCGGTCGGAGGCGCGTCCCCGCCCCATATCAGTCCCTCGGCTCTGGCAAGATCGACGAGGTTCGCTGATCGAGCGACGACCTCGCGGAGCCAGGGCATCTCGGAGGTGCCTTCGGCTGCGATTGCAGGGCGGGCGTCGGACGACATCACGACGCACGGTACCGAGCCAGTCAAGAGTTGGCTGGCGACGACGATTGGCAGCGACCGCGCACTTTTCGCAAGGTTGCCTCCCGTACCTTCAGCGCGGTGACATTTCGGCAGGGACGCGGGTCCAGTATGCGCTGCAGGTCACACTCGGTGGTCGGTGTCACCTCGAACCCACTCGGAGAGAAGCACATGTCGCACACTCCAAGATGGATGAGCCCAGGGTGGGCGTCAGCCGTGAGCAGACCGCTCTGGGAGGGTACAGTTGGCATGATCGACGGGCGAACGAGCGGCGGGCTGGAGTCCGGCAGGGTGGCGACGCGGCCTTCCGAGGTCGGTGCCTCGCCGGCGCAATACCTCGTCGCGGATCGGGCGGCGCCTTCGGCCACAACATGCGGCACCGTCGTCTGCTTCCCGTCTGCCGGGGCGGGCGTCGGGATGTTCCGCGGCTGGGCGCGAGACCTCCCCGGGCGATGGGACGTGCGACGCGTACGGCTTGCCGGTCGCGAGTCGAGGATGCACGAACGCCACCCTCCGTCGCTGTCGGCGGCCGCTGCGGAGTTGGTGCCTGCCGTCGCCCGCCTCGGTCGGCCCCTGGTCCTGCTCGGGCACAGCATGGGCGGGCTGATGGCCTACGAGACCGCCAAGCAGATGTGGGCGTCCGGAGCGCGCATCGAAGGCCTCGTGCTCATCGCTGCGCCGGCTCCGGTCGTCACGCTGCGCAGGGAGCCGGACGAGGACATCGTGGTTGCGTCCGACGCTGACGACCCTGCGACCGCAGCGGCCCAAGAGCTCATGCGGCCGACCCTGCTGCGAGACCTCCGGCTCTGTGCCGCGTACCCCCCTCAGACCGACCGGGTGCCGGGCCCGGCATTGGTGATCTGGGGGCGGGACGACCGACACGTCGGGCCCGAACGGGTCGAGCCCTGGAGCCAGCTGCTCGACGGACCGTTGGACCGGGTGGAGCTGCCGGGCGGCCATCACCTCGTGACCGAGATCCGCCCGCACGTGATCGCGACCGTTGCCGACTGGCTGACCGACAGGGAGGGGGCCCATGGAGACCCGTGAGGCCACCACGTCCACCGATGACAGGCACGACATCTCCACGGAAGACGGGGCATCGCTGCGTGTCTGGTTCGGAGAGTGGGAGGCACTGATCCGCGCCGTGGACATGGACGGCGCGCTGTCCATGTTCAGCGGGGACGTCGTCGGCTTCGGGAGCTCGAATCGTCTCCTGCGGGGTCGGGCCGAGCTGCACGGGCGGCAGTGGTCTCCCACGTGGCCCAACATCGACCGCTTCACCTTCCTGCTCGACGAGCTTGGGCTGGTGGTGTCGTCCGACCGCCGGACTGCCACGGCCTATGTCCCGTTCTCGTCCACCGGGTACGACGTGACCACTGGGGCGGCGTTCGACAGGCCCGGGCGATGCACGATCGTGCTGGTCCGCGCCGCTCTGGACGAGCCATGGCGCGCCGTCCACACCCACTTCTCGCTGGTTCCCGGCACCCCGCTGCGCACGGCTCGACCCGCAGGTCTGTCGTGACGGCGCCGGATCTCGACGACCTCCTGCGACCGACCACCGGTTCGGTCACGGTGCACCCAGGGAGGGGCAGGGCGCCAGCGACGACCTCGAACGAGGCGATCGCCGCCCGGGCACGAGTGGTCTCCGCTGCGCTCGTCGCCGACGGTGTCGGCGAGGGCGACGTGGTTGCCCTCACCCTGGCCAACGACGTCGACTCGATCGTCGGGTTGCTGTCCATCTGGTTCTCCGGAGCGACCGCTGCGTCCCTCCCGCTGCGGCGGAAGGGGGGGCGGGGGGGCGAAATCGCCCTCGAGGCGCTGTTGGTGGGGTCCGGCTGCCGGCTCCACCTCTCGTCGCGACGCACGTCGCCCCGGTTCGAGGCCATCGAGGACCGTGTCGTTCAGGAACTCGAAGGACGCCGGGCAGGGCCTACCCCGGACCGACCAGTGGCGTCCGATGCTCTCATTCAGTTCACATCGGGGTCGGTCGGCCGTCCGAAGGGGGTCGTCGTGCCATCCCGGTCTCTCGCCGCTCACGTCAGCGGACTGACGGGCCTGCTCGAGGTCGACCCGATTCACGACACGACCGTGTCCTGGCTTCCCCTCTCTCACGACATGGGCCTCGTCGGCACGTGTCTGGTCCCGCTCTGCGCGGGGGCCCACGCCCACCTCATGACGCCGCGGGATTTCGTCACCCGGCCGCAGAGGTGGCTCGAGCTCGTCGCTGCGACGCGCAGCACGATCCTCGCCGCCCCCGACTTCGCCTGGCGCTTGGTGGCGGCAGCCCTTCTCGATCAGCAGCACGTCGACCTGTCGAGCGTCCGGGTCGCCCTGACCGGCGCCGAGCGCGTCCGTCGGTCCACCATCGAGGCGCTGGGCGAGTCGCTCGTCCCGGCGGGCCTGGCGTGGGAGGCGATCACACCGACCTATGGGATGGCCGAGGCCACCCTCGCAGTGACGTGCTCCGCGGTGGGCGCCGCCCCCACCTTCCACGGTGCGGACGTCGGACTCGGGCAGGCCCTCCCGGGGGTCGAGATCCGGACCTCGACCGAGGACGTCGTTAGCGTCAGATCTGCTCACGGTTTCCGGGGTTACCTCAGCGCCGCAGGCGTTGCGGACCCGAGGGACGACGCGGGGTGGTTCACGACCGGCGACGCCGGTGTGCTCGTCGACGGTGACCTCGTCGTCCGAGGACGCGTCGATGAGGTCGTCGTCGTCGCCGGGCGCAACCTCTACGCAGAGGACGTCGAGCACGTGGTCCTCGATGAGCTAGATGGCGAGCTCACCGGCGTGGCCGCCTTCCGTGGCGCGGACGAGAGTCGGTTCGCGCTGGTGGTCGAGCCACGACGCGGCGTCGAGGTCGACGAGGGGCTACGCCGACGGATCCGCTCGACGGTGGTCGGCGCCCTCGAGACCCGACCGAGCTCCATCGACGTCGTCCAGCCTGGCCAGCTCCCGCGCACCAACTCGGGCAAGGTGCAACGCGGCGCGTGCCGGGACCTCGTGGAGCTCCGAGCAGTGGGGGGCGGCGCATGAACCCCGCTCTCGACGTCCGCGATCTGGTCATGTCCTATGGGGACAGGCGCGTCCTCGACGGCGTGTCCCTGCAGATCCAGCCGGGCGCGGTGGTGGCGCTACTGGGCCCGAACGGCGCTGGAAAGTCGACCTTCGCGTCGGCGATCGCTGGCCTCCGTCGCCCGAGCGGCGGAGTGGTCCGGGTGTGCGGGATCGATGTCACCGCTGACCTTCGCAGTGCTCAGTCATGCCTCGGGGTGGCGATGCAGGACACCGCCGTCTACCCCACGGACACGGTTGCTGAGAACCTCCGGTACTTCGCTCGGCTCGCCGGGCTCGGCCCCAAGGGCGCGGCCCGGAAGGTCGACCTCATCGTGCCTGCGCTGGGACTCGTCGACCTCCTCGAGCGGAAGGCCGGGACGCTCTCCGGAGGTGAGCGGCGCCGCCTCCACACAGCACTTGCCTTGGTGCACTCTCCCCGGCTCGTCCTGTTGGACGAGCCCACCGTCGGCGCCGATGTCGAATCCCGTGGCCTTCTCCTGCGGCTCGTCGAAGAGGTCGCTGCCGAAGGCACCGCGGTCCTCTACACGACCCACTACCTAGCCGAGGTCGAGGACCTTCGGGCGCGGGTGGCGGTGCTGCACGGGGGCACGATCGTCGTCGAAGGTTCGGTGGACGAGATCATCGGGCGGCACGGACATGGGCGCATCGAACTCGTGTTCAGCGCAGACGTACCTGCAGAGCTCTCGGCGCTCGGCACGATCGAGGGACGCACGATCGTCGTCGGCTCCTCCCGGCCGGGGTCGGACCTGCCGCGGCTCCTGCCGCAGCTCGGCGAGCTGGCCGATGCCCTCGTCGACGTCCGTCTGATGCGGCCCAGCCTCGAGGCCGCCTACCTGACGCTGGTCGGATCGACCACCGCCAACGGATCCGAACCCGCGTTTCAACCGGAGGAGGCCAGCACGTGAGGCAGGCAGAGAAGGTGTGGCTGGATGGGCGTCTGGTGGACTGGGACGAGGCCACCGTCCACGTCTCGGCGCCGAGCGTCCAGTACGGGGCGGGGATCTTCGAAGGGGTCAGGTCGTATCGCCTGAACCAAGGCGGTGCGGCGATCTTCCGCCTGCGCGACCACCTCCGTCGTCTCCGCCGCTCCTGTCACGTGTACCTGCTGACGCCCTCCTTCGACGAGGAGACCCTCGTCGAGGGGTGTCGGGAGGTCGTCAGTGCCAACGCGTTCACTGACTGCTACATCCGCCCCATCGTCTACCTCGGGCCCGGGGAGAACCCGCTCGCTGCGCCGTTGCACACAGCTCTCATCGCCACGGAGAGCGGGCCCCTAGCCCAGCCCTCGGAGGAGGGGGTGACGGCGAAGATCTCGAGCTTCCGCCGCATCGACGCCAACGTGATCCCGCCGTCTGCCAAGGCCACCGGGCAGTACCTCAACGGCTTCCTGGCCAAGATCGAGGCCGCCCTCGGCGGGTACGGCGAGCCGATCCTGCTCGGGACCGGTGGTTTCGTCACCGACGGGTGGGCCCAGAACGTCTTCGTGGTGCAGGGCGGGGAGCTGCTGACGCCCCCCTTGTCGTCCGGGGCGCTGGCGGGTGTCACCCGAGCCACCATCTCGACCCTGGCCACCGAGCGGGACATCCCGACGCGCGAGGTGCAGCTCACGCGCACGGACCTCTACGACGCCGACGAGTGCTTCCTGGTGGGCACTGCTGCCCAGGTCCTGCCCGTCATCTCGGTCGACGATCGCAAGGTGGGGACCGGCGAGGTCGGAACGACGACGACGACGCTGAAGCTCGCCTACGACGCCTGCGTCCGCGGCGACGATGAAGGCCACCTCGACTGGCTCGAGGTCGTGTGAGTTGAGCGATCCACTCGACACCTCCGACCTCCCGGCGGTGCCCCTGGTCTGGCGCGAGAGGTGGGACGAGGGCCGTGCGCGCCAGCGCCACGAGGGCCGGATCGACGCACGCGGCCTCGATGTGGACGAGGCCTCGGCGGAGCTGCTGGCCGCAGCGTTCGTCGTGGTGCTCCATCGTCTCACCGGCGACGAGGAGGTGGCCGTGGCCACCGCGGGGGGAACGCGCATCGTCGCTGTCGGCCCCGGGACCACCGCCGCCGAGCTCCAGGCCGCACTGGGGTCGGGCGGGTTACGAGAGGTGCGCCTGGCCGTGGCCTGTGGACCCGAGGCATCGCAGGTGGAGCTCGACTTGGTCGAGGAGCGCCCGAAGACCGTCGCCTGGACGGTCCGCTGCCACCCCTCCGTCTGGGACGCCGGGTCGGTCGCCCGGATCATGTCCGCCACGGCTCGGATCGCAGGGCCGCTCGCATCCGGAGCACCCGCTGGCGACGTTGAGCTCGCCGGCGCGGCAACGGTTGACGACCCGTCGCGGTGGGAGGAGGACATCCCCGCTGCAGCTGAGACGTCGGTGATCGAGATGGTCGACGCCGTAGCCCGGGACCGACCCGCCCAGGTCGCGGTCATCGCTGCGGACGGATCGCTGACGTACGCCGAGGTGGCGGGACGATCGGACCGATTGGCCGCCGCCCTCCGACCGCGAGTGGCCGGCCGCCGGATCGGGCTCTGCTTCCCTCGCACGACCGATGGGGTGGTGGCGACCCTCGCCGCCATGAAGGCGGGGGCCACCTTCGTCCCGCTCGATGCCATCATGTATCCGCCCGACCGGCTCGCCTGGATGGCCGCAGACGCTGGCGTCACGGTCGTCCTGAGCCCCGCCGACCACCTCGACCCGTCGGTCATGCCCTGCGCGGTCGTGGACCCGGCCGACCTGCTGGCGGACGGGCTCGAGGACCTGACGGTCGAACCGCCCAGGCCTCCTGCTCCCGACGCCGCCGCCTACCTGATGTACACGTCCGGCTCGACGGGCGTCCCGAAAGGCGTCGTCGTGCCGCACCGCGGCCTGACCAGCCTCGCCCTGACGATGGGCCCGGAGCTCGTGCCTGATGGGGCCGAGGCGCGAGTTCTCCAGTTCGCCCCCGCCAGCTTCGACATCTCGATCGGCGACGTACTCCTTGCTCTAACGCGGGGTGCAGAGCTGCACGTCGCCCCGATCGACGTCCTGGCCGCGGGCGACACCCTGGCGCGGTACCTCAGGGAGCACCGGATCACCAACGTCCAAGTTTCACCCTCGATCCTTGCCACGGTCTCGCCAGAGGGCTTGCCGGACCTGGTCACGGTGGTCGTCGGGGCCGAGGAGTGCCCCGCTGGTCTCGTCGACCGATGGGGGCCCGGCCGCCGGTTCTACAACCTGTACGGCCCCACCGAGACCACGATCTGCGTGAGTGCCTGGCGGTGCACGCCGGGAGAGGGACGGCCCCCGATCGGGTTCCCGCTGTCCGGGTGCCGCTTCCGGATCAGCGACCGCACCGGCCGGCCCGCGCTCCCGGGTGAAGCCGGGTTGCTCGAGGTCGGCGGTGCGCACGTCGCCCTGGGCTACCTGAACCGCCCGGACCTCACGGCCGATCGGTTCATCCACGCGGACGACGGCCGCTGGTACCGCACTGGCGATCTAGTTCGACAGCGGGCGGACGGTGCCTACGAGTTTCTCGGGCGCGACGACGATCAGGTGAAGCTGCGGGGCTGCCGGGTCGAGCTGGGCGAGGTCGAGTCGGTCATGAGCGGGCTCACCGGAGTCGCGGCGGCCGCCGTCATTGTCAGGGATGGTCCGGGCGGTGAGCACCTGCACGCCTTCGTCGTCCCGCACGCGGGAGCGGTCGTCGACCCGCTCAGGCTCCGGGGCGAGGCCGCGTCGGCGCTGCCCGCGTTCATGGTTCCGAAGGGCATCTCGCTCCTGGAGTCCATCCCGCTCACGGAGAACGGGAAGGCCGACAGGGTCGCTCTGGCCGCCCTCGAACCGGAGGTGCGCGACACAGAGACCGGTCCTGTTGCGTCGACCGGTCCGACGGCATCGACGGAGGCGCTCGCACTAGCCGCGCTGGTAGGCGAAGTGCTGGGGGTCGAGGACGTCGGCCCCCACGACGACCTCTTCAGCCTCGGCGGGGACTCCCTGCACGCCATCGAGGTCGTCACGCGTGCGCGCACCATCGGGCTGGACCTCACGCCACGGATGCTGGTCGACCACCCAACGATCGCAGCAGTCGCCGCCGCGGCCAGTGAGCTGAGCGGCACCACCGGCTCGACGGAGACGAAGAGTGCCGCCGACCCCGTGCTCGGAGCCGAACTGCTGCGAGAGGTTGCGACCGAGGTGCCTGGTGCCGTCGCCGCCTGGCAAACCCTCCCGGGCCAGGCGGGGATGCTCTTCCACCACCTGGCGGACCCCCTCTCGTACGTCGAGCAGGTCTCCGCCCGGCTGGTGGGTGCCGTTCGTGCCGACGAGGTCGAGCGGGCTCTGCAGGTGCTGACCCGCCGCCACGAGGCGTTGAGGTCGTCGATCCACATCGGCGCCGACGGGCCGCCAATCCAGGTGGTCCGAGCGTCGGCCCCGATGCCGATCGACGTCGTCGACCTCGATCCCCATCTCGATGGCCCTGACCTGACCGCAGCCGTCGCTGCCATCGCTGACGCCGAACGGGCGAGGCCCTTCGACCTCGCTCGTCCGCCGTTGAGCCGCTTCGTCCTGGTCCGCAGCAGCGTCGGCGTTCACCTTGTGTGGACCTACCACCACCTCGTCGTCGACGGTTGGTCCGTCTCGTTGCTCACCGATGAGCTGCTCACGGTGCTGTCCGGGGGCGCCCTGGCCCCACCGCCCGAGCGGACGTTGGCAGAGCACGCCAGGCAGTGGCGCACCCGCCCGGGTCGGAAGCGGGACGAAGAGTGGTGGAGGAACGCAGGGACCGGGAACTGGCACCCCACCGACGTCGTCCCTCGGCAACCGGACGACGCTCGCCGCGAGGACGAGGGCGCCGTGAGGATCGAGCACGACCTCACCCGGCCGCTGGTCGAGGAGCTCGCCGCTGCCGCACGTCAGATGCGGGTGAGCACGTCGTCGCTCTACGCCTTGGCGTGGGCACTGACCCTCCACGCCCTCGGGGCACCCGACGACGTGCTGTTCGGCGTCGCCGCCTCCGGTCGTGCGTCGGGCGACGGCCCTGACCCGCGGTCCGTCGGGCTCTTCATGAACGTCCTCCCCATGGTGGTGACTCTGGAGGCCGAGGAGTCGGTCGGCCAGCTGGCGCGCCGCGTCCAGACCAGCTTGCTGGACCTCCTCGACCACGAGCAGCTGTCCCTGGCTGAGCTTCAAGAGATCACCGGAGTCCCGCTCGGCCCAGAGGTGCTCGAGTCGCTGCTGGTCGTGAACACGATCCCCGGCCTCCGAGAGGCGGATGATGTGGGCCGGCGGGTGTGGGCGACGGACGTGCAGCTGCACGAGGACACCGCCTACCCGCTGACCTGCACCGTCACCGAGGTGGGTGGTGGGGTGCGGTTGTCGGTGGTGTTTCGGTCGGGGGTGGTGGATGCGGGGTGGGTGGGGCGTTTGGTGGATCGGTTGGTGGTGGTGTTGGCGGGGGTGGTGGCTGGTGGTGGTGTGGGTGAGCTCGGGGTGTTGGTGGAGGGTGAGCGTGAGTTGCTCGATGAGTGGTCTGGGGGCGGCGGTGTAACGGGTGGGGGGGTCTGGGGTCGTCTGTCTGAGGTGATGGCGTCGCGGGGCGATGCGGTGGCCGTGCTCGATGGTGATGTGGCGGTGTCGTACGAGGAGCTGGTCGTGCGGGGTGGGCGGGTGGCGGCTGTGGTGCAGGGTGTTGGTGTGGGTCCGGGTGATCGGGTGGGGATCTGTCTGGGGCGGGGGTCGCGGTGGGTGGAGTGTGCGTTGGGGGTGTGGGAGGCCGGCGCGGCGTGGGTGCCGTTCGATCCGGGTCTGCCCGATGCGCGGCTCCGGTGGATGGTCGAGGACGCTGGTGTGTCGGTGGTTCTGACCCAGGCGGACGATGGAGCTCGGTTCGGCGGTCTCGACGTAGTCGTGGTGGATGTCGGTGACGAGGCGGTGCTTGCTTGGCAGGGCAGGGGAATCGCGGTTGAAGAAGACCCTGGCTCTGGTGCGTATGTGATCTACACGTCGGGGTCGACGGGGATGCCGAAGGGGACCGAGGTGTCGCGGCGTGCGGTGCTGGCGTTGTTCGAGGGGTGCGAGGGCTTGTTCGACTTCGGCCCGGATGACACGTGGGTCTGGTTCCACTCACCCTCCTTCGACG
>Ga0182792_1001109_pt1 | contig 22951 bp, 18 predicted proteins | sample Passage237B_FD_130497 | JGI IMG/M metagenome (GOLD analysis project Ga0182792, IMG submission 130497) | Cellulose adapted compost microbial communities from Newby Island Compost Facility, Milpitas, CA, USA - Passage2 37B (version 2) (version 2) ...
TCCCCGGTGGCACACCGGGGGAATGTCGGAGCGGAAGAGCATGCAACGAGTACGAGAGATCTTGAGGCTACGGGCGCAGGGGCAGGAGCTGCGGCCCATCGGCTTATCCGTGGGCGCGTCGCCGTCTACAGTGCACGCCTATCTAGAGCGAGCCGAGCGCGCGCAAGTGACATGGGGCGCCGCGCAGACGATGAGCGACAGCGACTTGCGACGGGCGCTTTTTCCGAGCGGTCGAGGTCGGCGCGTCGCCGCCCGTGCCCGTGTCTCGCCCGCCCGTGCCGGACTCTGCGCCCGTACCCGAGGTCCCGCCCTTGCCCCCCGAACCATCGCTCTTGCCGCCCGAACCATCGCTCTTGCCGCCCGAACCATCGCTCTTGCCGCCCGAGCCATCGCTCTTGCCGCCCGAGCCCCCCTCCGAGCCGCTCTTCCCACCGCTTGAGGCGACGCGGCCCCCAGCCCCGTCTTCGGGTCCAGCCCCCGCCGCATCCTCACTCGCAGTCAGACCCGGAGCGCATGCCCCCCAGAAGCACGGTACCACCGCGAGAAGCAAGAACGCTGACGAGAGTCGGGCCATATCTTGTTGTGAGTTACCACGGCGCTCCGGATCCTGTCAGTCGCGAGTCCGATGTGAGCGGAGTAGCACCTGATTTGATAGCTCGCGATTTCTTGAGCAAGCGAGGGAGCTCCACTCCCACCCATGCGCACCCGCCTCTTGAGCCCTCAGTCGATGACCGTCCCTTGAGAGCGAACCGGCACTGAACGCAGTGATCCAAGGCTGTGGCGTGGGCTCCTTCGGCTCCGCCGAACGAGGTCGCTCAATCGAGGTGCCGAATCCAGATCTGGTCGAAACCCGGGGTCACGCCGAACGAGTCAGTCATAGAGACGAACGCGACGACCTTGCCGCTCGCAGAGATCGTCTGTCCCGAGAACGAACCTTCTGCCTGCTCGCCCAAGGAACCGACGCTAACACGTTTTGTGGTTTGCCTCACCCGATCCCGCACAAAAACGTCCATTGAGCCGTTAGTGTCGCCGCTGACGAGATTGTTCGCCGACGAGGCAAAAACCACGTAGCGGCCGTCCGCTGAGATGCTGCGGGCGCAACTCAAGTAGCTGCTCCCATTCGCTTGCCCGCCCCCGTTCGTGACGCTCACGCGCTCGATGGTGCCAATCTGCATGTCACGAACGAAAACATCTCGCGCGTCGTTCGTATCCCCTGCCACCAGGGTGCTCGCGTCCGATTCAAAGACAACGTAGCGACCGTCCGCAGATACGGAGGGAGCCCCGGAATCACCATCCATGGTTTCGGTCGGCCGGGGGTAGGTGACACGGTCCGTGACGTTTTCCTGGAGGTCGCGGCGGTAAATATCGATCTGGGTACCGGCCCCCCTTCGGAGCGCAGTAGCAGGAGAAGCAAAAACAACGTAACGGCCGTTGTCAGAAATAAACGGACACGCTTGCGTGGAGAACTCTGCGGCCTCGCCTCCTTCGTTGGCGACGTTCACGCGAACCGTCGTGCCCGCGGAGACGTCTCTCACGAATTGATCAATGATACCATTGGTGTCGCCGGAGACCAGGGTCGCCACGGAGGAGCTGAACGAAACGAGATTTCCGTCGCCTGAGACCGTCGGATAAGGCGAAGCAGTCTCGGTGCCGGTGACTGCTGCTCCACTATTTGTCAGGTTGACCCGGATCGTCTCCCCCGTCATTCGATCATGCCGAAAGATGTCCGCGAGGTCGTTGGCGTCACCAGGAACCAGGTTGTTGGCCGAGGAATCAAACACGACGTAGCGGCCGTCCGCTGAAAGACTAGGATTCGTGCTCGAACCATTCGCCTCGACCCCGGCCGAGTTCACACTCACCCGCGACACTTTCCCCGTCTCGTCATCGAAGACAAAGATATCAAAGGTGTTGTTGGTATCATCCGAGACGAGATCTCTGGCGTAGCTAGCGAAAGCAACAAAGCGACCGTCGCCAGAGAGGGCTGGAGTGGTGCTATAGAAATTCGCCGGCTCTCCCGTCAAAGAAACACTCACAAGGCGTGTGCGGGGGACGCACCTCAGGCCATCCCCGAAAAACCCGGCTTCACAAGTGCACTCGTAACTGCCCCTCGTGTTCTCACAGGCCGCGTTCTCGTCGCAGGGATCGTCCTCTTCGCACTCGTCAATATCAACGCAGACTTCACCCTCCGCCTCGAAGCCCTCATCACACTCACAGCTCGCGCTATTGCCCTCGACGACGCAGCTCGCGTTCTTCGGACACTCGTCTTCACAAGTCGGCGCGCCGCCACCTGTACCTGTGTCTCCCCCGCTCGCACGGCCGCCTGCGCCCGGCTCCCCGTCCGCTCCCGCTGCTCCTCCCGATGCGCTCTTGCCGCCCGAGCCACCACTCTTACCTCCCGAGGCGTTACCTTTGCCTCCCGAGCCTCCCTCTGACCCGCTCTTCCCACCGGATGCAGCAACGCGTCCCCCGGCCCCGTCGTCCGGGCCAGCGCCCGCAGCATCGTCCGCCGCGGACAAACCCGGAGCGCACGCGCCCCAAAACGAGGGCACCACCATGAGAAGTACAAGCGATGACGAGAGTCGGGGCATGGGCGTCCTCTCCGGTTACCACGCCGGGGCAACTCCTGTCAGCGTGGGGTCTATGTAGGTGTGAGGCGGGGCGACTCGATTGGTACGCGATGCCAGGTGGTCCTTGCGTCGATCCGAGGCTTGTCCCGGTCGGGGCCTCAGTCGAGATAGCGAATCCAAACCTGGTCGAAACTGCTCGCGCTCGGCTGACCGAGGCCGGCGCTCGTGGTTACGAAGCCCACGACCTTTCCGTTCGCGGAGATCGTCGGGTCGCTCGAGGAGGCGGTCGATTGTTGTCCCTTCGGCCCAACGCTCACACGGATGGTGGTCTGCGCCACGCGATCGCGCAGGAAGATATCAAACGCATCGTTTGTGTCCCCTTCGACGAGATTTGTCGCGGACGACGAGAAGACCACATAACGGCCATCACCGGAGATGGCGCGCCCCGAACCCAAGTGGCTGCCTCCGTTCGCCTGCTGTCCAGCGCTGTTCACGCTGACCCGTTCGATCTGGCCGCTCTCCATGTCGCGAACGAAAATATCACTCACGCTGTTCGTATCGCCGGGCACCAACTTGGTCGCCGACGACTGGAAGACGACAAAGCGCCCGTCCGTGGAGGTCGACGGATACCCCGAGTCGTTGTCGATGGCCTCAAACGGGAGAGCGTAGGTCACCAGACGGGTCTCATCTTCCTTCAGGTCGCGACGAAAAATGTCCTGATAATCGTCGTCGGCTCCCCCCAGCTCGCTCGAAAGGGAGGCAAAAACGACATAACGACCGTCGCCCGAGATCGTCGGGTAGGAGTTCAGCGTGGAGGGCCCGCCGACCTGGCCTCCATCGCTCTTGAGGCTCGCCCGAACTGTCGTGCCCGCTTTGACGTCTCGCACGAACTGGTCGAGAACATCGTTCGTATCGCTCGTGACCAGGTTGGTCGCGGCGGACGTGAACGAGACGCGATTGCCATCGTCCGAGATCGTCGGGAACATAGCGGTCTCGGCGGCCGCGACGGCCTCCGCCCCGCCCGTTGATACACTGATGCGGATCGTTTCTCCGGTCACGAGGTCGTGGCGGAAGACATCCGTGTTGCCGTTGAGGTCGTTCGGAACCAAGTTGTTGGCATTGGACGTGAAAGCGACGTAGCGACCGTCACCCGAGATACTCGGACCGCTGCTCCAGCCGTTCGCCTCACCACCGACGGAGTTCACGCTCACGCGGGAGACTTTGCCCGTCTCGCCGTCGAAGACGAAAATATCAGCTTCACCGTTCGTGTCACCGGAGACGAGGTCATCACCGGGCCCATAGAAAGCAACGAAGCGACCATCGGCAGACAGAGAGGGCATTGCATTGAAGGAAGAAGAGGCCTGTCCGGTCAAAGACACGCTCACGAGACGGGTGCGAGGAACACATTTTTGCCCGTCTCCGAAGAAGCCATCTTCACACGTGCATTCGTAGCTGCCCTCCGTATTTTTGCAGGACGCGTTCTCGTCACAGGGTTCTTCTTCTACGCACTCGTCGATGTCGACACAGGCGCTTTCGTCCGCTTCGAACCCCTCGTCACACTCACAACTCGCGCTATCGTCATGAGCGACGCAGCTCGCATTGTCGGGGCACTCTTCTTCACAAGTGGCCTCGCCACCACCACTGCCGGGGTCCCCCCCGCTCGCGCGACCACCTGAGCCCGGCTCCGCGCCCGCCGCTCCTCCAGATGCGCTCTTCCCCCCGGAGCCACCGCTCTTACCCCCGGAGCCACTCTTGCCCCCGGAGCCACCGCTCTTGCCCCCCGAGCCGCCTCCGGAAGCGCTCTTCCCACCGGAAGAAACCACGCTCCCCCCAGCCCCATCATCCGGGCCGGCGCCCGCCGCGTCATCCCTCGCGCTCAACCCGGGAGAGCACGCCCCCCAGAAGGAGGGGATCACCATAAGAACCAGAAGCGCAGACGCAGGTCGTGCCATAGCAGATCGCGACCGTTAACACGCCCACCAAACCCTTGTCAGCCGGCGGTGCGATGTGAGCTCAGTCGCCCCAGATTTCCCACTGTCGTTGCTTTCCCACTCTCCTGAAAGGGCGAAGCTCTGAGTGAGCGAACCCCACGAAATGTCGCAGCAGGTGTTCTTGGCGCAACTGCGCCGCCTCAGGGGCTCAGGTCACGCACCCAAACGTGCAAGACCCCATCGGTGTCGATCCCGAAGGTCCGACTCGTCGACTGGAAGACGACGAACTTTCCGTCGCCGGAGATCGATGGCTCAGCGGAGTAGCCGTCCGCCTCTTCCCCGTTCGGCCCTACGCTCACTCGAATCGTCTTCTTCAGGAGGCGGTCGCGCACGAACACATCCGTCAGAGCGTTGGTGTCCCCCTCCACGAGATTGGTCGCCTGCGAGGAGAAGACAACGTAGCGTCCGTCGTTCGACACACTGCGCTGAACGCTCAGATAACTCCACCCGTTCCCTTCTTCGCCCTCACTGCTGACGCTCACTCGCTCAATCGCCCCCGAGCTCATGTCACGAATGAAAACATCGATCGCGTCGTTCGTATCGCCCTCGACAAGAGCAGAAGAACGCGAGTCAAACACGACGAATCGTCCGTCGGCGGAGATCGAGGGATTCGCAGAGTTCCCATCATTCACCAAAGGCAACTTTGAGTAGCTGATGTGATGCGTCACGGAATCTCGAAGATCGCGCCGGTAAACGTCCTCGTAGCTGTCGTCCTCGCCCCCGAACCCGCTCCAGAACGAGACGAAAGTGACGTAGCGACCATTGCCGGAGATCTGAGGCGCGACAGTCGAGGTCAAGAGCAGCTTTTCAGCTTGAGATCCGTCGCTCGCGAGACTCACCCGAATTGTCGTTTGCGCCGTCACGTCCCGCACGAACTGGTCGAGGTAGTCGTTCGTATCGTCAGGAACGAGGTTCGCGGCCGCAGAGGTGAAGGCGACGAGGTTCCCGTCGCCCGAGATGATCGGCAGGGCCGCGTAACCTCCACCGTTATTCAGTTCGCTGCCGTCGTGGGCCAGGCTGACGCGGATCGTCTCACCGGTCTCTCGGTCGTGCCGGAAGACATCGAGCTCACCGTTCAAGTCGTCTTTGACCAGATTGCTGGCGAGAGATTCGAACACCACGTAACGGCCATCTCGGGAAAGGGAGGATGCCCGGCTCCAGTAGTTCCCCTCGACTCCGTCTGAGCTCACGCTGACCCGTGAGACCTCTCCTGCCTCGCGATCGACGATATAGACGTCGTCCATGTCATTCGTGTCGCCGGAGATCAGATTGGTCGCGGCTGAGTGAAAGGAGATGACGCGGCCGTCCGCTGAAATAGCGGGGGCCTGAGACTCTCGATTTCCAGGCTCTCCGGAGGGCGCGCTGCTCACCAGACGTACGCGCGGAGAGCACGTCTCCCCGTCTCCGACATACCCCTCGGCGCAAGTGCATTCGTAGCTCCCTCGCGAGTTCTCACAGACTGCGTTCTCCCCACAGGGATCTTCGGCGCACTCATCGATGTCGACGCATTCCCCCTCGTCCTCTTCGAAGCCCCCCTCACACTCGCAGAAGGCGCTGTCGTAAAGGACGACGCACTCTGCACCTTTCGGACATCCTGCGCCGCAAGCTGGCTCGAGCCCACCGCTCCCGCTGCCCCCCACGCCCTCCGTCGCACCGGCGCTTCCTCCTGACGCACGCTCTCCCCCCGAGCCACTCGTGCCGCCGGTTGAACCGGAACGGCCCCCCGCCCCTCGTCCTCCCGCTCCATCTTCGGGGCCTGCGCCCGCTCCGCCGTCGTCACCCGACGCAAGGCCAGGAGCACACGCGCCAAAAAGAGAAGAGAGCGCCAAAGATCCGAGAAGCAAAGAGCCAAGTCGCCGCATCACAGCCCATTTCGCTAGCACACGAGGCCCGGATCTGTCAGGCATCAGGCACGCCCAAGCGCCAAAAAACTGTTGTTGTCTCAAGGGCTTAGGTCTCGCACCCAGATCTGGGGGCGGCCGTCCGTCTCAACACCAAATGTTTCGCTCGACGACTCGAAGGCCACGATCTTTCCGTCCGCGGAGATCGTAGGGGAACTGGAGGGATGATCCGCTTCTTCGCCCTTGGGTCCGACGTTCACCCGGATCGTCTTCTTCAAGACCCGATCGCGCACGAACACGTCGACGAGCCCGTTCGTGTCCCCTTCGACGAGGTTCGACGCAAGAGACACAAAAATGACGTAACGTCCGTCGTTCGACACCGCGCGCTTTGCCCCGATGTAACTCGAACCATTCGCCTCCTCGCCATCGCTGCCCACACTGACGCGTTCGAGAACACCCGTATTCATGTCGCGCAGGAAAACGTCCGTGGCCCCGTTTGTGTCTCCCTCAACCTGGGTGGTGGAAGCCGAATCGAAGACGACGAAGCGTCCATCGCCTGAGATCGAGGCTGCCGCGGCGTGACCATCGTTGTTGAACCCTGGCGGCGGGTAGCTCACCTGATGTGTGAAGCCGTCGCGCAGGTCGCGCCTATAGATGTCCGCGTAGTCATCGACGTCTCCGCCGAGCCCACTCCATAGGGACACGAAAGAGACGTAACGTCCGTTGCCCGAGATCTGTGGCGTCGAGTTGGGAGTGCGGAGGAGCTTCCCGACTTGTGTCCCATCACTGTGGAGGTTCGCGCGGACGATCGTGCCGGCCAAGATATCTCGCACGAACTGGTCGGGATATTCGTTCGTATCGTCCGGAACCAGGTTCGGCGCCATCGAGGTAAAGACAACCCGATTGCCATCGTTCGAGATGCTCGGACTCGCCGAGTAACCCTCGCCCCCCAAGAGCTCGCTGCCATCGTGAGCGATGCTCACGCGAATCGTCTCGCCGGTCTCTCGGTCGTGCCGAAAAACGTCGAGCTCGCCGTTCGTGTCGTCGAGAACCAGGTTATTCGCGATAGAAGAAAAAACGACGTAGCGCCCGTCACCACAGAGCGCAGGGGCGTCGCTCCAGTCGTTCGCCTCTTCGCCGGCGCTGCTCACGCTGACACGCGTGACCCGCCCTGTCTCGCGCTCAAAAACGAAGATATCGTCAACGTCATTGGTATCGTTCGGAACGAGGTTCGTGGCGCGTGAGAAAAAGGCGAGCACGAGGCCGTCCGCGGACAGCGCGGGAGACCCGGAGAAGCCATTGGCCGGGTCTCCGCTCGGCGACACGCTGGCGAGACGAAGCCGAGGCACACAGCTCTCGCCATCGCCGACATAACCCTCTTCGCAGCTGCACTCGTAGCCCCCGCGCTTATTCACACAGAGCGCATTGTCTCCACAGGGCTCGTCCAGGGCGCACTCGTCGATGTCGACGCACTTGCCCTCGTCTTTTTCGTAGCCCTCATCACATTCGCAAAAGGCGTCGTCGTACTCCACGACGCAGCTCGCGTTCCTCGGGCATCCTCCCTCACAGGTCGGCTCGCCGGAGCGCCCGCCCGTCCCCCCGCCCGTGACGCCGCCACTCGCGCCGGGCGCTGCCCCCGCCTCACCACCCGATGCGCGCGCGCCGCCCGTCGAACCCTGACCTCCGCCACTTGAGGCCTTGCGACCACCCGCACCATCGTCCGACGGAGCGCCCGCCCCGTCCCCCGAAGCGAGACCAGGAGCACAAGCGCCCCAAAAAGAAGGGACAATCAGAGATGCCCAAAGCAAAGGTTGTAAGCGACGCATCAAGTTCGAACTCGCTAGCACACGCGCCCGAGGCCTGTCAGCCGGCGGCGGAGTCGGCCCCAGAGAGGCGGGTCATCTTAGGGGTTACGCCGGCGGGGAGGAGAACCTTCCCTCGCAGATGTCGTTTCGCGGACGGGTTCTTCGGCCGGCGCATCGCGCATGCGTCAGTCGCGCAAATCATACACCCAAATTTGGCCACGCCCTTCGGTCTCCACGCCGAAGGTCTGGCTCGTTGAGTAAAAAGCCACGGTCTTTCCGTCGTCCGAAATGGTGCCGTCAGACGAGTGGCCGTCGCCTTCTTCGCCTCGCGGTCCCACGCTCACGCGAATCGTTCTCTTGAGCACGCGATCGCGCACGAACACATCGCCCAACTGGTTCGTATCACCTTCCACGAGATTGGTCGAAAATGACATGAACACCACGTAACGACCGTTGCTCGAGACGCTCCGCTGGAAGCTCGCATAGCTCGCGTCGTTCGCCTCTTGCCCGTCGTCCGTCACGCTGACCCGTTCGATGACTCCCGTATTCAAGTCGCGAATGAAGACGTCCGATACGCCATTTTCATCGTCCGGGACCAGTGTCGAGGAGGAGGAGTGGAAGACCACATAACGCCCATCTCGGGAGATCGACGGGGCCGCGGAGGATCCGTCATTGAAGAAGGTCGCCACCGGGTAGCTGACGTACTCGGTGACGTTGTTCTGGAGATCCCGGCGGTAGATATCGGCGTAGCTGTCCGTCGCCCCGCCGAAACCACTCCAAAGAGATGCGAAGACCACGTACCGGCCGTTGCCCGAGATGTGAGGCATGAAGCTCAGGGACGATGTTGGGCTGCCGCTTTGGGACCCGTCGTTGTGGAGGTTGACGCGGATCGTTGTCCCGGCCTCGATATCCCGCAGGAATTGATCGACGGAATCGTTCGTGTCGTCCGGGACGAGGTTCGACGCGAAGGAGTTGAATGTAACGCGATTGCCGTCGGCGGAGATCGTCGGGAACGCAGAGTAGTCCTGGCCTCCTTGGAGCTCACTTCCATCATAGGCCAAGCTGACCCGGATGGTCTCTCCCGTCTCCCGGTCGTGCCGGAAAACGTCGAGTTCACCGTTCGTGTCATCTGCCACTAAGTTGTTCGCGTAGGAGGAGAAAACAACGTAGCGGCCGTCCCCGGAAAGAGAGGAGGACGTGCTCGAGGAGTTCCCTTCCTCCCCTTCTGAGTTCACGCTGACTCGAGAGACTTCTCCGGCTTGGCGATCAAAGACGAAGACGTCGTGTGTGTCATTCGTATCACCCGGGACGAGATCTGAAGCTTCTCCGTGGAATGAAACGAAGCGGCCGTCGGCGGAGATCGCTGGATATTGGGAGTAAGCGTTCCCCGCTTCGTTCGTTAGTGAGACGCTGGCGAGACGAATGCGGGGCACGCAGGTTTCACCATCACGGACGAACCCTGGTTCGCAGCTGCACTTGTAGCTGCCCCGCGCGTTCTCACAGATGGCGTTCGGGCCGCAGGGATCGTCCTCTTCACACTCGTCAATGTCGACGCAAGCGCCCCCGTCCTCTTCGAAGCCCTCGTCACACTCACAGCGCGCCTCGTCCCCCTCGCCTACGCAGCTTGCGTACTTGGGGCACTCCCCACAAGAGCCCGCTCCGCCTGCGCCACCGCTACCGCTCGTTCGACCACCCACGGAGGAACTCGCGCCTCCGCTCGACGAACTCTTGCCTCCCGATGCAGACGCGCCGCCGCTTTCCGCCTGACCGCCGGTCGCTCCTAAGCGCCCTCCCGACGAACCTGGGCGGCCGCCCGCCCCGTCTTCGGGGCCCGCGCCCGCCGCGTCATCGCTGATAGCAAGTCCGGGCGAACATGCGCCCCAGAAAGAAGGAATCAAAAAAGAAGCAAAGAACAAAGGTCGTAAGCGCCGCATCAGCTGAGCTTCTGTACAAGCTCAAAAATGAAGGAGGCGCAACGTTCCCCGGCGCCGACTCTTCCCCGGGAGCGACGAAAATCTCGCTGTTTCAGTCTGAACGAACGTCTCGAATCAAGACTCGAGCCCGTCTCAGCCCTTGAGACAAGCTGTGCGACGTTCGTTTCCGCGCAGAAACAATGCTGCTGACTCTTCGCCCGCCTCCGGCGTGAGGCCGAGTTCTTCAGCGACAATTTCTCCCGCGCGCCGCGCGCAAAGTTTTCCTCCGCAAGGACCGAGTCCGAGCCGTGTCCGTCGTGCCACGTCGTCCACCGACCGCGCCCATTCATGGCGGACCGTGGCCCGAATCTCCGCTTCCGTCACGGGCTCACAAGGACATACCACCTCCGACGACAACGCTCCGCGTTTCATGTCCTCGGCCAGAGGCAGCGCGCGCGAACCGTGACGGGCGATCAGACGCCTCTCTGTGAGCGCGTCGATGCCCGAGAGCTCCTGAAGCTTTCCGGGAGGAACCGTCTCTTCACCCCCAGGCAACGGCACAAGATGCGTCCGGCAGGGCGCCTTCGTTCCCAGCCAGCGGCAGACGATGTCCGCCGTCTCCTCCGCGAACAATCGATAGCTCGCGAGCTTGCCGCCAACCATCGAAAAGAGCCCAGCTCTCCCGTACCGTTCGTGGTCGACGGTCCGATGATCGCGGCTGAGCGCGTCCTCGGGAACACCCCAGGCATAGAGCGTGGGGCGCAGTCCCGCCCAAGTCCCGATCGGACGCGCCGCACGCACCAGAGGAAAGACTCGCTCGATCGCCTGATACAGGTAACGAACCTCATCGACTGTCGCGACAACATCGTCGAGATCGCCGTAGTAGTCGTCATCGGTCGTGCCGAGCACGCTCATGTTCTGCCAGGGCAAGAGGAAGACCTGACGTCCGTCGATCGCGTTCGTCACGATCGCGAAGTTCGATAGCCGGCGATCCAAGTAGACGTGAATGCCTTTCCCGGGGCGCACTCGGATCCCCTCGTCAGGGATGCCGAAGAGCTCGGCGGTCTTTCCTGTCCAAGCGCCCGTTGCGTTCACGATCGCTCGCGCTGAAAGGGTCCTCAGCTGGCCATCGGGTCCTTCCAGCTCGAGGCCCCTCGCCTTGCCCCCGCTGTCCGCCACGAGCCCGACGGCCCGGTACCCGACGAAAATAGCTGCGCCGAGCTGCTCCGCATGGAGAGCATTCGCCACACACAGCCGCACTCCGTCGAGCCCCCACTCGTCGAAGGTGATCGCTCCTACCGCGGGAACAAGCCCAGGCTCGAGCGCGCGCACCTCGTCCTTTCCGAAGCAGAGGTGCGGATGGCTGCGTTTCAGATCCTGATAGCGATCGTAGGCGCGAAAGAACCCGTCATAGGTCAGAAGCTTCAGCTCAGCGCCGCGCTCCTCGGGCAATACCGGCATCAAGAAGGGCACCCGAAACAGCATGTGCGGGGCGATCTTCTGGATGTAGCCGGAGTCGAGACAGGAGCTGATCGTCACCTCGGGTGTCTTGAGGAGATAACGAGGTCCCCCATGGATCATCCCGCTCGAGTTCCCGCTCGCGCCGACAGCGAGATCTTGTTTTTCGACGAGGGCGACCTTGAGGCCGCGCAACGCGAAGTCGCGAGCGATGCCTGTACCGTTCACGCCTCCGCCGACGACGACCACGTCAAAGCTGGCCTCCGGTCCCGGCGCTCGGTTCACGCGCTCGAGGGTAGAACAGATGCGCCCGGGCTGGCAGGGGAGCGGATGTAGTCAAACACTTGGCCCTGATGCGCCGGTTCGAGTAGCGAGGAGAGACGAGATGGGTACTTCTGAAGCTCGACGGAGAGGGACCTCCCGCCGCGCGGCCCTGGGTCTCTTGGCGCTCTCTGGAACTTGGCTGCTCTGCGAAGAGACGGCGCAGGCTGCCAGCGCTCGCCCCGGGTTCCACATCGACCGGGTGACGATGCCCGCGGGGCTCGCGAGAGAAGCAGAGCTTCGCAAGTATCTCGAACGCGCCATCCGGCTCGCCGCGCGCAAAGCAGACTTCGGCCTCGGCCCCAAAGGACGCGTGGAAGCGCGCTTCGTGCTCACGGAGCTGAGCTACCACCACGAAGGCTCGGTCCTCTCCGTGCATGGCCGTCTCTCAGGACGACTTCCGAGCGGCCGCAGCGCCGAGAGCGCGATTCACTTCGGAGGCAAGCCGTCCGACGAAGCGCGCCTCACGCGGCAGGTGCTCGACATCCTCGCGCGGGGCGTGGTGACTCGACTGGCGGACCTCGAACGTAAGCGCCGCGGCCTCTGACGCTCTCGGCTCGCAAGTCGAGGAACACCGATCAGCCCGGAAAGTTCCGGCCCAGCCGCCTCGCCTGGCAAAGGCCCGAGTCCTCTGCAAAAATCACGAGAGTGACCGAGCTCCAGACCCGAGCGACGCCGCGCGTCGAACAACTTCTGACCGCGTACGCAGAAGCGAAAGCGCGCTACGCCCGCGAGCTCGGGGAGCGTCGTCTGGTCTTTCCCGACGCGACGGACTTCCCCGACGTGTACGCGAGCGACGCGCCGAGCGCTGAACGTCTTTTGTCCCGGATGCAGCACCACGCCGGGATGAGCGACATCCCCATCGCTCTTCGGGTCGCGCCTCTTGGGGCCGAGCTCGAGGCTTCGAGCTGTTCTTCGGGAGCCTGCGCTCCGGCGCGGGCCCCGAGCCCGCGAGATTTCGCCCGGGTGATCGACGAAGGTGATAGCTGGACGATCGGAGTTCCCGACGTCGAGCTGCGCCATCCCATCCTGCTCACGACAGGTCTCGCCCGCGCTCTCGCTCTGATCTTCGTGCTCGAGACAGAGGAGCCCGGCGATGCCCCGCCGACGCCGCTCCGCATCGAGCTCATCGCCGTGCTCCTCGGCTTCGGTGGGCTCCTGCTCCAAGGGACTCACGTCTATCAGAAGTCCTGCGCGGGCCCGCGTGTCGATCAGTTCACGCTCATGAACGTCGACGAGGCTGCCTTCTTGACAGCGCTCATGGCCCTCGACTCAGGCTCGAACCTCAAGCGTCTGAACTCCCTCGTCGAGGTGACCCAGCGCGCCGCGCTCGGCTCCGCAGAGGACACGCTCCGCCTTTATCCCAGCTTTATTCGGCGCCTCAAGCTCGATCCCGAGGCTGCTGCCGCCTTCCCGCCCGAACCCGAAGCGCCGAAGGGCTTGCTCAATCGGCTCCTCGATCGCGTCCGTGGCAACCGCGATGAGGCGGACGATGTCGTCGCCTTCCAAAAGGCGCTCGCGCAAAGGCCACAGCCGAAGGCGCTCCCCCCGCGCCCGAGCCAGGACATCATCGATCTCGTCAAGAGTGAGTTGTGAGTCAAGTCCCCAGCGACAAGAGCGCGTGGTTCTGGCTCGGGATTGCCGAGTGGTTCGGGTCGGGACGCTTGCCGAAAGCTCCCGGGACCTTCGGCTCCATTGCGGCGCTCCCTCTCGCCTGGTTGCTCTGCCGCCTTGACCTCGCGATCTATTGGCTCATCACGATCGGCCTCGTCCTTTTGGGGACCGTCGCGGCCCACCAAGCGAGCGCGATCCGCGGAGAGAAAGATCCCCAGAGCGTCGTCATCGATGAAGTGGTCGGAGTCCTGCTCGCGATCGGCTTCGTGACAGAGGGACCTCTCTGGGCTCAGGGAATCGCGGTCCTCTTGTTCCGACTCTTCGACATCACCAAGCCTGGGCCGATCTTTCACGTCCAAGACCTCAAGCCGACCGGGCTCGGGATCATGGCTGACGACGTGCTCGCGGGGCTTTTGGCCGGGCTCCTGGCACTCGGAGCCGCCCAGTTGCCCAGCCTTCTCTGAGCCTTCGCCTTACTCGGCTTCGAGCAGCGTTCCGCAGTAGGTCCGGCAGCGCGTCGTCGTGCAACCGCAGGTCGGATCGGTCTTCTTCTTTTCGAGCAGCTCACGCATCTCCTCGACGGTGATGCCCGCGATGCGCTCGACCTTCTTCATCGTATCGCCTGCCCGCTTCTGCTTCGGAGTGCGCGGATCGGTCTCTTGTCCGTCCGGCTCAGCGCAACAGCGGAAGCTCAGATAATAGTAATAGAACCCCTCATCGTGGGTATAAATCTTCGGACGGCACTGGTTGCGAACACCTTTGTACCAAGGACCTCCCGTGGTCACGCTGTCGAAGTGAGCGCCTTTGCCTGAGAAGGTCTCGCTCGCCGCAATTTCGTCCGCGTTGCCTGGCAAGTCATAAACGCCAAAGTCGCTCTTGCAGCCTGTCTCTCCGCTCGGCTTCGCCTTGTAGAGACGACGTAGCTCCTTCGGGTCGCGCGCAGCGACCTTCTTCATGTTCGGCGAATCCCACGGCTCGTCGCCGTGGCACTTGGTAGCGTCGCGGGTGAGTCCGTAGGGGAAAGGATCCATGTCGGGACCTTCACAGGCGAAGGTCCACTCGCTCTCGGTACAGAGCCTCTTACCCACCGCCGCGCACTTGATCTGCGCTTGGTGGAACCGATTCATCACCTCGGGATTTTCCCCCTTCTTGTTCGGCCACTCGTAACGGTCGATGCAGAAGCGCTTCTTCACGAACTTCCCCTTACAGGTCACTTCAGGAGAAAACTCTTCGCAGACGCGCTTCTTGTTCTGCTCCGCGTACCACTCGCGCTTGCATTCGCGCTCAACCGCCTCGATGTCCGGCTGGCCTCCGCCCGGCGTGTTGCCGAACTGATCGGGCTCATGGGGATTCGAGCTCGCGGTGCAGTAGTCACCCTCGACGTAGACCATGTCCGGGGGACAGTGAGCTACCTCGTCCTTCGACTCTTTGGGCTCGCTCTTCTTCGCTTCCTTGGGCTCGACAGGAGCGGCGACGGTCTTCTTCTCTCCGGACTTCGCTGCCGCTTTCTTGGGTGCAGAGGCTGGAGAAACCTTTTCGGTCTTCGCGGGAGGCGCAGGAGCCTTCGGCGCTGCCGCGCAGGAAGAAAAGCTCACGGCGACGCCCAGCAAAAAAATGCCCCATGAAACGAGCTTCATGGGGCATGGGATTGTCAGAGCCTCACCCAAAAGGCAAGGCGCGGGGGGCTCATTCCGCCGGTTCGGGGAAGGCGATCGGCTCCGCCTGACCTTCGCGGGTCGGCGCGGGATAACGCATGCGCTGGGGGCTCGTGATCTCAATCACGCCCATCGCGGCAAGAGCTCGCATCACGAGCCATGCCGGATCAACCTCAAACCAACGGGCCGCAAACTTCGGAGCCATACCGAACTTGTGGTGGTTGTTCTGAAAGAGCTCACCCATCGTCAAGAAGTCGAACGGCAACATGTTCACCGACTTGTCGCCGTTGTCGAAGTTCCGGTAGCCGTACTTGTGGCCGCACCAGTTCACGATGGCGCCATGGATCGGCCCCATCACGAAATGGGCCGGGAGCAGGACGAGGACCCAGAGCGGAGCGCCCAGAACCATGATCGCGTAAGCGTAGAACGCGACGTAGAGTGCACACCAAGCGAGGCGCGCGAACCAATTCTGGCTCAGGCGATCGAGCGCAGGCCAAGACGGAACACCTCCGTCGAAGCGGGGTTCGGGATCGACGCGGTAGTACGCGTAGTTATCGTACGCGGTGCGCGTGACGAGCATCATCTCGACCACGTTCGGGAAGAAGTGGGGGCTGTGCGGATCTTTCTCAGTGTCGGAGTAAGCATGATGCATCCGATGCAAGATCGCGTATCCGCGCGGGTGGAGAAAACTCGGTCCCTGGCAGATGTAAGTGAGGAGGTAGAAGAACTTCTCGACCCGCGGGCTCATCGAGAACATGCGATGAGCTCCGTAGCGGTGCAGGAAGAAGGTCTGGCAGAAGACACTCAGCTGCCAATGCAAAACGAAGAATACGAGGACCGCAGTCATAGACCGCGGGAAAGCTAGCGGACCCCCGCGTAAAGCGGTGTCACCATTTCGTCATTTGAGGGGCCCTCCCCCAGGAAGGTCCCGACCGCCCGTCGGACCGCCACGAGCCGGACCGCAGCCAGATCAAAATCCTCCCCGGCGCCCAAGGAACCAAGAAAAAGCTGAGGAACATTCGGCAGTTCGCTCTCGGAAGTGCCAGCGCTCACCTGCCCGCGCTGGAGCAGCTGCGCCCGGAGCGGACCGGCGTCGGGCAGGCTCGACCGGAGCTCTTCTCCGAGTCCCTGCCCCAGAGGGATCTCCGAGGTCGACCCATAGAGGGTGAGCTGCCCGCCCCCGAGCGGCCCCAGGTAAAGGACCCCGGAGGTCCCTGTGAGCTCACCAAACTCGACCGGGAGCCCCGAGGAGACCTCAGCGCGGCCTACGAGCACGAAGCGGACGCCTCGCTCGAGGTTCGCCTTGCCGAGCATGTGCACGAGCTCAAGCCACCCTGCGGCCTCCAGGGCGCCCCCTTCCGCATCCTTCTTCGCCTCCCCTTGTCCGGTAACGAGACGCGGCCATAGCGAGTCATAGGAGGCGAGCACGAGCCACGGCGGCGTCGCCCTATCCCTCCCCATGACCGAGACCGAAAAAGAGTGGAACACGACCCCATCGAGCTCCGTCGTCGCACGTTCGATCGGAATGCCCTCGGACTCGAGGGTGCTCGTAATGTATTCGACGCTCTCGAGCAGCTCCCAGGGGTGGTCCCCGTCCCGAGCGCCATGGCGACGGAACGTATCAGTGTGGCGGCGGAGCGCCGCCGAGAGTCGACGCTCGTCTTCGTCGAGCTCAAGACGGGCAGCGGGAGTCGGGGCGCTGTCCGAGGCTTGGGGGGCGGCCGGGGGAGTCACCTGGGCCCCACCGGCCCGAGCGCACGCTGGTAGGCCTGCCAAGGACAGCAGGAAAGTCGCTCCGAGAAGAAAATCGCGTCGTTCCAAGAGGCCCATGGGAGCCGGTAACGATAGGCCGCCCGCTGCTTGAGTGGAATGGGCAGGCTGGTTAGAGTCGCCGCCTTGAACCAGAAAGCTTCTCCCCTCGTCGGCGTGATCATGGGGTCCCAGAGTGACTGGGAGACCATGCGGCATACCGCAGAGACGTTGGAATCCCTCGGAGTCCCCTTCGAGACTCGGGTCGTCTCCGCGCACCGCACACCTGACCTTCTCTTTTCCTATGCCGAGAGCGCCATCGAGCGCGGGCTCGAAGTGATCATCGCGGGCGCCGGTGGTGCGGCGCACCTGCCAGGCATGGTCGCCGCTAAGACGCGCTTGCCGGTGCTCGGCGTTCCTGTGCAGAGCAAGACGCTCCAAGGCGTCGACTCACTCCTCTCCATCGTCCAGATGCCGGCGGGTGTCCCTGTTGGGACTCTTGCGATCGGGAAAGCGGGTGCGGTCAACGCCGCGCTCCTCGCGACGGCGATCTGCGCGCGAGGACGTCCTGAGCTCGAGAAAGCCTTAGACGAATTCCGCGCCGATCAGACGCGCCGTGTTCTTGAGGGCCCTTCTGGCCCCACATCGTCATGAAAAGAAAAACTCTGGGTATCCTCGGGGGGGGACAACTCGGCCGCATGCTCGCCCTCGCGGCGCAACCACTCGGCGTGCGCGTCACAGTCGTCGATCCCGACGAACACGCCCCGGCTCAAGTCGCCGCCGAGCATGTGCCTCTGCCGTACGATGATTGGGACGCGCTCGATGAGCTCGGTCTCTCCGACGTCGTGACCTTCGAATTCGAGAATGTTCCGGAAGACTCGCTCAAGCGACTCGAACGTTTGCGCCCCGTCTTTCCCCGGGCCAACGCGCTGCGCGCGGCCCAAGATCGCTGGGAAGAGAAATCCCTCTTCCTTGAGCTCGGCATCAGCGCTGCCCGCACGCTGCGCATCGACACGAGCGAGGACGCGGAAAAGGCGTTCGATGAGCTCGGCCCCTATCTCCTGAAGACGCGCCGACTCGGCTACGATGGCAAGGGCCAGATCTTCGTGACCGACCGCTCCCGCGCGGCCGAGGCGCATGCTGAGCTCCAGGGGGTGCCCTGTGTTGCTGAGGAGAAGGTGAACTTCCAGCGCGAGCTCAGCGTGGTGCTCTGTCGCGGCCAGGACGGCACCATCGTCAGCTATCCCGTGGTTCAGAACACGCACAAGAGCGGCATCCTCCATTTGAGCTTGTGCCCCGCTCCGAACATGAGCCCCGAGCTCGAAGCCAAAGCGAAGTCCCTCGCAACACGCCTCGCCGAGAAGCTCGATTACGTGGGCGTGCTCGCCCTCGAGCTCTTCGAACGGGACGGTGAGCTTCTGGCGAACGAATTCGCGCCCCGCGTCCACAACAGCGGGCACTTCTCGATCGAAGGCAGCGTCACGAGCCAGTTCGAAAACCACGTCCGCGCCGTGCTCGGCTTCCCCCTCGGAAGCACAGACCCTGTCGGCTACTCAGCCATGGTGAATCTGATCGGCGATCTTCCCGAGCCCGCCGCGCTCTTGGCTTTGCCCGACGTGCATCTCCACGATTACGGCAAAGAGCCCCGGAAAAACCGCAAGGTCGGCCACGTCACAGTGCGCGCCCAGAGCCGCGAGGAACTCGACGCGCGCCTGGCCGAGGTCCTCGCGATCGTCAGCGCGCCTTCGTCAGCCTCCGCTTGAGTCGCCCTTCTCAACTGCCGCGTAGGTCGACCCGCCGCGAACCGAGGAGCACGAGCGCGGAGAGCGACACCGTGCAGGCGATGGCACAGGCTACAAACACGACGCGATAGCCGAACTTCTCAGCGATCGTTCCAAAGGCAAGGTAGCCAAGGAGCGATCCCACACGCGCCGAATTCGAGTAGAGGTTCGTGGCTGTCCCGGGCTGCCCCGGGAGGAAGTCCTGGAAGAAAGTGATCGCGAGCCCGCTCATGATGCTCACCACGAACGCGCTCAAGATCTGCAAGAAGAAGACTCCGAGCGGCTGCTCTGCGAGAGCGAGGCCGGAGTAGTAGAGCACCGCCGCGACCAGCGAAGCGCGGATGATGCGCGCGTGCTCGATGCGCAAAGCAAGGAAGCCGATCGAGATCATGAACGGCAGCTCGAACACCGGTGCCACGCTGTAGGCGATCCCGACGTCCGTCTCCGCGCCCTCAAGAGTCCGCGTGAGGTAGAGGGGCAGGTTCATCATGCCCATGACGGAACAGGCGTGATACAGAGAAAATGCCGCGAAATAGGTGAAGACGATGGGCTCGGCGAGAGCTTTGCGGAGCGGAAGGGCCTCGGCGAGGGCCTGAGCCTCCGCTGTGGGCGGTCGCGAGGGCACGAGCAGGAGCACGAGCGTCGTGAACGCCGCGTAGAGGCCTGCTGCCGCGAGAAATGTCCCCAGGAAAGAGAGGCGCATCATGAGCCAGGCCGAGATCATCGGCCCGAGGGTCCAGGCGAAGGCGAACGAGATGCGCACCACGTTCATGTAGAGAGGGGCCTTGTCCCGCAGACGCTCGTCCCTCTGAATCACGTCGCGCGCATAGGCGAAGAGCTGCGCGAAGGATCCCGCCGAAACCGCCAAAGCCGTCGAGCCGATCGCGAGCAGTACCCAGCCGTCGCGCACCAGGGCGTAGCCCAGGTACCCCAGCGTGCCCGCGAGACCGCTCATGAGCAGGGTGCTGCGCCGCGAGTAACGAACGTCGGACCAGCGCGCGACGAGAGAGCTCAAGACCACCGCTGCAAGGCTCGTCACGGTCATGAAGAGGCCGAACTCGAGAGAGTTGAGCCCGACCTCCTTGGTCCCAAACAAGGACATGAAGGGCCCAACGAAGGAGTAGGCCAGGCCAAGCACAATGCCGAGCACCAGCGCCCCGCGCAGTTCTCGACTCGCCCAGAAATCTCGCCAGCCGTGCTCGGAGCTCATGCGATCCTTTTCGGCGCCTCCCTTACTCGATCCCGAGGCCCCGCCAAAGGTCGCTCGGTAGGAGCCACAAACGCCGAAAGGGCGGAGAGGCGGAAGCACACCGCGAACAAAAAAAGCCCCGGACGATGCCGGGGCTTCTTACTCACGAAGAGAACGTCCTCTTCGAACTCGGGGTTCAGGTCACCGGAGAGCCGGCTGCCCCAGCCACACCCATCTCGCCGGCCGAGCCGCCGGTGCCGCTGTCGCCAGCGCTGCCGCCTGTGTTGTTACCAGTACCGCCCGAGTTGTTGCTCGCGCCGCTGCCGTTGCCGCCGCTGCTGGTGCCACCGGTGTTGCCGCTTGCGCCGCTGCCCTTGCCGCCGCTGCCCTTGCCGCCGGTGCTTTGGCTGCCGCCGCTGCTGCCGCCGCCCTTACCGCCGCTGCTGGATCCACCCGTCTCCGAGCTGTCGTCGTCGACAGGGTCGTCCGAGTCACCACAGGCCGTGAAGAAGAGGCCGCCACTCAACAAGATTCCCAAAGCTAGTTTCGATGTCTTTTTCATCACTAATATTTCCCTTCGCGATCAATCCCTCATTCATGATTTCGAACGGCAAAGATTTCTGCCGAACCCTTCTGCCCGACCTCCTCTGAGGAAGCGGTCATCCGCCCGAAGTATCCGGACAACGATATCGACTTCTTAAGTGATGGCAAGATATTCATCTCGAGAAGTCTTCGAAACTACATTCGAAAAACCGGCAAATGTGATGAGATTGAAATCTGTGCTTCACGGGGGCGAGAACGACCGTGCGCACTCAGGGGGGCGCAAAATTGCCCCCCCCTCTCGCTCATGGAATTCGCTCACGATCGGTCGCGCGCTTTCAGCAAAATTTAGCTCAGATCGCAGCATGGCGACCGGCTACTTACATTGTGAGACAACCGTCGTCTTCACGCCCAACGGCGCGTCACGACGCCACATAAGCGGCTCAGATTTTTTCGCCGAATGCGAGATAAGCCACGCTCGCGAGCGAGTTCACTCCTCGGAGCGCTCCCCGCAAGTATTCGTGGGCGATCTTCGTCTGGCGCGCGAACTCCTCTTCGCCAACGCGCTTCCGTAACAGCGTCAGGGGCGCAGCTCCCCGAACCATTCCGTCCCAGAACGCCTCTGGTGACTCAAAGTCCAAGGACATTTCGACGGGCTCAACCGTTACCGAGCCGAAACCCGACTCCTCGAGCTCCTTGCGAAAGACTTCCGGATTCTCGAGGCTCGAGATGTCTCTCTCCGGCATTTTCCGAGAAGGATCGATCGCTGACAAGGCACCAAACAATGTGCGCATTGCAGAGGACATATCGATCGGCGCCCAGCTGGAAATGAGCACTTTGCCGCCTGGCCTGATGACGCGAGCGAGCTCGCGCATGCCGCGGCGTCGATCGGGAAAGAACATCACGCCGAACATGGAGACGCCTTTGTCGAAGGACGATTCCGAAAACGGTAAATCTTGACCGTCTCCCTCGTGAAAGGTGACGTTCGTCAGGCCGGCGTCCGAGGCGTTTCGGCGCGCAATCCGAAGCATCTCCGGCGAAAAGTCGAGAGCGTCGACAGAGCGCACGAGCGGAGCCGCCAAGAGACTCGTCGTCCCTGGGCCACAGGCGACGTCGATGAAGCGATCGTCCGTCCGAAGCTCGAGCTTCTCGATGCCGTATTCGGAGAATTTCGCGAGGAACTCTCGTGTAGTCTCATCATAGCCCTCGCTCACCAGATCCCAAGGTTCAGGGGATGAAAGCGGATTCACGGCGGGCGCAGGAGCATTTTCGGCCGGCATGCCGCGGTAGGGTACACGAGATTCCCGACAACGTCGCGTTTTCGATCTGAGCGGAATGCCCTCCATCGATGCTCGCGGGAGGCTCGACGGAAGACGGCGCGACCGAGAGATCACTCACGCCCCAGGCCCGAGCGCCTCCGAACGGCTGCACAAAAAGGCCCGCCGGCCGCTCGCGCTCGAGGCGCGCGTGTCGCTCGGCGGACCTCCTCGCGAGATGGACAACGCATGATGCGTTCGTGAGTGCGCCGCGCGGCCCTCTCGCGTTAGGCGGCGTCATCAACTCCGCTGCTCCATTGTGGAGCGGGCGAGCCGAGGCGGATCCTTTTTCGCTGCTGCTCGCCGAAGATGTTCGAGAACCGCGCCCGAGGTTCCTTGAGGTTCCCTGGGCGGGAGCCGCGCGGGCATGATGAGGACGAACAAGCACATCCTCCCAGAGGGCCGAAGCAGCCTTCTCGAGGGCGCAGAGCGCGCGGCGGAAAAGAACGATGGACCGCCCATGCGGGACAACGTCCCTCTCCGAAAGAGTGCCCGACCAGCGCCCCAAGCGGCCCACGACGCCAAAATCGGCCTCCGAAGCGCCAGGCGCTTCAGAGGGCGCGCGAGCCCCTTGCGCTCCGGCGCCCAAGAGACCACATTGAGGGACGTGGCTGTGTTCCCTCGTGGAACATGGACAACCCCCACCTCTCCTTCGGAGAGGCGGCGAACATGGTGTTCACGACGGGGGCGAAGGGCTTTCGACGAGGAGAGTGAAGCACTAACTTGCGTGCCGTCGTGTCTGGACGACGTAAATGCCAGGCCGTTATTAATTGCCAACGACAACGCAATCGCTCTCGCGGCCTAATTAGCTAACAGAGCCGTCCAACCCCGAGGAGCCTCAGTACGGGAAGGGCGCAACTACCGAGGATAGGTGGAGCGAGCACGCTCGCGATAGCTTCACCGAGATCAGAGCGAGATAGGCGACGGCCGAATCCGTCGACCCGGTCCCGAGGGTATTCGAGACTACGCACGTGAATGAGGGTTAGGTGGAGCCTTTTCGGACCCGGGTTCGATTCCCGGCGCCTCCACTATGTTCGGGCGGACTTGCCGCCCTCCCCACGCTTGCTCATCGCGGCCGCCGGAATCGACTGCGCGATTCCGGCGGGCGTCGATTCCCGGCGCCTCCACTATGTTCGGGCGGACTTGCCGCCCTCCCCACGCTTGCTCATCGCGGCCGCCGGAATCGACTGCGCGATTCCGGCGGGCGTCGA
>Ga0182792_1001111_pt1 | contig 22927 bp, 26 predicted proteins | sample Passage237B_FD_130497 | JGI IMG/M metagenome (GOLD analysis project Ga0182792, IMG submission 130497) | Cellulose adapted compost microbial communities from Newby Island Compost Facility, Milpitas, CA, USA - Passage2 37B (version 2) (version 2) ...
ACCCTTTCGACCGACCGCGCGACGGCGATACGGCGACGAAGCCCGGCATTCGGGCTCTCGTGGCGTATCCTCGGGCTGGCCATGGTCGCGATCATGACGGCGGAGATCCTGATCTTCCTGCCGTCGATCGCGCGTTACCGCGCCGAGTATCTCAGCCAGCTCATCGAGAATGGTGCGCTGGCCGCCCTGGCGCTCGATGCGACGCCCGACAACATGGTCACCGAGGAGGTGAAGCGGAACCTTCTCGCCAATGCCCGCATCGACGCGGTCGTGTTGATCGAGCCCAACAAGGCCAAGCGCGCGCTGCTGAACATCAAGCCCGGACCGACCATGCCGACCTTCAACCTGAAGGACCGTGGCGGGCTGATGCTGATCTGGGACGCGCTGGACGCGATGGCGTACCGGGGCGCACGCTACATCCGCGTCGGCGATCAGTCCGCACGCCTGCCCAATGCCATGGTGTGGATCGTCGCCGACGAGCAGCCGATGCGCCAGGCGATGTACGGCTATGCCAGCCGCATTCTCGTCCTGTCGCTGATCATCGCGCTGTTCACCGCCTTCCTGCTGTACCTCGCGCTGCGCTGGCTGGTGATCCAGCCGCTGCAGGCGCTCGCAGCCGACATGGTGACCTTCAGCCGGGCACCCGAGGAAGGGGAAGCGGAACGTGCGCCCTCCGGGCGGCGCGACGAGATCGGCGTCGTCGACCGCGAGTTCCGCAACCTGCAGCGCGAGCTGCGCGCCTCGCTGCGGCAGAAGTCGCGTCTCGCCGAGATCGGTGCGGCCGCCAACAAGATCAACCACGATCTGCGCAACATGCTGTCGACGGCGCGCCTCCTGTCCGACCGCCTGGCACGCAGCGCCGACGAGCGCACACGCGCGCTTGCCCCCACCATCCTCGGCACGATCGACCGCGCCACGCGGCTGGCCAGCGACGCCATCGAGTATGTCCGGGACAGGCCGACGCCGCACCTCGACACCGTCGATCTCGCCGACCTCGTCGATGAGGTCGGCATCGCGCTCCAGGAGCAGGGTGAGGAGGGCAACCCGAACAACTTGCGCAACTGGGTCAATGCCGTGCCTGCCCGCCTGCAGGCCTGGGCCGATCGCGACCTGCTCTACCGCGTGCTCGTCAATCTCGGCCGCAACGCCTTCGAGGCCGGCGCCACCACCGTGACGGTGAAGGCGCGCGACGACGGAAGGCAGACGCTCGTGGATGTCTCGGACAACGGGCCGGGCGTCCCCCCCGAACTCATGGAGGACATCTTCCGGCCATTCGTTACCGGCGGCCGCACGGGAGGCCGGCCCGGCGGCGCCGGTCTCGGGCTCGCCATTGCACGCGATCTGGTTGACGCCCATGGCGGCGATATCACCCTCGTCGAGACGGGCGCGCAGGGGACGACCTTCCGGTTCACCCTTCCTTCAGCCGGGCGATGAAGGCGCGGATACGTCGGGCGTTGACGCCGAGATCGGACCGGCCGTCGCGGCTCTTGGAGCGGATGTCGATGCGGCTGCCCGTTCCCTCGGCGCGGATACGCACCACGATGTCATCGCGGAACCCGAACCACGCGGTGGTCGCCACCGCCTCCAGGCGCCCCTCGCCCGGTGCGCGGGCGACGACATCCCAACCCATCGCCACCGCGGCGGCGTCCACGCGTTTGAAGGCTTCGGCCGGCGGCACGGGCAGGGTGACGGGCACGATGTCGGGATAGGCGGCGCGCTGCAACGCGCCGGCCTCGGCGCCGGGATGGGCGGCCGGATTCGAGGCGCCGCGGCGGAGCTGCAGGGCCATGACGAACGGCGGCGGGTTCGAGATGTCGGTCGAAATGTCGTTCAGCTCCGGCGACCGCTGGGCACGCAGGAACCAGGTGAGCGGTGCGTAGGCCGCCGCCGCCCCGACCACCACGGCGAGGAAGGCCGCGACGAAACCCCGCCGCCGATCGCCGGGACGCGTCGGCAGGATGGTCGCCAGCCCCAGCGCGACGGCCGCCACCGCGACATAGAACCCGTAGCGGAAGAGCGCGAAGGCGGGCTCGATGCCGAGTCCGACATAGCGATGCATCGGCCCGGCAGCGGCCACGATCAGCGCCGCGACGCATGCCATGATGAAAGCCATGCGCGCCAGCCTGTGACTGACCGGATTGGTCGTGCGAATGAACATGGCGGCTCCGCCGCCCATGGTAGCGGTGAACGACACGTCACGCACGGCTCGACAACGCACGGCTCCTTCACTATGCGCGGGCCATGACGACTCCGGATGCCGATCGACGCCGGGCGATGGCGGCAGGCTTCGCCGCCATCGCTCTCTGGGGTGCCCTTGCCGCGCTATCGGTCACGGCAGGGCCCATCCCGCCCTTCCAGATGGTGGCCATGACGTTCACCGTGGGTGCCGCCATCGGCATCGTCCGGGCCCTGGCGCGCGGCGTGTCCTGGAAGACGCTGGTCGCCTGGCCGGCGCGGGTCTGGCTGCTCGGCATCGGCGGCCTGTTCGGCTACCACGCGCTCTATTTCGCCGCCTTGCAGTTGGCCCCGCCGGCCGAAGCCAACCTCGTGAACTATCTGTGGCCGTTGCTGATCGTGCTCCTCTCGGCACCGCTGGCCGGTGAACGGCTGGGCTGGCCACACCTGGTGGGCGCCCTGCTCGGCTTCGCGGGCGTGGGGCTGCTGGCGGCCGGCCGCGGCATCAGCTTCACCGGCACCCATGCGCTGGGTTACGGCCTGGCGCTCGGTTGCGCCTTCACCTGGGCGCTCTACTCTGTGCTGTCGCGGCGCTTCGGCGAGACGCCGACCGACGCCATTGCCGCCTTCTGCGCCGCCTCTGCAATTCTCTCCCTCACCTGCCATCTCGTCCTGGAGCGCACCACGTGGCCGGCCTCGACGATGGCGTGGCTCGCCGTCCTGGCGCTCGGCCTCGGACCGGCCGGCACGGCCTTCTATCTCTGGGACCATGCCGTGAAGCGCGGCGACATCCGCGCACTCGGAGCGCTGTCCTATGCCACGCCCATCCTGTCGACGGCCCTGCTGATCGCCTGCGGGCTCGCCGCGCCGACCGGCACGCTGCTGGTCGCGGCGCTGCTGGTCACCGCGGGTGCCGTCCTCGCCTCACGCGAGCTCTGGATGCCAACCCGGCGGCGCTAGCTCGAAGTTCCTGAAGTCGAAGGCCGGGCTCACTGTGCAGCCGACCAGCGTCCACGCGCCGAGCGAACGCGCGGCCTGCCAGACGCCGCGCGGCACGACGGCCTGCGGCTGCTCGCCGATACCGAAATCCGTCCCGAGCCGCAGGTGCCGGGCCATCCGGCCGTCCTCGCTCAGGGACAGTTCGAGGGGCGCCCCGGCATAGTGGTGCCAGATCTCGTCGGCGCCCATGACGCGATGCCAGTGCGAGCGTTCTCCCGCCTTCAGCAGGAAGTAGATGGCCGTGCCCTCCGGGGCACGGAAGGTCTCCACGAAATGGCCACCCTCGGGATGCGGCTTCATCCCGAGCCGCCGAATGATCGCCTGAGCGTCGGGCATGGCAGCGGTCAGGCCGGCGGCGGCACCGTCGCCTTCATCGACGGCAGCTTGGAGAAGGTCGCATACCATTTGGCGAGCTTGGGGCGCTTGGCACGCCAGTCATGGCTGCCGAAGCGAAAGTCGAGGTAGCCCAGCGCACAGGCCACGGTGACCGTGCCGAGCGTGGGCTTGCCCTTGAGGGCCTTGGTCTCGGCCTCGAGCTGATCGAGCACCCCCTCGATCTTCTTCATCTGGCCATGGGTCCATTCCGGCCAGCGCCGCTGCTCGGGACGCAGGAACTCCTCGTAGCGGGCCAGCAACGCGGCATCGAGCAGGCCGTCGCCCATCGCCGGCAGCCGCAACGCGACCCAGCGCTCGCGACCCATGCGCGGCAGGAGCTTGCGGCGCTTGTGCTGCTGGTCGAGATATTCGCAGATCACCGGGGAATCGAAGAGATCCATGCCCTTGACCGACAGGACCGGGATCTTGCCGATGGGATTGTGCTTGTCGACGTCGGCATTGGGCGCCACCGGCGACAGCGCCACGTTGATCATCTCGATCTTCCTGTCGAGACCGGCCTCCAGGGCGAGCACCCTGACCTTGCGCGCATAAGGCGACGCCGGAGAATAGTAGAGTCTCATCCTGGCCATTGTCCGTCTCCCCGTTTCTAGTCTGCGGCCATCGTCGGAATCTCGGCATCGTTCAGCCTCACCTTGCGCGCCGTCTCGAGCAGCTGCTGCCAGGTGGTGCCGTCGATCGGCACGCCGTTCTTCTCGCGATCGGCGCGGCGGGCGCGTTCCGGCTCGCCGGGAGTCAGCACCTCGGCCACGCCGGGTTGCGGCTTGGCGGACTTCACCCAGCCGATGAAGTTCTCCACCTCGTCCTCGAAGAAGCCGACGCCGCCCATCGCCCCAGGGTCGATGATGACGGACAGCATGTTGTTGATGATGTCGGTGCCGTCCTTCTTGATGGTGCGCGGGCTGTGCGCACGTCCGCCGGTCAGCGCGCCCGCCAGGAGGTCGCAGATCACCGCAAGGCCGCCGCCCTTGTGCAGCCCGAACGGCAGGATGGCGCCGTAGGGCGGGTTGTACATCACGCCGGGATCGGTTGTCGGATTGCCGGCCGCGTCGATCAGCAGGCCTTCCTCCATCCGTACCTGCTTGTTGTTGGCCACGCGCACCTTGCCCATCGCCACTTGGCTTGTGGCGAAGTCGAGCACGATCGGCTCCTGGCCCTTGCGCGGCACGGCGGTGCAGTAGGGGTTGGTCGTGAAGCGCGGCTCGGCGCCGCCGAACGGCGCCACCAGGGACTTGTGCCCGTGCACGTTGACCCAATGCGTGCTCACCATGCCGGCGCGAGCGCATTGCTCGCCCCAATGGCCGATGCGGCCTATGTGATGCGAATTGATGAGGCCGACGACGCACACGCCGTGCTTCTTCGCGCGGTCGATCCCGATATCCATGGCTTCCTTGGCGACCACCTGGCCGTAGCCGGCGCCGCCGTCGATCACGATCACGGGCCCGTTGTCGCGGATGATCTTTGCATGGTGATTACGGACACAGGCGCCGGCGGCGGTGTTCTGGATATAGTGCGGGATCATGCCGACCCCGTGGCTGTCGTGACCGAACAGGTTGGCCAAGACCACATGATCCGCGACGAGGCGCGCCTCCTCCTCGGAGCTGCCGTCGGCGCGGCAGATCGCCATCGTGAAGGCATGCAATCGGTCGGGCTTGATGCGGACCTCGCCCACTGAACCCTGCCCCTCGGCCATGCCGGCATCTCCTCCAAAAAGCCCATTTTGCGGCTGCAAGGTTCCGCGTCGGGCAGGTCCTGTCAACCGATGCCGCCGCAGATGCCCGGCTCCCGCCATCATGCTAGATCGGACGCACCAAGACCGAACATGTGCTTTCTCCTTCGCCTGGTCTGCCTCGCCCTGATGGTGATGGGCGTCGCGACGCCCGCACTCGCCCAGAACGGCCAGCCGCAACGCCCCTTCGTGCAGCTCGTGGAGCTGTGGACGCGCCAGCTCGACCGCATCGCCGCGCGGGCCGATCAGGCCAACCTGTTGCCGGTCGAGATCGACGGCCTTCGCCAGCAGGCGGCCGAGGTGCGGACGGCTGCCGTCGCCGCTGCTGCCCTGGCCCGCAACGATCTGGCCGACACCCGCAAGCTCCTGGCGCCGCTCGAGGCCAAGCCCGGCACCGATGGGGTTCCCGAGTCCGATGCCGTCAAGGCCGATCGCGAGCGCCTCGCCGAGCAGGCAGCCGTCAGCGAGGGTCGCATCAAGCAGTGCGAAGTGGTGATCGCCCGGGCCGATCAGCTGACCAACCGCCTGACCCGGCTGCGCGGGGAGGTGGTGCTGCGCACCCTGCTGCAGCGCGATGCCTCGCCCCTGTCGCCGGCGGTATGGAACCGGCTCGGCGCGGAACTCGCCGCTTCGCTGCAGGCGATCTCGGCGGGCTTCTCGGCCTGGACCGGGCAGGGCCTGCAGGTCGACAAGGATCAGCTCGCCTCCCTCGCCGGCTGGGCTGCCGTGACGGTGGTGCTCTGGCTGGTCGGGCGGCGGCTGCACCGCCGCTTCGGACGCGGCGACGCCATCGAGCCGGGCGAGCGCGACCGTACCCTGACCGCGGCCGTCGACGGCGTGGGTCTGGTGCTGGTACCGATCCTCGCAGTGTGGCTGATCGGCAAGCTGGCGCTCGCGACGCTACCGCCGCCGCCGATGAATCACCTGGTACCGGAACTCACCTCGCGGATCATCACCTTCCTGCTCGTGCTGGGCGTGACGGCAACGGCGCTGTCGCCCAATCGCCCGGCCTGGCGCGTGCTGCCGTTCACCAATGCCAGCGCCCTCGCGCTCTCGACCGCCCTGCGCCGGCTGATGGCGGTGGGTCTCGCTGTCGACTTCATCTATGTCGCGCTCATCCGCAGCAGCGCCGAGACGGACGCCGTCAGAGCCATCGGCGCACTCGTGCTGGCCGCCGCCGTCTCTCTGCTCACCCTGCCAGCCCTCGGCAACCGCGCCTGGCATGCCAGCCGCCCGGAGGGCAGCGACGGTTCGCCGATGATCGGCGGCAGTTGGTGGTCGGTGGCGCGATTGCTGCTGAGCGCCGCGGTACTCTCCTCGATCCTGTTCGCCTTGCTCGGCTACGCCACACTCGCCGCCCGGCTGCACGAGGCGATCTACTCGACCTGTCTGCTGATCGCGCTCGCCTACCTCCTGCACCGTCTGCTCGGCGACCTGATGGAGACGGCTGCCGCGCCGGAGACGTCGTCGGGCCGCTGGGTCCGCCAGCGGCTCGGCCTGCCTGCCGACGCCGCCTTCCACGGCCAGCATCTCGTCATGCTGGCCGTCGACGCGCTGCTCGTCCTGCTGCTGGCGGTCGGCATACCCGCCGCCTGGAGCGTCGACACCGACGCCATCCTGACCAGCGCCATGCAGCTCGTCCACGGCGTGAAGGTCGGCGGCGTCACGATCTCGCTCGGCAACATCGGCATCGCCATCGTCGCCTTCACGGTCTGCATCCTGCTTGCCAAGCTGATCCGCAGCGTGGTGCGCGATCGCGTCTTGCCGACGGTCGACGCGCCGCTGCCACTGCGCCAGTCGATCGATGCCGGGCTCAACTATGTGGGCGTGATCGTCGCCATCCTGATCGGAGTCGGCGCGCTGGGGATCGACTTCACCAACCTCGCCATCGTGCTGGGCGCCTTGTCGGTCGGCATCGGGCTCGGCCTGCAGAACATCGCCAACAACGTCATCTCCGGCGTCTTCCTGCTGGTCGAGCGGCCCATCAAGGCGGGCGACTGGGTGTCGGTCAGCGGGCACGAAGGATTCGTCCGCCGCATCAACATCCGCGCAACGGAGATCGAGACTTTCCAGCGCACGCACGTGCTGGTGCCCAACAGCATGTTCCTGCAGAATCCGGTGGTGAACCGCACCTATTCCGACACGTCGAGCCGCGTGGAGATCAAGATCACGGTCGGACTGGGTACCGACGTCGCGGCCATGGAGGGGCTGCTGCGCGAAGCAGCGCTCGGCCATCCGCGCGTGCTGCGCGTTCCCGCCCCCATCGTGCGCTTCGTGCAGGTGGCGCCCGCCGGTCTCGATTTCGAGCTGTTCGTCTTCGTGGCCCGGCTCGAGGACCGGCTGGTCGTGAACAACGACCTCAACAGGGCGATCCTGGCGAGGATGATCGAGCTCAAGATCGTCGATCCCGCGCCGGTGCCGCAGTTGCGGCTGCGCGGACTGGAAGTCCTCGCCGGCGACCGCCCGGCGACCAAGGCGGAAGGCGATGCCACTTCGCCGCCGTAGAGAGGAGGCCAGGCGCGGACCGTTGCGGGGGCTGCTGCGCCGCTGGCCGCTCGTCCTGCTGTTCGTCCTCGGCGCGTTCGCGGGCGCGGCGCTGTGGGCCTATACGCCGACCCTGCCGGCCGACGTGCTGATCGCCCGCTACACCGACGACCGGTCGATCTTCATCGACGTGGGCGGCGTGCGGGCCCATGTCCGCGAGCAGGGCAATCCGCAGGGCATCCCCGTCGTGCTGCTGCATGGCTCGCTGGGCTCGCTGCAGGTGTGGGACGGCTGGGCACGGGAGCTGGGCGACACGGCGCGGCTGATCACCGTCGACCTGCCGGGCCACGGCCTGACCGGCGCCTGGCCGCGCGACGAGTACACGGTCGAGGCCTACGCCGATTTCGTCGAGGTGCTGGTCGACACGCTCGACCTCGACCGCTTCGCGCTGGTCGGCCATTCGATGGGGGGTGCCGTCGCCTGGACCTTCGCCGCGACGCGGCCGGACCGCGTCAGCCAGCTCGTCCTGGTCGATTCGGCAGGCTATCCACCGCCCGACGACAAGGTGCCGCCGGCGAACCGGATCGCCCGGCTGCCGCTGCTGGGCGAGATCAGCTCCTACTCCCGCCCGCAAGCCCGTGTCCGGCGGTCGCTGGCCTCGGCCTATGCCAACCCGGCGCAGGCAACGCCGGAGCGCGTGCGCCGCCATGCCGAGCTCCAGCGCTTTCCCGGCAACCGCGAAGCCACGCTGCAGCGCGCGCGGCTGCAGGAGCCGCTCGATCCGACGGCGCTGCGCCGGCTCAGGGTGCCGACGCTGATCCTCTGGGGCGGCCGCGATCCCTGGGTGCCGGTGGCCGACGCTTTCCGGTTCCAGAACGACATCAAGGGCGCGGACCTTGAGGTGTTCTCCGGCCTCGGCCACTATCCGATGGAGGAGGACCCCAAGGCGACCGCAGCGCCGGTCGCCGCCTTCCTCCGGCCGATCCCGCCTCGTCCCACGCTGCCATCCCCCGATCCCGCCGATCACCAGGTGCAGCCGGCCGTGGTGCCTGAGAAGGACTGAGCGGGCTACAGCCGCAGCGCCGCCATCACCTTCGCGAAGGCCTCGTCGGCGATGGCCTCGATCTCGACCCTGGTGCGGTTCTGGATGGGATGCGGGACGTAGACGACGGCGGGCTCGAAGCCCAGCGCCTCGCTTTGCGCCTCGACGCCGTCGACGAAGCCGGTGGTCACGATGTTGACCCCGGGAAGGCCGCGGCTGTCGAGATTATAGAGGTCGTGCAGACTGCACGATGTGCAGGAGCCTCAATCGCTGAGCGCGATCACAGCGAGCTGGTTCTCGGCCGCGATGCGCTGCATCAGCTCGACCGGCGCCACCTTCGTGTTGGTCGGCTTGGCGTAGCGTCGCGTCGCCACGCCGGCGTCGCGGAAGTGCCGCTCGAGGCGATCGATGAATTCCGCGCCACGCGACTTGCCGATATCCATCAGCGCCACGGTCCGGCCGTCCAGCGAGGCGGGCGGCGCCAGACGCGGGCGGCGTGCCGGCGCGCGCTCGGCCGTCGGATCGCGCAGCTTCATTCCGTTGCTCATGGGCGTATCTCCCTGGTCACTGCCTGACATTCCTCGCGGACGCGCTGGCCCGGCCAGCCGCCGATGATCGCCGAGAACAGGCCGGCCTCGCCGCCGGCGCGCACGATCAGCAGCCCGTCGGGCTGGAACTTGTCGACGATCTCCTCGGCATAGCGCGGCGGCAGGCCTTCGCCGACGCCCTGCGCCCCGTGGATGAGGTCGCGGCCGGGGCGCTTCAGTGCCTGGAACAGCGCATCCTCGATGCGGCGGCGGTCCCAGCCGGCATCCCTGAAGATCGCATGATGCTCCGGCGACAGGACCAGCACGGCGTTGCCGGAATCGCAGAGCTTGGGATGGCCAACACCGAACAGGCCCATCGCCAGCGAGCGCACCAGCTCCTCCGGCGTACGCGACTTCTGGTCGATGAAGCCGTGCACGCCCTCGCCGTGGAACAGCGTGACGGCGTCACGGCCGGGCGCGATGCCGCGCCGCACCGATAGCGGCTCCCATGCCGGATCCGATTCGTCCTCGGCAAAGCAGAAGGTGTATTTGCCGGGATTGCCGAGCGTCGCGCGATCGATGGCGCCGGGCAGCCCGCCGCCGACATTGCGCACGATGAGCTGCAGCGCGCGGCCGATCGTGGCGTTGGCGCGGTTGCCCTGCCCCAGCGCATTGATGCCGCTGTTCATGCCGATCGCACGCGCGACCGGCCCGTTGATAATCACCAGCGGTCCCGAAAAGTGCGTGGTACAGAGCAGGCCGTGCAGCACGAACAGCGGATCGAGCGCGGCCTCGAGCACGCCCAGCACCACCGGCATGTATTCCGGCTTGCAGCCGGCCATGACGGCATTGATCGCCACCTTCTCGACGGTGCAGGGCGCCAGATTGGGCGGCACCAGGCCAACCGCCTCGCCGGGCTTGCGATTCGTGCCACCCAACATGCGCAGGATGCGCTCGTCGGTCGGCGGCACCACGGGCAGTCCGTCGCTCCAGCCGCGCTCGAAGCAGGCTTCCCACGGATCGTCCCATTCGCCGACGGCGATCTGCCGCGATGCCAGACCGGAATCGCCGTAGCGCGCGACCAGTGCCTCGTGCACGCCGGGCTCGACGCTGCGCGAACCGCAGCCCGGCTGCCAGTCGGGCAGCCCGTCGCCCGCCGCCGCCGCACCGGCGAGGCGCAGCCATTCGCCGCGCTGCCAGCCCACGGCGCGCGCCACCTCGCAGCCGCCCTCGAACCGGATCAGCGTCGGCACCGCGTCGATGTTGAACCGGAAGGACTGCTCCAGGGACTGATCATCGATCACGGTACGCACGCCGGATGGGAAGGTCGGATCATCCTGCGTCACGACCGCCAGCGCACCAGCACGGTCGAGGCTCTGCATCACCGGCTCGACCAGCGTGCAGGTCGGACACTCGCGTTTGGCGAAAATGACGAGGCCGTCACGGGGGAGATCGGCGGACATGACCGCAAACATATCGCATAACGACGCCGGGATGCATTTGAGAAAGACGACGTGGACACGCGTTCCTATTCGACTGTTTCCGCTTCCTGACCCGAGAGACGACGAGGATGGATCGCCTGGCTGTCATGGAAACTTTCGTCCGCGTCGTGGAGACTGGCTCATTCTCCGCCGCCGCGCGTCTCCTCAACGTCGGACAGCCAGCCGTTTCCAAATCCATCGCGCAACTCGAGCAGCGGCTGGGGGTGCGCCTGCTGATCCGGTCGACGCGCGGACTGAAGCCGACGGAAGCGGGCCTGAACTTCCATGTTCGCGCCCGTCGCGTCATCGAGGAAGCCGATTCCGCGGATCTCGCGGCGCGCGGCTCGGGCGCCGGCATGGCAGGCCGCCTGTGTGCGAGCGCGCCGGTCACGTTCTCGCGCCTCCACATCGTGCCGCAGCTCCATCGCTTCCTGGCCCACCATCCCGGCATCACCGTCGATCTCATGATGAGCGACTGCCCGATCGACCTCGTGCGTGAGGGGGTCGACGTCGCCCTGCGCATGGGCACCCTGCGCGATTCGGCGCTCATGGCCCGCAAGATCGCCTCCGCCCGCCGCGTCGTGGTGGGCGCACCATCCTTCTTCGAGCGCGCCGGCATCCCCAAAACGCCGGAGGCGCTCGCCCGGTGCCAGGCGGTGATCTACACGATGGGCAGCGGCGGCGATTCGTGGCGCTTCCGCCGCGGCAACATGGAAGCCCCGGTCACGCTTTCAGGCAGGTTGCGCATCAGCGCCGCCGAGGGCGTCCGTGCCGCCGTGATCAGCGGCGCGGGATTCACCATCGCCTCGCAATGGATGTTCGCCCGCGAGCTGGCATCGGGCGCGGTGCGTGCGGTGCTCGAAGATTGGGAGCTGCCCGAGATGGATCTGTGGGGCGTCTACCCGGCGGGACGGCTTGCCAGCGCCAAGGCACGGGCGTTCGTGGACTTCGTGGCGGCGGCGCTCGACGGATCCCATTCCCCGGCGGCCTATTCCCCGGCGGAATGATTCATATGTAGCGCCCCCTCCTGCCGTGACGCACAGCCGGAGCCCACGTCCAGCGCGGCTTCGCACCAACGGAAGGAACGAGCATGGTTGCGCTGGCGACCTATCGACATGCATTCCCGCATGCAAGACTCACACGCTCGGAACAGGGTGTGCTTGAGGTCGTGCTGCACACCGACGGCGACACGCTCGTCTTCAACGGCCACACGCACGAGGAGTTCGTCGACCTTTTCCACCAGATCGGCCAAGATCCCGAGAATCGCGTCGTCATCCTGACCGGTGCGGGGCACGCCTTCATCGATCGCATCGATCCTGAAGGCTTCGACTTCTTCACGCCGCGCGGCTACGACAAGATCTACCGCGAAGGCCGGAAGGTCCTGGCCAACCTGCTGGACATATCCGTGCCAATGATCGCGGCCGTGAACGGGCCCGCGACCGTCCATTCCGAATACGTCCTGCTGGCCGACATCGTCATTGCCACACCCGACACCGTCTTCCAGGACAAGCCGCACTTCGCCTTCGGCATCGTACCGGGCGACGGCATCCATGTGCTCTGGCCGGAAGTCATCGGCTCGATCCGCGGCCGCACCTTCGTGCTGACGCGCCAGGTGATCGACGCGACCGAGGCTCGCGCGCTGGGTGTGGGCAGCGAGATCGTTCCGGCGGATCGGCTGATCGGGCGGGCACACGAGATCGCCAACGACATCGCCCGCCTGCCGCCCCTCACGGCGAGATACACGCGCCTTGCCCTGACCCGGAAGCTGCGACGCATCGTCGAGGACGGCGTCGACTACGGTCTGGCGCTCGAAGGCCTTTCGGCGGCCGATGTCGCCCCCCGACGCGCACCCTGAGGATACGCCATGTCCAGCACCTCAACGACCGACCGCCGCGGCCCCGTTCAACCGACTCCGGAAACGATCATGGCATTCTTCGCCGGCATGACATCGAAGGCATTGCGCCGCGTCGGCCTGCTCTCGCCCGATCTCGACTACCATCTGCTGCGCGCTTCGATGGTCCTGATCTTCCTGCTGTTCGGCTACCAGAAATGGTTCGAATACGAAGTGCGCGTGCTCGTGCCCTTCATCGGCAACGAGCCGCTGATCTCCTGGCTCTATCCCGTGCTCGGCCACCATGGCGCGAGCTGGTTTCTCGGCGGCTCCGAATGGCTGATCGGAGTGCTGCTGCTGGCCGGGTTCTGGAGCAAGGAATGGGGCGCGCTGGGTGCGCTGGGTTCGATGCTGACCTTCATCGCGACGGTCACCATCATCCCGTTCATGCCCGGCGGCTGGGATCCCGCTGCCGGCGGCTTCCCCGCCATGGCGGGCAACGTCCCCTTCCTGATGAAGGACGTGGTTCTGCTCGCCGTGTCCTTCTACCTGCTGCGGCAGGACATCCTTCGGCTGCAGGCTGCGGCCGTCCCCAGCGACCGGAGGGCGTGAGTCATGGCCGACACGATCGAGAGATACGACGCCCTCATCCTGGGCGGCGGCAACGGCGGCATGTTCCTGGCCTGGCACCTGGCGCGCAGCGGCAGGCGCACCGCGGTGATCGAGCGCCGCTGGATCGGCGGCTCCTGCCCCACATCGCCTGCCTGCCCAGCAAGAACGAGATCTTCAGCGCCAAGGTGGCGAACCTCGTGAAGCAGGCCGCCCGATTCGGGACCCTCGCCGGACCGGTCCGGATCGACCCGGTGAAGGTCCGCGACCGCAAGCGGGCCATGGTCGAGGAGATGATCGAGGCGACCCTGAAGGAGTACAAGGCAAGTGGTGCCGAACTGATTCTGGGCGAGGGGCGCTTCGTTGCCCCCGCACCATCGAAGTCCGGCTGAACGACGGCAGCGGCACACATCGGCTCGGCGCCGAGCAGGTCTTCATCAACCTGGGCACCCATGCCGCCATGCCGGACATCGCCGGCCTGGCGGCAGTGGCGCCGCTCACGCACATCGAGGCGCTGGAGCTCGACCGCCGGCCGGATCACCTCGTCGTCTTGGGCGGGGGCTATGTCGGGCTGGAACTGGCGCAGACCCAGCGCCGCTTCGGTAGCCGCGTGACGATCGTCGAGCCCGGCGAGCGGATCGCTGCCCGCGAGGACGGCGACATTTCGGACGCACTGCGCCGAATCCTGGAAAACGACGGCATCGAGGTCGTGACGACCGCGAAACCACGCCGCGTGACGGGTCGTTCGGGCGAGGGCATGCAACTGCTGGTGAGCGCCGCATCGGGCGAACGCATGATCGAGGGGAGCGACCTGCTGGTGGCGACGGGCCGCACGCCGAACACGTGGGGGATCGGCCTCGACACGGCCGGCATCGCGCTCGATCCACGCGGCTACGTGATCGTCGACGAGCGGCTGCGCACGACGGCGCCGGGCGTGTGGGGCATCGGCGAGTGCTGCGCCGGTCACCCGCAATTCACGCATGTCTCCTTCGACGACTTCCGCCTCCTGCGCGACAACCTGGCGGGCGGCGATCGCACGACCCGCGGCCGCCTGGTGCCGTTCTGCATGTTCACCGACCCGCAGCTCGCCCGGGTGGGCCTGAACGAGGTCGAGGCGCAGCGCCAGGGCATCGCCGTACGGGTCGCGAGGCTCGACATGGGGGCCGTGCTGCGCACCCACACGACCGACGAACGCCACGGCTTCATGAAGGCGCTGATCGGCGCCGACGACGATCGCATCGTCGGCTTCACCATGCTCGGGGCCGAGGCCGGCGAGGTCGTGGCCGCCGTGCAGATGGCGATGCTGGGCGGCATGCCCTACACCGCCGTTCGCGACGCCGTCATCGCCCATCCCACCATGGCCGAGGGGTTGGGCGGACTGTTCGCCAACGTGCCCCGACGCTGATCGGACCACCGGCGTCCGGCGTCAGGATGCCAGCAGTGCTTCCACCTGCTTGTCGATGAACGCCGCGTCCTCGGGGTTGGCGTTGGGATTGCCAGCGCGATGGCCCCACACGGAGGGGATCTCGACCAGCCTGCCGTACCTGAGGTGCGGCAGTTCCAGACGATTGTCGTCGGTCTGGAAGTAGAGGTCGGTGGCCGATGGCATCAGCAGCACCTTGGCCTTGATGCCCGCCAGCGCCATCGCGAGGTCGCCGCGGTACAGGTCGTTGGCGGAGATGTCGCCGTTCTGCCACGTCCAGAGCTGGGCCATCAGGTCGCGCGCGTCTCGGCGCAGGAAGTTGGCCTCCCACGAGCGCACCAGGAAATCCTCCAGGCTCGCGAAGCCCAGGCCGCGCCACATCTCGCGCCGATAGAAGGTCTGGCTGAGCGCCCAGCCGGCATAGATGCGGCCCATGGCGCGCAGCCCGTCCTGCGGCGTGCGCGCATATTCGACCGCTGTGCGCACGCCTTCGAGGAAGACGAAGTTGTGCGGTGCCGTCCGTGCCGAGCCGCAGTTCACGACGATGCGCTCGACCGCCTCGCCAAACAGGGTGGCCCAGTGATAGGCCTGCTGCGCCCCCATCGACCAGCCATAGACCAGCTTCAGCCGGTCGACACCGAACAGCTCGGCCAGCAGGCGGCGCTGCGCCATGACGTTGTCGTAGGTCGTGACCTGCGGGAACGCGCCCTCGGTGTTCGACGGCGAGGAGGACAGGCCGTTGGTGAACATGTTCGGGATGACGACGAAGTAGCGGCTGGGGTCGAGGCAGTGCTCCGGCGTCACCAGCCATTCGATGTCGGTATGATGCGCCGAATAGCTCGTCGGATAGAGGATGACGTTGTCGCGATCCGGCGCCAGCGTGCCATAGGTCTTGTAGACGATACGCGCGCCCTTGAGCGTGCCGCCGCGCTGCAGGGCGAGATCCCCGAGCTCGAAGACGCCTTCGCGAGTCCTCATGCCAGGCTCCTCACGATCTCGCGCTGCACCTGGATGTAGCCCGTCGCCACGTGCTTGAGGTGCGGCCGCAGATAGCGGTGCGCCTCGGGCAGGTTGTGGAAGGCGATGTTGGGGAACAGATGATGCTCAGCATGGTAGGGCAGGTTCCACATCAGGAAGCGCACGAGCGGATTGCTGAGCGTGGTCCGCGTGTTGGCGAAGCCGTCGTCCGAATGGGGACAGAGCGTGTGCTCGCAGAGCAGGTAGAGCCGCAGGAAAGGCAACCCAACCAGCAGCGGAATGAACCAGACCCACAGAACCGCCGTTGTCTGGAATGCGATCGAGCCTGCAACCAGCGTGGCATAAAGTGCAAGCTGCCAGCGTCCCCAGCGCCGCACCTCCGGCCATGCCGAGGGATGAATGTAGTCGACGTTGCCGCGGTAGCCGAAGGGAAAGAGAAAGATGTCGCGCAGCCGCAGCATGAGGAAGGGCAGCGAGCTGACGCGCAGCAGATACTGCTTCCAGGTGCGCGGCGTGGCCGAGGTGATGAGTTCGGGATCGCGCTCGGGATCCTGCGTGTAGCGGTGATGCGCCATGTGGTAGTGGCGGTAGAAGCCGGCATTGTTCAGGATCGCCGCGGCGGAGAGGAAGGCGAGCAGATCGCACAACCAGCGCGTCCTGAACGAGCCGTAGTGGACGGACTCGTGCATGGCGCCGAACAGTGCGTTGATGAGGATGCCCTGGACCAGCAGCGCCGGTAACAGCCACCAGGTGCCGCGGGTCTCCAGCACCAGCCAGCCCCCGGCGACCAGCAGCGCCACATGCGCCGCCGTCTGGACCAGCCCGTGCCAATCTGAGCGGACATAGAGCCGCTTCAGCACATCGGCCGGCACGACGCGCATCTGGCGGGCGCGCTGTCCGGTTACGAGATAGGCGTCCATGGACCCTCCCGCATCGCGATAGCGTCAGGCATGCAACCTCCGGATCGTCCGGCGACCCTAGCACGAACCGCGCCGCCGTAGACCAAGCTCCTGATTCGGCACGAGATTCTGCCGTCGCAACGCGTCGCCCGGGTGAACGTTCAATCCTCATTCGGAGAGCGAGGAAAGGAGTGGTGAGACCGATGAGCGACTATATCCCGAACAGTCCAAACCCCGACCGCGACCCGCGCAACGATCCGCGCTACTACGATCCTGCCGAGGGCAGCGGCCGCGGCGTCACGCTCGTTGTCGGCATTCTGGTGGCGATCGCCCTGGTGGCCGGCCTGGTATTCTTCACCGGCCGCTCCGACCGAGTGGAGCAGGCGCAGTTGCCGCCGGCACAAGACCGTCCGATGACCGCGCCGGCTGCGCCCATCGACCGTCCCGCTCCGGCAACACCGCCGGGTAGCCCGACGACGGCACCGACGACACCGCAGTAGCGGACCCTCGGTCCGAGCGGCGGCAAGGGCACAAAAAAAGCCCGACCGCGCAACCAGCGTGGTCGGGCGACAGGCCTTTTGTCTCTCACCGTTTCCTAGCATGGCTGAGCGGTCCGCCCAAGGCGTATCGGCGTCCCTCATGCAGAGCTGCAATGCGGTTTTGCAACCATGCAGGAGGCGGTGGGGGCGGGCGCGACTACCGTCCGAACCGCTCGAACGGCGCACGCCGGAAAAGCGGAAGGCTGATGCCTGTCGCTTGTGCCCAGCTGCGCTCGACGTCCTTGGCGATGCAGCGACGGTCGAGCGAAGCGTCTTTGGCATTCCGATCATGGAAGCGGACATTGGCCAGCACCGCTTGAACGATCTCGGCACTTTGGCGTGCCGACGCTCCGGCCTGCTTCATCTTCTGGACGGTCTGCTCGAGGTCGGCCTGCAGACCGGCGTAGAGGAACGGCACTTGCCCGACAGAACCGCGCAGGCAATAGAACAGCAGCGAACGATCGTCGGCATAGTCTCGGGCGGTTATCAGGGCCGCCTCGAAGCGGGCGCGATCCAGAGCCGCCTGGGCAGCCGTCGGTACGACGATCGCCAACAGCGCTGCGACGGCCAGGCTGGAACGAAGGGTGCGCACAGTGGAAACATTGTGGTCCCGCCCGATCGTTTTGTCGACGCGGATGGACTCCGGCGGAACGCACCACTGAGGCAGGTATCCCGCAGCGAGGCGGAGGCACGGATGCTGCGTCTCCGCCATCGCATCGGAGTTGTCAGCCGGGCATCTTGTCGAGGAAGCCCACGATCGTCGCGAGCCTGCCATCCGGCGACAGCGTGGCGAAGTCGACGCCTTCGACGATTGACGGGCCGGCTGCCGGCCCGAGCGACCAAGCGAAACGCACGGCATCGTTGTGATGGTCGATCTTCGACGTCCGCTTCAGCACGAAACCCGGGAACTTCGCCTGCACACCGGCCAGCATGGCGTCGAGCCCGGCCTGACCGTCGCTCGCCATCATCGGATCACGGTAGGTGGCGTTGGCCGCGCAGGCGGCGGCCACCGCCGCCTTGCGGCGGGCCGGGTCTGTCTCGTTCCAGCTCGCGACGTAATTCTCGACGACGGATTCGATATTGGACATGGCGCTCTCCTTCCTGTGGTTGGGCCTCCACAGCAAAGCGTGATCGTCTGCAACAGGCGATTGCCTGGAAGGTAATAGCGGAGCGCGCAGATCCGACGGCTGGACCATCCGTGACGGGCCGACGACGACCGGGAGGGCGCTTGATCCGCATCAAGGCACGTTCGGCCGCCGGCCGGCAGGATGCATGCCATGTCCACCTTCCTCTATCGATGCCCGCGCACCGGCGCCACGGTGAGCGGCTGGCAGGCCGAGCCGCCGCTGATGCCAAGCGACGGCGAAGCAGGGCGGCAGCTTCTCTATGTCGCCGAACGATGCCCCGCCTGCAGCGGCCTGCACATCGTCAATCCCGCGACGGGGCGGCTGCTGCTGGAAGAATCGTCGGCTGCCTTGATGCGGAGCCAATCCTCGACGGCCGCACCGCTCCTTCAGACCTGAGCCCGGGCCCAGCTGCCGGAGGCTGGCCCGCAGGATTCGCGAACCCGCCTTGCGCCAGATCAAAGCGCGCCCGACCGGCCAGGCGCAATCATTCGGGGGTGCACACCTTCCTCTTTCGCTGCCCCCTCACCGGGCTACGGGTGCAAGGGCGCGTCGAAGCGCTTGAGCTCCCCGACCGTGGCTATGTCGCCCAGTACTGCCCAGCGTGCGGCGGCATGCATCCCGTCAATCCACGCACCGGCAAGCTGATGAGCGAAGAGACGGGCGCACCGCCCGACGCTGCATAACGGGTCGGCTGCGCACTGACGCGGGCGACGCCGCCTCTCAGGCCACCGTCAGGGTCATGATCGCGGCATAGTGGATCGCAGCGGCGGCGAGGACGCAGGCATGCCACAGTGCCCGCGCGTAGCGACGGTCGGCGCGATGGATGATGACACCGCCGGAGTAGACCGCGCCGCCCAGCAGGACCAGCAGGAGCACGTCCGCGTCGATGGTCGCGAGCAGCGGCTCGATCGCCACGAGACCGATCCAGCCCAGGGCGAGATACAGCGCGATCGACACCGCCTCCAGATCGCGCGGCCGCCAGAGCTTGATCACGACGCCGGCAGTAGCGGCGCTCCAGACGCCGCCCGCCAGCGCCCAGTCCCATGGCGCGGGCAGGCGGAGCGCGATGGGCGTATAGGTCCCTGCAATCATGACGAAGATCGCCGCATGATCGAAGCGGCGCAGCCACTCGCGGCGGCGACAGGACCGCCAGACATTGTAGAGGGCAGAGCAGGACAGCATGGCGATCAGGCCGACGAGGTAGACCGCGACCGCCACGAAGGGATGCTGCCGGTCGGCGTCGGCAATCGCCATGGTCAGCAGGGTGACGGCGCCGACGACGCCGAGGACGAGGCCGACGACGTGCACGATGGTGTCGGCGAGATGTTCGCGATCGGCCCGAACGGCCATGACGATCCTTCCTGCAGCCTGAATGGACGGTCGGCCGCAAGCCATATCATGCGGTCCGCGCGCCGACATCATCTCGCCTCCTCGGCCTCACGGATGCGCTCCTCCAGCATGCCGCGGATCGGTGCATCAGCGGGCAGCATCGACAGCAGCGTTTTCCAGCGCTCCGCCGCCGCGACCTTGTCGCCGGCCGCGAAGGACGCGGCGCCGAGATAGAAGAGCGCCAGGCCGTTCCTCGGATCGGCCTGCTCCAACCGCTGCAGCACGGCCACCGCCTGGGGCGATGGCGGTTCGCCGGGCTTCAGCCCACGCACATGGGCCTCGGCCCAGTCGACGAGGATACGGGCGTCGACCGGCGCCAGCGCGTCAGCCCTGGCGTAGGCATCGACGGCCGAGGCGTGCTCGCCCAGCACCCGCCAGGCGTTTGCGAGGCGCAGCCAGCCCTCGCGATCCTGCGGATTGTCCTTAAGACGCGCCGCCAGCCCCTCGACCATGCCGCGGATCGCCTGCTGCCGCTGCTCCGGCGTCATGGCCGCCATGGCCTCCTGTTGTTCGCGCGTCGGACGGGGCATCGACATCGGGGGCGAATCGTCATCGGCTGGCTGTTCCGCGGACGGCGGCGGCGGCAGGCCGGCCGCCCGCGCGACGCGCGCCATCTCGGCGCGCAGCATGGGCAGGAAGGGCGCGTCGGACGGACTCCGCGCCTCGAGCTGCCGCCAGCGGGCCAGTGCCGCGGCGCTGTCGCCGGCCTGCGCTTCGTGCAGACCGAGATAGTAGAGCGAGCGCGCATCGCCGGAGTCGATCGCAAGGGCCTTCCTGAAAGCCTCCAGAGCGGCGGGTGTGACGGTACCATCGGCCTCGAGGGTCAGCGCCTCGCCCAGCGCGGCTTGGGCATCGGCGTCGGCCGGGCCGGCGGCGGCCCGGGCACGCGCCTCGGCGACCAGGCGCGGAATGTCCATCGGCTGCCCGGCCGGCGAACGAGCGCCAGGAACGAACGGCGCCGAGGGCAGGCCAGGACGGCCGATATCGAGATAGAGCCCGAGCGCGAGCAGCGGCACGAGGAAGGCGATCGCTGGTGGCAGCAGCCGGTGCAGCAATGCCGATGCCGAAGACGCGGGCGCGGCTGTTTTCGCCGCGTCCGCCGCGGCCAGGATGCGGCGCTCGATCTCGAGCCGGGCCGCCGCAGCCTCCGACGCGGGCACCGTGCCGGCCAACCGTTCGCGCTCGACCTCGGCGAGCTGATCGCGGTAGATCGCGAGCTCGCCCGCCAGCCTGTCGGTCGCAGCCGGCCGTGCGCGCAGCAGCGGCCAGAGCAGCGCGCCGACCGTCGCGGTGGCAAGGAGCGCGAGGAGAAACTCCAGCATCGCCGCTACGCGTCGTCCCGGCCACGGCTCGAAGACCCGAGCAGGAAGCCCAGGCGCTCGCGCTCCTCGTCGGTGAGCGGCGGCGGCGGCGCCAATGCCCGGCGGCGCAAGGCGGTGAGCAGGATGGCGGCGACGGCGACCAGGAGCAGCAGCGGCGCCCCCAGCCAGAGCAGCAGCGTCCCGGCCTTGAAGGGCGGCTTGAGCAGCACGAAGTCGCCATAGCGCGCGACCATGTAGTCGAAGACCTGGCCATCGCTGTCGCCGGCGACGAGGCGGTCGCGCACGGCGCGGCGCATGTCGCGCGCCACCTCGGCCGACGAATCGTCGATCGACTGGTTCTGGCAGACGACGCAGCGCAACGCCTGCCCGATCGTGCGCGCGCGCGACTCCAGGGTGGGATCCTTCAGCATCTCGCCCGGATCGATGGCGAGGGCGGGAAGGGCGCAGAGCAGCGCTGCCGCCAGGAACAACCATGAAAGGACGCCACCGCGCCGCATCATTTCTTTCCCTGCAGGAAGGGGACGATGCGCTCGGTGACGTCGCGTTCAGTGAGCGGTCCACGGAAGTGCAGTCGAACGATCCCCTCGCCGTCGACGGCGTAGGTCTCGGGCACGCCCGAGAGCCCCCAGTCGATGCCGGTCCTGCCTTCCAGATCCAGACCGGCATGGCGGAAAGGATCGCCCAGCCGCTTCAGCCAGGCGCGTGCGTCCGCCGCCTTGTTCTTCCAGGCGATGCCGATGATGTCGGCGCCCTCGCGCTCGGCCAGCCGCGTGAACAGCGGATGTTCAGCCAGGCAAGGCGTGCACCAGCTCGCGAAGAAGTTCACCAGCACCGGCTTCCCGGTGCGCAGCAACGCACCGGTGATCGGCTCGTCGCCCTCGCGCAGCGCCGGCAGGTCGAGCTTCGGCGCCGGACGACCAACCATCACCGAGCCGATCGATGCCGGGTCGCGGCCCGCCATCAGCGACCAGGCGAAGAAACCCGCCATCAGCACCAGCGTCAGCAGCGGCAGCAGGAAGAGGAGGCGGCGGGTCATCATGGCGCCGTCTGCGTCTGCAGGGACCGCCGGCGCGTGGGCGCGCCGACACGCAGCCGGCGGTCAGAGAGCGACACGAATCCGCCCAGCGCACAGAGGGCGGCGCCCAGCCAGATCCAGGGCGCCAGCGGATTGAGATAGAGGCGCACCACCCATCCGGCCTTGGAATCGCCCTCGCCCAGCGCGGCGTAGAGATCGCGCAGCAGGTTGGTCTGGATGGCCGTCTCCGCGACCTGACGGCGCTGCACCTGGAACAGCCGGCGCTCCGGCTGCAGCGTCGCGAAAGGCCGGCCAGCGACGCTGACGGCCAGCGTGGCGCGCTCGGCGATGTAGTTCGGCCCCCGGACGTTCTCGACCTTCACGAGCCTGACGTCGTAGTCGGCCAGCCGCGCGGTCTCGCCGGGCCTGAGGGTCTGGATCAGCTCGACATGCCAGGCGCCCGTCGCCACCGCGCCCAGGACGACGAGGCCGAGCGACGCGTGCGAGATGGTCATGCCTATCGCCGAGCGCGGCAGGCCGCGCAACCGGCGCACCGAATCGCCGAGGGGGATGTGGCCCAGCCGGATGCGGCTCGCCAGCTCGGCCAGGCTGCCCAGGATCAGCCAGACGCCGAAGCCGAACGCGATGGCGGCCAGGGTCGAGCGGCTGTCGACCAGCACGCCGGCGACGATCGCAGCGGCGAGGGAGACGATGAAGGCCAGCCGCAGCTGCATCAGCGCCGGCCAGAGCTCGGCCCGTTTCCAGCCGAGGAAAGGCCCGACGCAGAGGGCGGCGAACAGCGGGGCGCAGAGCGGCACGAAGGTCGCGTTGAAGAAGGGCGGGCCGACCGAGACCTTGTCGCCGCTCAGCAGGTCGAGGAACAGAGGGTAGAGCGTGCCCAGCAGCACGGTGGCGGCCAGCGTGCAGAGCAGCAGGTTGTTCAGGATCAGCGCGCCCTCGCGGCT
>Ga0182792_1001116_pt1 | contig 22854 bp, 8 predicted proteins | sample Passage237B_FD_130497 | JGI IMG/M metagenome (GOLD analysis project Ga0182792, IMG submission 130497) | Cellulose adapted compost microbial communities from Newby Island Compost Facility, Milpitas, CA, USA - Passage2 37B (version 2) (version 2) ...
AAAAGGAGAATCTTTAAGAAGAGCTAAATCATCCAAAAAATCTGCCTAAATTAACATTGCAAAATTAAAACAGGGTGGCTCAATTTAGTCCGGAAGGGTGGCTCAATTTCACCGGAATTATCAGGCGGTTTTGTTTTTCGCCCCTTTTTCTTTTTTTACGCTTGCAGGGCAAGCGGTTTTTTATCGGTGTGGCTTTGCCACTCTTATTTTTTGCGCCCCTTTTTTTCTGCTGCTTTGCAGCATTTTTTTATTTCTAAGCGGTTGTTTTTCTTTTTCGGTCGGTCTGGTTTGGTCGGTTTGTTTTTGGATTGTAAAAGCGGATTTTTTCCGCTCTATGGACTTCAAAAAGGCACGGCAACCATTCAGCCGATAACCCAAAGACGAACAGAACCCAAAAGCCACAAGGAAAAGCAAGCGGTAAGCTATTCCACCATAACCAACAAAAAATGAAACGCAAAATTGAGCATTTGCGCCCACCCAGCAAGGGTAATACAAAGCGGTCTATCGCCCGCCCTTGCTTTGGTGTGCGCTTTTATGCTCTTGTTTTTAAGCGTTCATTTTTTGTTTTAGTTATGGTTTCATTAGCTTCTTTTGTTTGCTCTTTTCCTTGTGTGGCTTTTTCGGGTTCTCGTCTTTCGGGTTCTTCGGCTGCTGCTTCGTGCCGTGCCTTTTTGCCCCTTGTTTCGGGCTTTGGCGGTTCGGTCGGTGTTGGCTGCGCTTCGGGTGTTGATAGCGTGGTGCGCTCTGCTTTTCCGTCTGCTTCGGTGTTCCGTGTTTCTTCGTTTGCCGTTGGCGGTCGTGTTTCCCGTGCTTCGTTTGCTTTGCGCTCGTCTGCTTTGGTTTCGTGGTGTGCTGCTCGTGGTGGTTTGTTGGTGGCGTTTCCGCTTGGTGCTTGTCCTTCGGGTGTTGCCGTTTCTGCTTCGTTTCGTGGCTGTGGTTCGGGTTCTTGGGGTTCTGTTGCCCTTGCTCTTGGTTTGGGTTGCTCGGTGCTTGTGGTGTCGCCTGTGGGCGTTGGTTCGGCTTGGTTTGGTGCTTTGGCTTCTTGTTTCCGTTGTGTCGGTTCTGCTCCCTGCGGTGGTTCGCTGTGGCTTGCTTCGTCTGCGCCCGTTCAGCTTGCTTTGTTTTAGTGGTTTAGTTCGGTTAGTAGTCGGTTTAGTCAGCTATTTTTTTAATTGTAAAACGGATTTTTTGCGCCCTTTTTTCACGGCTTGCCGTGAACTGTTTTTGTTTTCATTGCCCGCAATGCGGGCAAAATGCGCCCCTTTTTTTTCGCTGCATTGCAGCGATTTTGTTTTTTGACCTGTCCGCCTTTGGCGGTTTATTTTTGCGCCCCTTTTTCTTTTTTTACGCTTGCAGGGCAAGCGGTTTTTTATCGGTGTGGCTTTGCCACTGTTATTTTTTGCGCCCTTTTTTTCTTGCTGCTTATGCAGCAATTTTTGTTTTTAATGGATTGTTTTATCTGCTTTTTTGCTTCTCTTTTCGCTTATTTTTTTGGGTTCTTTTTCGGTTTTTTAGTGGTGGTTTTTTGTGGTGTTTTTAGCCCGCCAAAATCCCCTGAAAAACATACGGGACGGGCGGAAAAGAAAAAAGGAAGAAAAAGAGCGGAACGCCAAGAGCCATAAGGGTTTAAGAGCAAAACCCTAATTGTGGAAAACTTTTTTGGCTGCAAGGGGCAGGAAAGGGAAAAATGGAACAAAAAGGGCAGAAAAAAGCCCCGACTTGCGGGGCTTATGATTTTACTTTTCTATGCAGTAATCAAAGTTTTCTTGTTGGATTATGTTCACTTGCGATTTATGGAACATATTTTTAAGGGTGTCTATTTTGAACGGCTCAAAGGTTTCTAAATACGCTCTTATGCAAGTTGTATCATTGTCCTTGTATGTTGCGTAAATATCACCTAAAACGTATTCCCTGTAAATTGTTTCCCCTTTTCGATAGAAAGTTGAATTGGGATTTTCTTTAACAGCTATACACTCATTTTCTCTAAATACAACAAGTATATCAAAAATGGTATCATTCTTTTTCCCCTGAACTATCCCCGTTTTTAAATCACCTGAATAAAGCACTGCACCCGTTCCAATAAAATTTTCTTCGTATTTGGATAGCTTAAAACTAATTCGCTTTTCAAAGTCTGATTTTTTAATGACTTCCTGATTTTCAATTTTTGAAAACAAATCAAAATCATTACCTAAGTTGAGCGAACAAAGGGATAATGTAAATACAAAAACAAATATCAAACTTTTCATCACTATTACTGATTTCTTTGAACCCTTGTTACATTATATTGGGTATTGTGCCAATGTGGTGAAGAACCAGTTATTCCCGTATTGCTTGGGGCTAATTGATTGGAGTTAAAATCTCTTGCATTTGCAGCATTGCCCGTAGCATTTTCCATAAATACAAATCTACCTTCTCCATTTACAGTAGTTCGTCCCGTAATTGTAACATAGTGGTCTGTCCCTACTGCATCCGTTCCACCTCTTGCATAATTAACACCTACAACAACGGCATTGCCCGCCTCTAATTGACTATTTATATAGTCAATGGCTTCTGCATTGTTTACTTGTATCAATGTTGTGCCGTTGTGATTTATTGCTCCTCTTGGATTGACAACTCCCCCTTGTAAATTTGTTCCAACCGCTCCTGCTTGCGCACACGCCAAAGAAGCACAATTTGTATTTGCAGGATTACCAAACGCATCATTGCCCGTTAATGTTCGGTCTCCCCAAGTATAGGTGTGCATTGTATTAGCATCAAAGTTTTGTATATCGGTGTAAACCCATTGGCTCATTTGGTTATCTGCTGTTCCTGTTCCGCTCCACCCATCATCACTGTAATACATATGTTGCCCCAAATTAAAATACTGGTTGCCTTCCCATTCAACCATAGAAACATTATTAAATTGTTGGTCGCCTAATGAAAAACTATATGTTCCGTCATCATTTCTATGTTGGTCGGGGTCAATACCTGCATCATTTACAGAAACATATTCTAAGCCCTCTAAATCTATTCCGTCTATTACTCTATTCTCCGCAAAGGCATAAGGAGAGTTCCAGGGATAATAAGCCGCCAACGGGTCAACAGACCAAAAACGCCCTATTCTTGGGTCATATTCTCTATACTTAAATTGGTAGTGGTTGCCCTCTCCGCTTATCTCGTCTGTCTTTTCGATTCCTTCAAAACCATACCTATATACTCCCGGTGTCTGGCTTCTTTCCGGCATGAGCATACCGAACGCATAATAGTTATTGTAGCTCCTGATGCCAACACTATTCGTTAGGGTTGAGCCGTTGATGACGGCTTCAAGCCTGTCGCTAAAGGTCACCGTTACGTTCCCCAAATGATCGCTCATCTCATAGATCTTGCGGTCTACGTATCGGCCTACAATGCTGGTACGGTCTGCCTTATTATAGATTTTGTGGTTCTGGATCGGGAATGTACCGGTAAGGGTAGTATTGGCTATTCCCAGGCTCAGCGGAGTCATGGCAACGGTCTGGCCTGTCGTATTTTCAGTAAATACAGATATACCGTCTGTATATCTATTGGCAACAAGCATCTGCGCTCCTTTTCTTCTGAGATCTCCCCACACTCCGTTTTGAATATCTGTGAAATTACCGTTTCTGAACTCATAACGGCTCACTACAGATGCATTGTTCGTATTTCCAACCGGATAATCCACCAAAAGTTCTCTGCTAAAATACAGTAATTTATTATTTTCTGAAAATTCTACACTGCATCCAGGATATGTTTCTCCTACAGGCAATATCAATGTGTTTACCAGATCATTTTCGGCAATACCATAGTCGTACCCAAGATTAAACACGATAATTTCTGATTCCTGGTGGTCAAACCAGCCAACATTATGGTTATGGTTGTAAACCGCAAGCTTCCTTCCATCCGGACTAATCTGCATTTCACTAAACTTACCAGTAGACGTCTTCGCAAACCGTTTTGCCAGCACCTGGGGAGCAGGATTCATTCCGCCTTTTTCACTTAGTTCGAATCTTACCAGTTTAATGGCATATTCCGGAGTTTCCTGAGAATAATCTGTCCCAAACTCAGTTGCATATATATAGGTTTTCCCGGTAGAATAGTCTTCTATTGCCTGAAGGGCCCCTGTGAAGTAGAATACATATTCCGAAGACTGGGACAGCAGGTTATTTTTACTAACCACATCTCCCAGCGGATTGGCAGTGGTTCCATTTCCTGGCAGAGAAAGATCAATAAGGTGGTAGTATAATTTATTATAGTCCGAAGTTATAAGGTAATATTGCGTTTCACTTCCTGGCTTCCTGACGATTACATTTAGTTTATTGCCCCCGATTATCCCATCACTATTCGGCATGAGCAGTCCACTGACATCATATACCAGACATGTCAGGCCAGAACCATTGTTATAGCTATTATTATAATAATACGTAGCTCTATTCACTACAACAATCTGTAGATCACCGGATCTGGATTCAGAAGTTGCGATACTCCCTGGTGTATAATTTAAACTAATGGGACCCAAACTTACAAACGGGGTAATTGTTTCATCCTGCACTTTGTACAGGTTGGTAATAACACCATTCAGTGGTTCATCGTTAATATCTGTCTGAGTTACCTGCTGTCTGGATGCTACAATAAGTGTTTTATGTTCTGTCACCCGCTCTATTACATCATTGGAAAGCGTAACTTTATCCAGGTCATCTTTATGGAAAACAACAGACGCTACTTCTGTACCGGGAGTAAATAAGCCCAGTCTTGAACTTCCATAAATGGATTGTTCTTTTAATGTAAAGGTGGCACGATAATAGTCGCCCTGATATACAGCATTCGTTTGCTCGTAAACCGCCATTACATTACCTGATGCATCCCTTACGTAATAGGTCGTAACAATATTGGCCGGATCTCTTAGCGGAGCAGAACCATTATATGGCGTTGTGTTTACCTCTTTTTTCACCCTGTTCCCAATAGCATCATAACTAAATGTAATATAGGGCTTCGTTGATGATGGGTCAGAAGGACTTATGGTAGCTACTTTACCATAAACATTCCAGGTAATCGTTATTTTTTCAGATTTATCTTTAATAAGATTTCCTATTGCATCGTATTCATAATTATCTGCTTCTGTCTGGTTATCGACATCTTCCGTATAGGCCTCATTTGAGGTACCAATTCCTTCACTTACCCTTCTCAGCTTGTTATTGACCAGCTTCCCCTCTGCATCAAGGTTATAATGGTAAGTAAGGCTGTCCATAAGCAGTGAAGCAGCTTTGTTACCGTTACGTACAAGAGTCTTTATATTCCCATTACCATCATAGGTATACCTTGTATTATAGGCATTTGCAACATCAACAGGGGATTCTGCAACAAAACCTTGTGTATTTTTATAGGAATAGAAATCTGAGCTGATAATTCTGTTGAGGTAATCGTAGCGGAACTTTTGTCCCGTATTAAACCTTTCAGAGGCAACAGCACTACTGTTTCTGGCTTCCTGTTCTATTCTGCTGACCCAGGAAGAAATATTACCGTTAAACAAGTCGATCGTTGTATCGTTAGAAAGGTTAAAGGAATTATCAGTAACACTGCTGAATATTGAACCAGTTCTGTTAAAATCACCTCTGTAATACCCTAAGACCATTCCGTATTCATCCTTTTGGAACTTACTTCCAGCCAGACCATCTCCTCCAGGATCCTGACTAACTTCAAGATTAGGTGTATTGATACCTTTCAACCAGCCCTGCAAGGTATATACATAGTCTAGCCCCTGAATATTGTCTTCTCCGATTTCAGTACGTTTTAACGGGCCGTGCAGATAATACTTATAAGAAGCATCTTTATCCCAGATTCGTCCGTCTTTGGAGGTATAAACTTCTGTTATTCTGTTGTCGGCATCATAATGATATTTATGGAAAAACTGATCCGGTAAGTTTTCATTGTATTTTACCTTCAGTACTTTATTGCTAATCAGGTCGTACTCGTATGCAATGGTATTTCTACCCATGCCCGGAATTTCCTGTACAATCCATTCTACATTTCCATGAGGGTCATAGCTGTAATAGGTTACAGCTCTTTCTCCATTGGTATTATAAGTATACGTGTAACTTACTCTGTTTCTCAAATAGCGCTGCCCCTGTCCCAAATAGTTGATATGTGCAGCCTCCGAGGTATATACCGTATGGGTGGTATTGGATGTACCGGCAGAAGGCCAAGTCATATCCGAAGGGTTTAGCTGACTAAGCGATGTTACAGAATCAGAGAAAACAGCTTCTCCTACCTCAATGACCCTACCCAGTTTATCGTACTTAGTATAAGAGTATTTATTTTCCGCCTGTTGTCTGGCATTTTGGCTAAACCTTAGCTGGCCTATATCATTGTATACAAATTTAGTAACCCCACCGTCCGGCGTTTCCTGTTCTGTAAGCTGCCCAAGGCTATTGTATTTGTATTTGGTAACCAGTCTGTGCCCGGATTCCTGATTACGGGAAAGTACCGCCGGAAGTCCTACTGGTTCCAATATTTCCACACCTGCAGGAGGAACCGTTTTAACCAGATTCCCCCCTCTGTCATAATAATATAAAGTATAGTGGCCTTGTTTGATTTTATATGAAATTTTCAGGCTGTCCACAATGGCTGAATTCAGACACTGATCATTATACTCCGCTATTTTTGCAGGAAGGTTATTAAGCTGACATTTACCCAGCTGCAGATCAATCTTATTTTTAATTTCTCTGGAAACGATAACCCTTTCATTAGGTACTACCGGCTGCTCCGGCTCTTCAACTGGAGGTTCCACCTCTAAAACAGGAGGTATCCAGCGAACGCAGACTTTTTTGGGGGAGCATGGTTTGTTTGTAGCAAGACCAAATGGTAAAACATGAAAATTAGCTCCATTATTAGTACCAGCAGTAATAAAATTGTATTCATCAACTTTCAGAGTAACCTTAAGCCCATAATTTCCCACTTCCAAATTATCGATGACATTTCCTTCACCATCAATGTGGTATATAAGACCTTTTGAAAAACTTGAGGAATATGAACCTGCAGTAAGAACATAAGTATTGTTTGACTTTACTATAGATGCATCTACTCTGCCACTATATTTTCCAGCCCCCTCATTACCTGTAGTACCATACGTCTTGTCCCAAAATACATAACCAGAAGGTGACATTTTAATTACCCACAAATCATTGCCCCCAATATTCGGAGCCAACTTCGCAGGTCCCGGAGCAGAACTACTATATCCAACCAATATATAATTCCCTTCAGGGGTTTCAACCATATCTCCAACAATTTCATTGCCACTCCCTCCTAGTCTTTTCTCCCAGACTTTATCTCCATTCAAATCAATTTTCACAATATAGGCATCGATTCCTCCATATAAATTTTCAGCCGGTAAGGCCGCGCCATTTTCACTAGCAGACCATCCCAAAAGTATATACCCGTCATTGACTGCGTAACCTTTAACGAAGCCATCGGCACCACTTGCACCAAAACTCTGATCTTTATGCTTGACAAAATTATTATCTACAAAATACATCCAGCCATCAGAAGGTCCATTCTTAGCAGAGGTTTTATTTCCTTCGTTATCTGAATTTGAATCCCCAATAACAAGAAAACCATTTCCATTTGACCTTTTTATTATATCAAATGGCCTGTCAGACCCCAAACCTCCAAAGTTAAGCTCACCTATGAATGAAGTATCTTGAGGGACAATTTTCACTGGCCATCCATTCGCCGGATCAACAAATAGTAGCCAATTGTTTCTATCTCCTGAACCATTTCCTTCCGTAGGTAATATTTTTGAATAGGATATTGTATCAACGATGTTGGCTGGTCCATTACGACGAGCAGATCCGCCAATGACATAATAGGTATTGCCATTAAGCGTAATCTCCTCAGCAGCAGTTCCCAGATCTCCCAAATCCCCCCCATAAAGTCTTTGCCATTTTACATTGAGGTTAAAGTCTGTTTTTATGACCCAATAGTCCGTCAGACCTCCTATAAACAAAAATCCATCTGAAACCTTTTTTGCTGATTCAATATCCCAAGTTCCACTTCGTGTCCAGGTTATGTCCTGTTTATAATACTCCGGATAAACAGACAAATGCAGAGGCACATTACACTTTTCAGATGTCCTTCTCTTATCCTCAAAATAATACTTTGAATACAGCTCAGCTATTCGTGTTTGATCGAAGGCACATTTAAATATCTGTACCTGATCAATACTACCATTGAAATTATATGGTGTCCCACTAATGTTAGCATTTCTTCCTATCACAAGAGAAGAGGTACAATTAAAATTACCGTCACTTCCCGGGAATCGCGCTTCTTTTTTAAGTTCGCCGTCAATCCAAATTTGATATACACCTTTATTATAAACTCCGGCAAGGAAATGCCAGTTTCCATCCATAAGGTTTGCTCCTACAGAGGTGCCGGAAGATCTTGGTACTCCAGAGCCGTCTGTTCCTTCAAAAACGGCCTCTCCTCCAGGAACGATCTTAAGGCGAATACCTTTATTCTCAATAGCATTTTCCCTACTTATAATGTATTGCTCACTGGTACTGGTTGTTTTTATCCAGGCAGTAACGGTAAATTCCTTATCAAAGCTAAAGTTAGCACCTGCGTTTATATAGCTGTTACCTGAGCCGTTCAACACATATGCTGAAGAAGGATTATTGTATTTATCGGTCCCAGCTGTTACGTTGTAGAGCGTTGCATTGTGGCCATTTCCGGAAACATCTTCTGCATTACCAGTAAAGGAATATGCCGCCACCTGACACAAATCATTTCTTGAAAACCCTTCCGAACAATTGCTGTTCGCATCGGTTGGCTCCAGCTCAAACGACCCGAACATAATTGCCTGCATTCTTGTTATTTCTTCCGGAGTTCCAACTTTGATAATTTTGTCCTCACCCTCATCATAACCTATTGGTGCACAATCTGCCTTCACAATAGTAAGCCTGCATTGATCCTTGCAATATTCCACCAGGTTTCTGGCAGTACAGCACAAATCCTCATAGGACAAATAGGTATTATCAGGCATTTTATATCCAACCCCATCATATGGATATACACTTACCAATTCAGCCATGAACTGGTCGTATTTACTATCACAAGCTGTCTGACATTGCGCCTCCAGCTTCTTTTTATTCTCATTTAATACTTTTTCAACATCTTCCTGTGATAAAGAAACACTGCCTTCCATGGACGATTTGATACACATGGCAAAAGCGTAGTAATTATAATGTTCACCTTCCCAGGTTTCAAAAAGGCCGGTGGCGGCATTTTCCACTTTTATCTGATAATAACTTCCCTTATTTACAGCCCCAAACTGACACATTTGTTCGTCACAGGGAGATACATATCCGTCATCTCCGGGCTCAAGGGTTTCCAAATTATTTATATCAGCATTTCTTAGATTACAAAAAACACTTTCACAAGCTGGTTTGTCATGAAGCGTATATTTGAAATACTTGTATGCGTTAACCCTATGTGTCAAATCATTGTCCACAAAACCTATATAATGACGTCCGGCACAATCCAGGAACTGGTCCATTACAGAAGGCATTGCTGCACCACTTACAGATGTATTATCTTGTGCCCAGTCGGGTATACCTGCCCCTGTGTTGTTTTCAGGTTCGGTTATCGTCAGGTCAACACTCGACAACCCTTCAGACTTATCGGTTTCTAGCGTATAAAGAATACCAAGCCAGCAGTTCAAAAGGTCTTCACAGTAGTACATTGGCACAGGATTTCCGGCTGTATCTAAAACTGTTTCAGACATCATATTTTCAATGAGCTGGTTAAAGGTGGATTCACTGTATTCTGCATTGGTTATTCTGGATATCGAATACGGAATACCGTTGAGATCCTTTAATTTATTTAATTCGTCCAACATATAAGGGCCAAGCTTGTCAGGAGCATTAATGGCAGGGTCTTCGCAAGGCTCTATAGGAATAATTACAATTGGAATACGAATAGAGCAGCAGGAAGAATTCAGAACGACCTCATAACCTGTTTGGAAACTTGTACCGGAAGTAATTTCATTTCCCTCCTCATCATACGCCTGAACAGATGTAAGTCCGGGATGGGTTCCGGTCATAAGATTCTTTAAATAACCATTTAGCGAGTCTATATCTTTTGCCTCCAGTAACTCTTCTATATCATCAATATAGCTTTGTATGTTTTCTTCCGCCATGCTGGTCACTTTGGCTGCATATTGGTTCGCAGCATCTAAATCGAGCTCTATAATCTTATCTATCTGGTAACGACCGGCTGGAAGCGTTAGAGACGAAAATGGAGTTAAGTTTATTAAATCAGGCGAACATTCTTCTTCGGAAGGAATAGAAATTGTAAAAATTTTATTGTTCGCAGATGATGGATCATTAAGATCTGTAACTTTAATTGTCAGCTTATAGGCACAGGAAGTACAGAAGGATTCTCCGCAAGATGCACTAAAACCTTTAGGGGAAATGTTATAAGTAAGATTGACATCCGTTTCTTCTGTAAAAGAAAACTCTTTGGATGAAATCAATCCGTTGTTTCCATATTTTTTGTTGTTATCAAATACTTCATTTACGTCTATCTCATCAATGGCCAGTTCTTCAAGATTTGTTTTTCCACCTTTACTAACACCAGTTGCTATGACCTTGCCACTTTTATCCGTAAAAGTTATAGTAACAACACCGTTTGGGTCAGTAACCGTACTCTTTACTACAGTACCTGCATAAGGGGCTTCGTCTCCAAACAGCCTTATAAGTTCCTGTTCACTTGCTGTTCCCTCAGACATTTTAACTGTATGTTTCTCTCCAATTTTATGAGTAGCACCCACACCTCCTTCTTCCATCACTTTGCCAGATCCGTTCGTGGCAAAAACAGTTCTGGTGTATGGATATCCATCCGCAGAAGGAATTGTTTTGTCAGGGTTAGTATCGCTATAATACATGCTAAGCGGGCCACCCGTCACAGGATCCGGATTATAGATCTTATCATCGGCATCAAAATTGGCAGCCCCAAAAAGATTTCCTGAATTCATCAAAAACGACCTTCTGTACCCCAACTCATTTGTATCGGGAACTGGAGCCGGAAGGGTATTTACGGCAGGTCTTCCGGAATAATCATAAACAGTCTGATTGACCAATATCTTTCCTGATGAGGAATAGCTGAAGTTAGAAGGCACTTTCACCTGATTTTGCTTCACCTGTAAAAGGCCATTGGCAAACGACAAGGACTCATGCACCCTGGAATCTTCTGTAAAAGTTCTGGTATAGATAAAGTTAAGGTCTCTGTCAAATTGTTCATAAAAGAATATGGTATTCTTATAATCCTGAAGACAGGAACCAATATTAGCAGAACTACAACTTAAAGAAATAGTCTCCGGTATGGTTATATTGGCCGTACTCCATGTACCCCAGTTTCTGCTATTGGCAACTCCTCCTTCATATTTATTTCCAATAGGTCTTACCCTCCATGCATAGTAGCCGGTTCCTTCCACCAGAGTCAGAGTAATAAAATGATTGGAAGTCTCAAGCGTCAGCGCTTTCGACCAGTCTACCGTAGCATTGATCACATATTCATTCTCAGACACAGCACTTTCATTAAACAACTTCAGTAATTGGAACTGATAATAAGGAGCTGCACACTTTTCATTCTCCCAGGTAAATGTTTTTACTGCATCTCCTGTTATCTGAAGATTTTTCACAACAGCTCCCGGCGTGACCGGAACTTCCGTTTCATTTTCAAGGATCAAACGTGCTTCCAGTTTAAGCGAATCATCTATCAGGGCAAGCTGAGAGGAGACAAACCCGGCAGTATTTACTTTAACTTTATAGATTTTCACTCCTTTATCACGAAGGTCTCTCGTGACATTCCTGTAAAACAGTTTTTCAGGCTGCTGGTGGTTGATTTCAAGTTCTGTTGTATAACTTACCAGAGGACTTGCAAATGTGTTATCCGCATACCCTTCAATAGTCACCGGTACTTTTGCTGGATTGGTAAAGTTATTTCCAAATATGTAGGTTTCTCCTGCATTAAATATTACCTGTAACTCTGCACGTTTTACCTTTTCAAGACATGGTGTGGCAAATTCAAAATTTTCTATCTGTTTCACATACAGAGTACATTTTGCAAGAGATGCATTGGACAATTCATTATTGATTTCTTTAAGAATGCCCTTTAACTTCTGTGTATGAGTAACCTGATGCTCAATTTGACCAACGGCAATCTTGTCGCCATCTTTTACAGGAACATTGTATGCTTTGTAAAAATCACCTTCCAAAATCATTCCGTAAACCGAGGCATCTGAAAAATCAGGAGATCCAACTTTTTTAATCAGAATGCCAAAGGCTTTATCCTCATCTTTAGAGAAAGCTGACTTTTGAAAAGAGATTGTAGCCGTTTCAGAGTTTCCATAAATCTTCAAATTCCAGACCCTGGATGTTCTGTCTCCACCTAACGGAGCATCACCGTTATTGATTATAGAAGACTGTCCATTGTTACCAACAATAAAGTAATTCTGAATATTAAGATTTGAAAGGTCTCCAAACTTCAAATTCGCTGAGGTAAGTTCTTTTATTTCGTAATTTACATCGGCTTTACCTAACGTCTCAACGTTCTGGTTGTAATCTACAGCATCATACTGGTTCAGAATTGCAAAAGTAAAAAATTGATTGGCCTGCAACATGACACCGGAAGCAACATAATCACTTCCTTCCAGATCCATCACATGCACACTTGCACCTTCTGCAAAATTACCATCACTGTCCAGCAGCAAGGCTAGACGCTGATACGGCTGAAGTGTAAAGGATTCTGCAGGCAACCTGAAATTCAACGGATAGTGTAGATTCAATACCTTATTTTGCCACACTCTGTTGATCCGGCTTGTATTAACAGCAGAAGGTAATCCGGAGAAATCCATATCACCAGAGACATGATTAAAGTTAGGATTACCAGTTTCCTCGCCTATTTTATCGATTCTTAATGGATCAATTCCTACAGCAATTTTACTTCCATAATCAAGGTTCACCCCATAGGCTTTATAAACGTCCCCTTCCCTTACCAGATCGACCACTTTGTCCACCTCAAATCCAATTCCATCCTGATCAATGAGTAAATTAAAGCCCCTGAAGCCAGCAGGTAATGCGGGAAAATCGTTGGGATCTATTGTGATGGTAACCCCGCCCATTGGTCCTCCTGTCTTTGTAACACACCACATTCGTTTTGTTCTTGCAAAGTTTGATGATGGTATCTGAATATAACTGAGGGAAGCCGTATCCCAGGATAGAGAAAAATAGGTATCCTGAAGAAGGGTATCGGAATAACTTACCTGTATTCCGCTTGCATCTAAATCTGTATCTGTATAATTTTCAGCTTTTCCAAAGAAATCACTATTGATAAATCCCGCAGCACAAGCATTGGGACTTAACACCCCAAAGCTGATATAATCTCCATCATTTAAAACAACTCCGCTAACAACATATGAATTTCCTACTTCCTCCATAACAAGAGAACGACAGGACTCATTGAAATTACCATCATTATCTATAAGTAAAACTGGTCGCTGGCCCGGCTGAAGAGAAATAACATTTTTATCCCATAAAGAAAAATCCAAAATGCCTGTGGTGCCTGTTAAATCAATTCTCCACGTTCTGGGCATGCGAATGACAGAAGGTGGAGAATTGAAGGACGAAAGTGTTGTTGCTGCTCCGTTATGCCCAACCATTGCAAAACTTCCAGGTTGAAGATACTCTCCGGAAAGACTCATAATATCAGATTTGGAATAAGAATGAGAAGAGCTATCTGTATCTTTACCAATACCTGCCACATCCTCTTTAAAACCAGTTTCCAACCCATAATAGTCATTTACCACAGGAATGGAATACTTGGATGACAGGTAATTCTCTATAATTTTTCTCTGAGCACTGTTGACGTTAGAATAGGCGACTACTTCTGCAATATATCCAAGGTAATCACCTCTGCTCAATGTCAGTTTTTCAGTTGTAAAATCCGTATAACAACTCAAATGCTGAAGATAATTTACAGTTGAACTGGTAACACTGTTTCCATTATAAGCAGCTTGAACAGGTACCTCCTGCGTTGGCACATAAGAACCAACTTTGGGTAGCCTTGCCAGATACAGGATGTTCGGAGCAAATGAATGATCTCCGCTTAAAGTTAGTTCCTCTGATTTGTCACTTGCACAAACACCCTGACTGTTTGTTGCAAAAAGTATGTTAGATGGTCCATTTTGTTTATAAGAAATAAATCTGCGTTCAGATGGAGGGTTATTAAATCCATTTAACGTCAGATCATTAGGCTTAGGACTCGATATTCCCACAATCGTTTTATTCGTCCCGGTTGGTCGATATACTATAAAAATGTGGTGACTGGTCTGAAAATCGTGCAAAGAATCTTCTTCAAGATAATTGGTATTTTCAAAATAGACAGATTTAATTCCTGAGCCGCTTGCAAATCCGTCTAAAGAAAAGGTCGGTGTAGTAAGAGACTGCCCGGAAGGTGTTTTCATGTGTGCACCATTAGGTGATGTCCATGAAGTAACAGGCGCATTATCACTTAAATTCAAATCATCTGCCTTATACCAGGAAAGCGGAAAGCTGGCTCCTCCACCAACTCCACCTGGTCCGTCCTGGCCCATAACTGGGATAGCATACACTCCAACAAGAATTATTAAGGCTTTCTTAACTAACGAAAAAAATCCTGATGACATAAAATTATTATTTATTCGATCTAACGTCAACTAACTTGTATCCTTTAAATGCTGGCTTCAGAGTACCATCCGCATTCAAAAATTTATTTTTATATGCCTTTGCAAAAGCCTGTCCTTTATAATTAAAATCAATATTCTTATAAGTCAGCAGCACTGACTGAAACTTATGTACGGTAGGATAGATTATATTTGTCTGATACAATTTTCCCTTTTTTGAATCTATTAGAAAATTCACTTTGTCGATTTTTAACTCTTTACCAAGCTTGGGATCAAGTTCCAGATGTATTTCTTTATCAAATCTACCCTCCTTATCTTCTACCTTTTTGCATTCCGTAACCTTTGCCCTCTCCAGTATAACCTTCTGTAAACCGGTAAAGCCCTGTTGATCTTCAGCTGTAGGTGTTTTATTAAGTTGTGAATCGCTCAGGTAAATAATTTTCCTGGATGGAATAACTGAAAAACACTGAACTTCATCCTGATATACTTCCATATCTCTGGAAAAAACCTCTGTATAATTGGCTCCGGCTATCAGTCGGACATCACTGGTAATGATACCGTTCTGATAAGTTTTATCTTTCAAAACTGTTTTTACATTGTACTCAAATAAATATACTTTCCGGTTTTCAGGAAGTGTTTTAATATTCATTTTGTCAAACACATGTTCAAGCAATGTTATACAGCCATTGGTGGTATTAGCTGATATAGACAGGAGCATTGACCCTAAACAAAGCGATATATATATTATTGATCTCATTTATCTTTTACCGGAGTATTGTACTGGGTCTCTGCTATTGTTTTTAATCCCCTTTCTGTTTCGACCAGCTTTCGTATCAATTTTCCTTCAGCATTGTATTGGTAATACAGGCCAAAGTGCTGATCATCAAAGCTGGTGAGCAAACGAAGGTTGTTGCTATCGTATACATAGCAAACCAATTCGGCATCCAGTGGCTGAATCCGAAGATCATCTATCAAGATTGTAGAAGTTGTATTATTCGTAAGCTCAAATACAAGAGGCACTTCAAGAGGCATCGTTGAAAGGGTTGTGGTAAATACAAAATCAACTAAAGTCCATTCTCCTACCCTTGCAACTTTTGCAACTTTGCCATTATACTTAACAGAACCAGTATTCAGACTACCTATCAGATTATTCTGAATATCAGCAGACTCATCTCCTGATTTAATCCAAGCCTTTACAGACAAGCCATTTTCTTTAATCTGTAATGAAGATTTTAAAACCGGAGTACGGCTCAGGGCTCCTTCCTGAGACGCAACAAAAGTAGAAGCCGCACTGATTTCCAACGACTTTCTTCCTGAATGGGCAGCAACCGTTGTAGCTTTTTCCTCATCTTCAAAGGAAAGGAATACAACAGAGGAATAATCTGCATTTTTAGCCACAAGGCATGGTACATTCTCATTATGCGCAAATTTTGCTGTACTCTTTATTCCCAATGCATTTTGCTCCAGCAAAGCATTTCCGGAAGGGCTATAAGCAAGAACTTCAGTGACTTTGATCCAGTTTGCATTCACGGCATCTGGTGCGTAATTAAAGCCTCTGAAAAAGGTATACGTCCCGGCATTATTATAAATCTTGTTTCCAGTAGATACAGCATCTTTAAGATCTGTTTTATATGCATAGCTTGCCTTAGATCTCCATTTTCCCCTTCTTCCGGTTAGAAAATCATTATCCGTCGAACTTAGGCCATATTCCTGATTAACTTCCTCATGACTCCATTTATCAGAATATACCGTAGCAGAAGCAGAGATAACTTTGTTAGAAGCTGTCACACTTCCATCTGTTTTGAAGAAAGATAAATCAGGAGTAGTTTCACCATATGTAATCACCTTACCGGCCTCTTTAATCAGCTGATTGGAGTAACCACTGTTTATGATCTCAATTGTAGTGAAAGATATTCCGGCAAGATTGGTACTTCCTACAGGTTGTACCTCAACTGTATTGGTCGATGTATTTATGGCATCTACATAACAGAAGCCTACAGCAGTAGTTCCATTCACCAGTCTGATTAAATCACCTAATGTAATGTAGCCTTTGGTTAAAACAGATGAACCAGATAATGTAAAGCTATACTTTTCATTATCAGAGGAAACACTTATAGAACCTGTACTAAGAACTCTTCTTTCATTCTGGTACATAGGACCCATTCCGGAATAGATCAAATGAGCAGGGAGGCTATAATTGGTATAGGTACCATTGTGTTGCACGTTATCTTTAACTTTCAGCTTATCAAAGCCGTCTTTCGCAATTGTAACTACCGGCTTTGCCGTATATTTATCAAACACAAGGTTTTCCTGGACATCAACAATATTATTCTGTTCCCTAATAACTCGTTTTTCAAGGCAGGAGTAATTTATAACTTTATTTGTAACATGACTCCTCAATCGTCTTTCAACATAACTGTAATAAGGGAAAAGCGAAAACTGTGGCAATGGAATAAATAAGGCGATTCCAAGTTCGAAGTCTACCTGAACAGCGGCATCATGATGAATATCTTCAATAGACCTCATTTCCATAGTCACCTCTGTTTCCTTCCCTAAATAGTCTTCTATTACAGTGCCATCTTCCTGAAGCACATTTACCTTTTCACCGGGAGCAAAATATTCATGTCGTTCTTCGGAAGATTTTATATAGTCTTTATCCGGAGTACCCCGCACATAATCCCCTCCATAAAATGCAATTCTTTTAAGCTTTCCGTGCATATCATTTAAGGTAAAACTATATCCCTGAGACACCCATCTGTTATCAACCTCCACATTTACCCATATTGCAGGTATAAGCATTAAATCTTTGGCATGATCATCAATTGGCGTATTATCAAACTTAAATGGAAAATCTTTTGCTGTATAATACTCATGTACAGTAAATCCGGGGGTACTTTTCCCTTTATAAATGTTTTTTACTACTACTCTAGAGTGTCCTACTGATGCATTCGGAAGCAGCATCTCTCCTATAGGTCCTTCAAATTGTTCAAGATCAAGGCCTGATATAACCTTTTGAAGTAAATTCTTTGGAGATCTTTTTAATAAAAAGTTCACCAATGCATTTTCCTCTTTAATACCGGCACTTTCATTTGTTGCCACTCCGCTGCTGGAACCATCTTCCAACTCATAGATATATTCACTTCCATATAAACTTTCGTCTCCATTCTGATTTTCTAACCCTGCATCATACATCAGCAAGCGTTTTACCCGTATACCTCCGCCAATTTTTCGTTTTAACACAGGAATACGTATGTAGGAATGGGTATACGACACTTTTTTACAATGCAATGCACCACCTGCTGCATCCGTAGCAAAAGTATTATGTAAGGCTTTTACCATTCCTACAGGATCATTACTATTAATTAATCTTGCCGGGTCCACATCACAGTCACTATTAATATTTAAACCTGACTTATTTCTCTTGTAATGATTCAAACAGACCTGATGAGGAAGTGAATAACTTAAGATATTAAACCTTATGGCAAGCCTGTTATTAGTGGTCTGATCACAAACTGCCATAGCATTTGAATACCCATCTATGTAGTCAACATCGCAATTACCCAGTTCTGGGGTTGCGCTACCTGTAAGAGTATATAAAAACTTAAAATACAATTTATTATTTTTTATAGAGCCATCTCCTCCTACACCTACATATTCATTTATGATGTCTCTAAGCTTATATAACTGTTCGGTGTCAGAATCTTCTATACCAAGATCCTTAGTATTTAAATAAAACAAATTACTATATTCGTTATCATCCTTAGCTCCAGAAGTTCCACCGCTAGCATTGGTTAGACTTACCATGGCCATCGCACGTTGGTCCTGCACATACAAATAGTCCTTTTCCTCATATTGAATTAAAATTTCTCCGCCGGAAGGCAATATGATTCTTTTCAATTGCCACGCAGCAGGATCAAACTTCACTAATGTATCCTTTACTCCCTGATATACCCATGGCCTCATGTTATTTCTCCTATTGGCACCATCATAAGCATAATTTCCCCATCCATCAATTGCATAAGGAGAGTAGTCCGGGTTCTCGTTTAATCCAAGTCCATAGTCTAAAATATTTTCAGTAGAAGAACTTCCATAAAGTGCCCTTACTGCCCCATCTGGGATATAGTCCTTCTTATATTCATAAATAAATTCGTATGGAGATATTTTGGAATTACTTACCCCTTCGTACTCAAACCAGATCCTTTTTAGAGTAAGTTTTCCACCTCTCTTTCCATTGGAAAAGGTGGTAAGAGAATTTGCAAGATTCTTAGCTAAAACTTTAGATTCTTCATATGAACCTGATTCATCGTAATAGTCAAAATGAACAACCTTTATAGGTTTTCCAATTGTTTTAAAGGGCTCTGCTGGATCTTTAGCATAAAGCTCAATTCGATCCAGTTTTTTCAGTCTCTTCTCACCTCTTGCTTCACTATTACTGGAAGCTTCTTTCACATCATTACTGGCACTAACACCATCATTTCTATAGCTAGTAATAAACTTAGCAATATACGTTTTAGTCTCAATTGATTTGAGGTAATACACTTCTTTTCGGCCAAAATTTATCGACCCTCTGTCATCTCTGGGATCTGATAAATCCCCGCGATCATAGTATAGACCTGAATAGGGTTGTCTATGTTCAAACCAACTATGACTGCTCCCGGAAGAAGGGTTACCCAATTCCCCAGACAATGAGACATTATCCCCATAAACTTTCTCATAATTAAATTTTGTCCACCCGCCAAAATCATCCTGGCTTACTCCATTCAATGTTCTGTCAATATAATCGGGAGTAGTGATCTGAGTTAATAAATAATTTATAGCATAAGGGTTACCCGAGGTATCTGCAGGTTCTTCTCCTACTATGGTATTAAATCTATCTCTATTGGAAACATCTCTATAAACCAACGTATTGTTGTTAATATAAGGCATGTTGGACGTAGGCTCCTTAACACTAAATACCAGACTACTTTCATCCTTTGCATAGACAGGTAATCCATAATAATATTTATTTCCTTCTTCATTTACAGTAACAAACTCCCCTATGCCATTTTTGTATTTGTTCCGATCTAAAAATTCAGAATAATCCGTTTTGTCGTAAGCTTTATATTGAATATCCTGTTCCTTAAGTTTAAAGTCATCATTGTAATTGAATCCGATATAAGATGAACGTGCAAGCCTTTTATCATCCGATACGCTTGCATAAATCAGGTTAGCATCTATAACTGGCTCATAAGTTCGGAAACCAGGCACATCTTCGCCTACCATTTTAACCCTTACCCGGTAGGCATCGTCATTGAGCGCTGTTACAATATTGGTAGCCGGATCATTAAAAAATTTTGGAAAATAGGGTTCATCCACATTTTCAGAATTAGTAAATAAATAACCACCAGACTCTACATTACCTCTGTAATTCCAATTCTTTACCTTAAGATTTTGATACCCTATACCAATATAAAACCCACCTCCATTGTCCAACCCCACATCCACATCTCCTTTAAGATTTAGTATATCTGTTGTACTTTCTCTGTTAACAGGGAAGTACGTCCCTGTTTTCCTGGAATAAAATCTGAAACTTCCTCCTAATCCTTCACCAGTTATAATAAAATTATCAGGAGCATGATGCGGAATGGGCAGATACAGATCCCTTTTCGCATACATACTTTCCTTTTCTACCGTATAATCCATCATATTATTCCCCACTTCTCCTCCAGAATAGGCAGCACCCTGATATAAATACCCATATGTATAATTAACCTCTTCAGGGATTGCTTGCTGAAAAGTATAATTACCCGTTAATCCCATTTTAGGCTCAATATCCACAGGTGTTGGTGTAAGGCCTAAATTAACAGCAACATTAAAGGACTGGCCGCTATATCTGCCCACATTCATGGGTCTAAACTCATCCGCTAATGCTCTCATTCCATATGCACTGGCAAAGCTTCCTATAACAGATGCACCCGCAACTTTCTTATGCCCTTTGATCAATTCCGACCTTTTCTGTTTTAAATCCTGAACAGCTGCATCTGACTTTTCGATTTTCGCGTTTTTTTGGGCCTCTCTATAAGCTTTGTGTTTTTGCTTTAACTTTTTTCCCTTTACCTCATTAAGTAAAGCAGCAGGGTTGACATTAAAAGAAAAACTTTCTCCGTCCTGTGCAGAAACATTATAACCAACATTTACTAGTCCACCTTTAATTGCCAAATCAATTCCATAACTCGTTCCAAACCCTTTAAAATTATTATATCTTAAAGATGTACTTACAGATAAAGGAATATCAACACTCGCCCCCTCAAACTTAAAGCTTATGCCGCCTGAAACAGTCCAGTTCATTGGAACCTTATTCCAATACTTAACTTTTTCCTTTTTAAAATCATCAGGGAATCCTTTTTTCCCTCGGTTAATTGACCCAGGGTTTAAGGTCCAGCCATACCCAACCCACGACGCGTCTTCTTCCATTCCTGAGCCGCTATGATACGATAACGACATTGCATACCCACCTCCATTTGGGCCAGGTACATTTACAATAGGAAGATTGTAAGTAAAGTCCCCAGTAAAAGGATTTACCATATTGGTAGTTGCAACAGGCTCAAAACTGGAAAACTCAGGCTGACTGGGACCTGATGTTAACGCCCACGCAATGGTAGGATGTACAATTTGTGTTAAGATATTGATAACTAAAAAAATCGAAATGGACTTAAACGTCTTTAATTTAAACCTGCTCATAATGCTTTAAAAAACAAATTGTGGTATACTAGCTAATTGCTCTTTTTTAAAAATGAAATGTGTCCGGCCTGAGCTGAAATATTCATCATCAAAAATAAAATCAAGCTCCTCACTCTGATCCAGCTTTGCCTGTCCTTCCTTTTCGGAAAATACCAGGTAAAATTCTTTTTTACTCCCCATATCATAATCATTGATCATTGTAGCCAAAACAGGTATATAAGAATCATCTTCTACTTCAAGTTCCACGTAATCTTCCAGTTTAAAATTCAGATTCAATATTCGTTCTTTGTACTCTTTATAATTTTTCACTCCTGTCAGCATCAAATCACCATGTTTTTTTCCATCACGTTCATCTGGAGCAATAGTCATCAGAAAAGTTTTACTCTTGGAATACAAAACCCGTAGACTGTCTTTTGCTGCTTCTGACTTATGATCCATGTGTTGATATTCCTTGTGCGCGAGAAAATCTGGCGGAAGGTATTTTACAGTAATCTTCAGACCAGACACGTACTTTTCCCTTACCAGTCCGTGAAGCGGATCATTTATCCACTTCATATATTCTCTATAATCATAGATCTTATTCTTATTGCACGATAACAGCAATAAGGATAACAGAGCCAGGAGCAACAACCTATTTCTCAATTTTATTCTCCTTTATTTTTATACCAGTTATTAAGTCCCTTAATAAGATCTTCAGTAATATCCCTGGAGTCTTTTCCATACAATACATTTCCTTCCTGAGTCAAACCAAGAATCACATCGTATCCATGATTCTCTCCATATTCTTTTATATAGGCATTAATTTGGTTTAAAACTGCCTGAGTCATTTTTTCATCTTCTTCTTTCGCTTTTTCTTCTAGCGATCTGACATACTCGCGGATGCCCTGTTCCTGCTTCTCAAGATGCAATTCCCGCTCCTCTTTTTCTTTTTTAGTTAATTTGGGCAGGTCGTTGGTATATCTTCCTATCGCAGTTCTATAATCGCCCTGTAATGTATCAATATTCGCCTGCCATTTTTCCATTTTTGACTTATAAAGAATTTTAGCCTCTTTCATGCCTTCAAAATTTTTCACCAAATCGCCGGATCTTACATATCCTATTTTAGGATTTGTCCATTGGGCAACACCAAAACTTATTGCCGCTGAAAGAACTAGTACAAGCGAGGATAAAATGATATACTGAACCTTATTCATTAATTTTTTAATATTAGTTGCCCCTGATAAACCGAATCATTAAGTTTTACATTATACCTGTACGTGCCACCGGGGCATGTATTTCCATTAGTATCTCTTCCATCCCACTCCAGATTGCTACTTTCTGGATAAACAGGTATTCCTGATGCATTTAATACTTCTAATGTAGCTGTTGTATTGTTGGGAACGGTCACTTTAAAAACATTATCCGGTGCGGCATTGGATGGTCTA
>Ga0182792_1001117_pt1 | contig 22853 bp, 23 predicted proteins | sample Passage237B_FD_130497 | JGI IMG/M metagenome (GOLD analysis project Ga0182792, IMG submission 130497) | Cellulose adapted compost microbial communities from Newby Island Compost Facility, Milpitas, CA, USA - Passage2 37B (version 2) (version 2) ...
ATGATACCGCCTGCATCCAAAACCGATGACGGATTTGAATTGCAGTTCGGCGTGAACTTTTTAGGTCACTTTGCGCTGACCGGACATTTGCTCCCATTGTTGAAAAAATCACCAACCGCAAGAATAGTAACGCTTTCCAGTGGCGCAGCCACCTTAACCGATGGTATTGATTTTGAAAACCTGAAATTGGAAAAGCCTTACAATGAATGGCAAGCGTATGCGGTCAGCAAGCTGGCTGATATTTTGTTTACTTACGAGTTAGACAGGAAATTGAAAGCTACAGGTCTGAATATGCTTTCCGTAGCAGCACATCCGGGAGTTACCCGAACCGATTTGCAACGTCATATTCCCGATGAGCAATTAGAAGGGATGTTTGCCGAATTTGCCGAAGTGATGCAGCCTTGGCAGGGAGCATTGCCATCGCTTTTTGCAGCAGCAGACCCATCCGTAAAAGGGGGCGAATTTTTCGGCCCAGATGGTGAGAAGGAATATTCAGGTTACCCTGCTTTATCCAAACACAACACCCCAACAATAAAAGATAAAGAATTAGCTAAAAAATTATGGGAATATGCCGAAAAAGAAACTGAAGTCAAGTTTGAGATATAAGCTTCCGCCACGGCAGAAAGTTCGTTTTCTGTTGTCGAGATATACGTTTCAAAAATAATGGATCATTTGTATTGAAAGCTTCTAAAAATAGGTTACAATTAAGTGTCACAATTATAGTTTTTTTTTAGAGAAAAAATTGTTATTCTGCGTTTTTAGCACAAGATATTACAAAGACGAAAGAACTCTATTCATACCAAAGGGAAGGAACAGGTCACAAATTGTGACCTGTTCGAAATGGCTTAAACATATTGCATGGGTATACCAAGTAAATCGGCTCATAGGTTACAGTTAAAATCAAAACAAATCTCGTTTGATCGTTTTGACCGGATTGCCGCGTTCCAGCTCATTGTGATGCTGCCACTGGTTTTGCTGTTGTTCCATCAGTTGCTCTGCTTGCCAAACCAATACTTTAGCCTCCAATCTGGACAAACAAAGCTTTTTATTTTCCAACTGTGAGCGTGTATCCGTGGCCAGTACTTGTATCCCGGATGGCAGGTGTGTCCCCCGCACCGCTGTCTCCACCTTATTCACGTTTTGTCCGCCTGGCCCCGACGAGCGGCAGGTCTCCAGCTTGACATCCCTAAGGTTCCATTGCATAAGTATCTTCGCATCGAAAACGGCAACACCTATAAACCAGTTTTTGCGTTTGTGATATCTACGGTATGGGCTTGGTGCTATCCATTGTATGGTTCCTGTCCATTCTTTTAAAAAGTCATCCAGATCATTGCCTGCAAGCATCATGGTGGAAGACAGGAGTGTCCCGTTCAATTCGCCGACCTTATTTTCAAGGACCTCCATTTGAAAGCCTTGCTGTCTGGCTTGTTTCATCATTAGACTCTGCACACAGGCTACGACCCGACAGCACTCTGCCGGGCCTTTGCCTGATGTAATCTGTATCATCATTTTCTTCATCGCTACTCCTTATTCATTCTAACAATACGTGGATAAAATTTACCTTGGATATCAACCAGGTCATGTTGTGCAGTCATGACGGTTTCAATATCTTTATAAGCCAATGGGTTTTCTTCAACCGTTCCCCCGATTAAGGTAACGCCGGCATTACTGAGCAGTTTTTTCATGGCTGATGCGGTCATACTCTCCTTGGCCCTTTGCCTGCTCATCGCACGGCCTGCGCCATGGGATGCAGAGTACAGTGCATCGCCGCTTCCTCTACCCGCCACCAGATAAGCAGGCGTGGTCATGCTGCCGGGAATAATCCCCAGTTCACCTTTGTGCGCCGGTGTTGCGCCTTTACGGTGTATGATCACTTCTCTGCCATCGACCAATTTGTCTTTCCAGGCAAAGTTGTGATGGTTTTCCACTACATAGAGCACCTTTAGCCCTAATGCTTTTAACAGGTTCGCGTGAATGCGCTCATGACAGGCTTTAGCATAATCACCGGCCAACGTCATCGCAAGCCAGTACTCCTGGCCTGCTTCGCTATTCATATCCAGCCAAGCCAGTGATTGTGCATGCCGGGGTAACTTACAGCTGTCCATTGCGAGTTTTGTGTAATGCTGAGCTATGGCTGCACCCAAACCACGACTTCCGGAGTGCGTCAATAACGCCATGTACTTCCCGCCCGGTAATCCCAAAACATTATCGGCCAGCAACTCCATTTCACCAAACTCCACGAAATGATTACCTTTACCGGATGTCCCTAATTGCCTTACGGCTTTTCCCCTTAGCGGTTTCAAAAAGGGTATTTCGTGGAACACCGAACTATCTAGAACCTCATGTTCCTGCCGGATATCCAAGCCGCCTTCCATTCCAAAATGCGTGTGATTTTTTAACGCCTGTTTGATTTGGTATGCAAACCTTTTTATAAAACCTTCGCTTTCATCAATAATAGAAAGTGCCATTCGACAACCGATATCCATGCCTACTGCGTACGGAATCACAGCGCCATCTGTAGCCAGCACACCGCCAATAGGCAGGCCAAACCCCATATGTGCATCGGCCATTAGCGCACCCTGTACGCTTACTGGCAGCAGGCTGGCAAGTTCTATTTGCTTTTTGGCCGATGGTTCGATACCCTTACCGCCATATGTTTTGAAGCATACCGGTTCATCGCGTAACGTGTAAGTTTTAAACGATGGTCCTTCCGCTTTACCAATTACTTTCTCGGCTATCTTACGTGTCAGTTCATTATCCAAAAATGCCTCCGGATCATCCTTAATACGCAGCAACAGATCGAGTAACTGTTGCTTACTGTGGTGTTTGAAATTTTTGGAGACTATGCCAATAACCAGGCTTCGTAATTGATCGTTATGATAACCAATTTTACTTAAATCTTTTGTTCTTAAATTTCCCATACAGGTTTATATATCTAGCTCCAGACAAGCCTCTTTTAGGCTGCATCTGGGAATGTTATTATTTTTTGTTGAATTTGATTTCTGATCTCAGTTCGTCCTTGTGCAAGGATACCCCTCTACAAGTGCTCTGAAAAGTCCTATGGAATTGTGAAGGCAGACAAACATTGCATAAGTTACTTATACAACTGCTTAATTATTAAAAAAACAGGGGATTGGCTGCCTAATTAGGCAATGAGCAAAAGGGGTGATATGTAGATATGCTCTGTCATGATTCCTTGATATTTAAAAGATGAATAAATCAAGAATTGAGGCAAAGGTAGAGAATATTTTTAATCCGCGCAAAATAATTCATCTATGGCAGTCTCACCGATTCGATAGGATCCATGCGGATTGCCGGGACAAAGCGATCATCTTCCTGTCAGGAGCCCGGCTCTCCAAGACTTTTGGCAAATATGTAGAAAAGACCCATAAAAGGGCAAATCCGGCTGGAGCCTTAGATTGTACTACTTGCGATTGGTAAAGACACTACCCAAGCAAAAAGAAGTCATTTCCGGCAAATAGCAGGAGAAGAAGAAAAAGAGATAAAACAAAAGGCCATACAAAATGTTTAATGCCTGAAAGGGTTTAGTACCCATACGCTGTCGTTCCCCAGGAAGAGGTTCTGAAAAAAAAGCAATGAAAAAATTTATTTTACCAATAGCTATTACCATTTGTACAATGATGGGCTGCCAAAGGTCTTTAGAGAATAGGAAGCTCGTTCAGGTCGCTGAATTTGGCCACAGTATGGCCATCGGGCTGAGCGTCAATACAGAAAATAGGATTTTTGTCTCGTTTCCAAACTACAATGGGGTTGGCAACCTCGCCCTGGCCGAAATCATCGACGGCAGCCTACACCCCTATCCCGATACCGAATGGAACACAAAGGGAGACTACGGTCACCATTTTTTAAGGGTGCAGGATATATATGTGGATGCACAGGATTTCCTATGGGTGCTGGACTCCAAACCGGGATCTGCCGGAAATATCTTTGGCGATGGGCAGGGAGAGGCGCAAGGCTTGTTCAAGTTGGTAAAGATCAACACCAAAACGGATAAGGTCGAAGACACCTTTCTGTTTGAAGATCTCGACAAATCAAAATCTGCCCTCAATGATGTCCGTGTCGATGTCGACAAGCAATTGGCCTATCTGTCGGATCCCGGCCAGGCTGCCATCATCGTGCTGGATCTGCAAAGCAAAACGTCCAGAAGCGTGTTGGCACAAATGTCCTACACGCTGGCCGATAAGATCACACTGGAATATGATGGCATAAAAATGCAGGACAAAGATGGAAAGCCTTTTTCGTCCAACATCAATAGCATAGCCTTGACATGGGACTTTAAGTATTTTTATTTTAAACCCATCAATAAGCAAAATCTGTATAGGATTGAAACCCGGTACCTGGCTGATCAGGAACTTACGGACGATGACCTGGCCACTAAGGTAGAAGATAGGGGAGAAGTGGGCATCACGCATGGGATGATCGCCGATGGCAAAGGGAATATCTTTTTCGCTTCCTCAGAAAATTACAACATATCCTATATCGACGCCGATGGACGGTTAAAGACGCTAATAGAAGACCCCAACTTGCTATGGCCGGACTCTTTCGGAATAGGCCCGGACGGATATTTGTATTTCACGTGTGCACAGATGCAACGATTGCCACAATGGAGCGGTGGCCAGGATAAAACCGAATATCCCTATAAGGCGTTTAAGGTAAAGCTACCGGAATAATAGAATTTGTCATTCCTACCTCAAGGCACCTTGGAAGAAGGTATAAAGCCTTTTAGTAAAAAATCACTATACAAAGGAGGTGTCTAAAAAGCCCATCATGCCGTCATTTCGAGGAGGTACGACGAGAACCGAGCTTGCGAGTTCATCGAAGATAAATCTATGGTTAAGCAATTTTTCAACTTGTTGAAAATAAGCTAATTAAAATTCATCCATAGATTTCTCTCTTCGTTCGAAATGACGATTAAATAAATTGCCAGACCTTTTTAGACACCCTTTTTGTATTTATGAATTCTTCAATTTTTTCTGTATATCCTGCACATACGTCTTGAACTTTTTGTCCGTTTCGATCAGATCTTCTACGGTCTGGCAGGCGTAGATGACCGTAGAATGGTCACGGCCCCCAAAAAAGCTACCGATTGATTTCAACGAAGCTTTGGTGTGGTTCTTGGCGAGGTACATCGATATCTGTCGGGCCTGTACAATCTCGCGCTTGCGTACTTTGGACTTGACCATTTCTATCGGCACTTCGAAATATTCGCAGACCAGTTTTTGGATATATTCCATCGAGATCTCTTTGTGCGTGTTTTTCACAAAGTTCTTCAACATAGATTTGGCCAGGTTCAGGTCGATTTCCTTTTTGTTCAATGTGGACTGCGCCAACAAAGAAACCATTGCTCCCTCCAACTCACGGACGCTGTTGTCGATCTGTGTAGCTACATATTCCACCACATTGTCGGGCAACTCTATGCCATCCGAATACATTTTCTTTTTCAGGATGGCCATTCTCGTCTCCAGATCGGGAGCCTGTATGTCTGCAGACAATCCCCACTTAAAGCGGCTCAGCAATCTTTCTTCCAAACCGGAAAGATCTTTGGGTGCCTTGTCCGATGTCAGGATGATCTGCTTTTGTGACTGGTGCAAATGGTTGAAAATATGGAAGAAAATATCCTGGGTTTTCTCTTTCCCGGCAAAATTGTGCACATCATCCATGATGATGACATCCATAGCCTGGTAGAAATTCACAAAATCATTGATCGTGTTATTCTTTAGGGAGTCGACAAATTGCTGGCAGAATTTTTCACAGGAGACATAAATGATCAATTTATCGGGAAGATTCTTTTTGATCTCGTTGCCGATGGCTTGTGCCAGATGCGTCTTTCCCAATCCTACCCCGCCGTAGACCATCAACGGGTTGAAAGAGGTCCCTCCGGGCTTATTGGCCACTGCATACCCCGCCGAACGTGCCAACCGGTTACATTCTCCTTCAATAAAATTGTCGAAGGTATAGTGCTGATTCAATTGGGGGTCTACATCCATTTTTTTAAGCCCCGGAATGACAAAGGGATTCTTTATATTTTTATTTAAAGCTACAGGGACAGGAATAGATTGTTTCTTCGCCTCAGCGCCGTTTCCGTTGGAAGGCAGGTTGGTCGTATAGGGTGTATTGGTCGACGATTTTTCAACGACGATGTTGTATTCCAGTCTTCCTTGCTCACCCAAAAATTTCTTTACTGTCTTACGAAGAATACCAACATAATGCTCTTCCAACCACTCATAAAAAAACAAACTCGGCACTTGAATAGTCAAGACATTACCCTCTAACCGAAGAGCCTTCACTGGCTCGAACCATGTTTTGAAACTCTGGGGGGGTATGTTGTCTTTGATGACCTGGAGGCAACTATTCCAAACGCTTGAAGATGTTTTTTCCATTCTAAAAATGTTAATAACTTGATAACCAACTATTGACAAAAAAACTGTGTATAACTTTCGCTTTCAACGAAGATGACAAAAATTAGTGAGGTAAAAAAATGAAAAACCAAAAAAAATACAATTCATTGAAAGACAATTTTTTGCACAAAAAACACCCCTGACTTTACCTTAAAAATCAACACAAAATTTACTTTTCCACACACTTCAAAAATCCATATAGCCCGATATGATCGGCCCTCCTTTCGTTATAAACACGCCTAGATTGTGGAAAACTTTAGGTAGGTAAATTTACTTATTATTCATCTGATTTTCAAAAAAAAAAGCCACAAAAAATTTGTAGCTTCCTCAAATCGTATGTAGGTTGGTCTTTTTAGCCCACCAATGTCTTTGTAGGGATGGCCTTGGTCAATTTACGACATTCCTCGGCAATAGCCTTTTCGTCATAACGACAGATATGCCACAGCTCCGCCTGTTCGCCATGCTCGATGACAGCATCGGGTATGCCCAAACGGACGACCTGAGCCTTGTAATGATGGTCGGACATAAATTCAATGACAGCGGAACCTATGCCTCCCGGTAGACAACCGTCTTCTACGGTGATGACCTTTTGGAACTTGGTGAATACCTCGTGCAGCAAGGCTTCGTCCAACGGCTTGGCATACCTCAGATCGTAGTGTGCAGGGTATATCCCTTCGGCATTCAGTGTCATGATCGCTTTGGACGCCTCATTGCCGATATGGCCAAGGCTCAATATGGCTACGTCCTCTCCGTCGACCAGTTTTCGGCCTTTTCCTATTTCCAGTTTTTTAAAAGGTCTTTTCCAGTCCACCATAACCCCGTTGCCTCGGGGGTAGCGGATGGCAAAGGGCCCCATATCCTCCAACTGGGCAGTGTACATCAGGTTGCGCAACTCTTCTTCATTCATCGGAGAGGCGACAGTCATATTGGGGATGCAACGCATGTAGGCAATGTCATACGCCCCGTGGTGCGTAGGTCCGTCTGCACCGACCAGACCGGCTCTGTCCAGGCAAAACACTACATTCAGTTTTTGCAGGGCGACATCATGTATCACCTGGTCATAGGCACGCTGCATAAAAGAAGAATAGATATTGCAGAAGGGCACCAGATCCTGGGTGGCCAAGCCGGCACTGAACGTCACCGCATGTTGCTCCGCGATGCCCACATCAAAAGCCCTATCGGGCATGGCCTTCATCATGATATTCATGGACGACCCGCTCGGCATAGCCGGCGTAATGCCCATGATTTTAGGATTGCTCTCGGCAAGTTCCACTAAGGTATGGCCAAAAACGTCTTGATATTTTGGCGGCTGGGGTTTTTCCGGTATTGATTTCTTGATCTCGCCCGTGATTTTGTCAAAGAGACCAGGGGCGTGCCATGTCGTCTGGTCTTTTTCAGCCAGAGTATAGCCCTTACCTTTGACCGTGACCACATGTAGCAGTTTAGGGCCATTGATATGCTTGAGATCTTCAATGGTCTTGACCAGCTTATTGACATCATGGCCATCTACCGGGCCGAAGTAGCGAAAATTAAGGGATTCGAACAGGTTGGCATTCTTCAACAATGTGCCTTTGACGCTCTGCTCCAATTTTTTGGCCCAACCGTAGGCATCCGGCCCATTTTTGGAAATCTTGGCCAGCACAGCGATCAACTCATCCCGAAAACGATTGTAGCTCTTGGAGGTGGTGATGCTCGTCAGGTATTCTTTCAATGCCCCTACATTGGGGTCGATAGACATACAATTGTCATTCAGGATAACCAATAGGTTGGATTTTTCGATCCCTGCATGGTTCAGCGCCTCAAAAGCCATCCCTCCGGTCAAAGCTCCATCGCCAATGACAGCCACATGCTGCCGGTCATGCTCCCCTTTATAGGCAGAAGCTACAGCCATACCCAGTGCCGCCGAAATCGAGGTAGAGGAGTGGCCTACGCCGAAGGCATCGTACTCGCTTTCACCCCGCTTCGGAAAGCCCGAAATACCTCCCAGGATCCGGTTGGTATGAAAGACTTCTCTCCGCCCGGTCAAAATCTTGTGCCCGTATGCCTGATGTCCGACATCGAAGATCAGTTGGTCATAAGGAGTATTCAATACATAATGGAGTGCCACGGTCAGTTCGATCACACCCAAACTAGCCGCAAAGTGCCCACCATGTACGGACACCACATCAATGATATATTGCCGAAGTTCCTTGCAGACCTGCTCCAAGTCAGATTCTTTCAACTTACGAAGATCCGTAGGATACTGGATATTTTTTAAAAGTGCTCCCGCTTCTATCTGCATTCCTTTAAAAAGTTCAAAAACAAGTTACAAAGTAACAATTAATTTTTAATAAACTATTGAATATATATACAAAATAATAGCGTAGTTGTTTTCAAAGACAAATGTTTTTAGATCGTCAGAAATGACAGGAAGATTGGTTAAATAAAAAGGTCACGCCATCGTATCGATTGCTTTCCGCAAACAAGATTCTGCAAGATGCGTTCAATGCACTGTCTCATCAAGCTGCTCCAACAGCAGCAGGTAGGGAGCATGCAGATGGTGGATGAATATCTCCGGCGAATCATCGCTATATTGCTTGTAATAATCCTCATTTGGCGTCAGGACAATAGTATTCCCGGTACGCACATAGTGGTTGCTGTTGTAGTATTTTGGTGGAACATAGCCCTTGATATGTTCCTGCACCATCTTGGACGTCATCTTGCCCAGGTATTTCTCATAATTTTTCTGAGCACGAAGTGTCGGCTTGCTCAACTTATTATAAACATGTCTCAATGCCAGTCTTTTGAGGAATTTTTGCTTGCTGATCATCATCTCCGCATTGGCAAACGGATTGACTGCATTAAAGTCCTTCAAGGTCTGGATAGACATCGGTACCTCGGGAACCCAATCCACCCTATTGACGACATTGAAAGCCCATCCTCCCTGTGTCTTAGCTTCATAGTCATAGGCGTAATACAAATTACCTGGTTTGGGAGCAGCAGCACAATAGGTCTTGAAGCGGATATCCTCAGGGATAGTACCCTCTTCTTGCAATTGGTATAGATAGGAAGTCAACAAGTAGGAGATGCCGCCACCTTGGCTATGCCCCGTGATCAACATGTCTTTGTAGCCTTGTCCATAAAGCTCCTGCACCTTGGGTACAATTTCCTTCGATAGATATGCCGTACTCAACAACCAACCGACATGTACCGCAGCATCGGGGTCGGCAGCCAGATTGTAGGAAAAGGTATCGCTACCGTTGATCTGTAATATGCCTCGTGCCGGAACCATGGCCGCATATAGATTAGCCAACCAGCTTTCTGTCTTCTGTGTAGTACCTCGTATACTGATCACGGCAACCTTAGTGTCCGATACCCAGAGATCCCAAAGGTTGTCCAGTCCGATCGGTTGCGATTGGTATATCATCTTGAAATGCTGCGGTTCGGGAAATTTGTTGGCATAGGCGGAGTCGGCCGTGGTCCTCGCCGAGATAAGTACCATCTCTTTGAACTCCCTTTTATCGAAGCCAGGCTTTAGCTGCTGAGCTATCACCATGTGTCTTGCTCCTACAAATAACACGACAAAAAAGACTTTTATCCATGCTCGATCCATACGCTTTGTTTTTGAAATAACTAAACTGTAATGCTACATCTCATTGCCTAAATTCAATGTTGAATCTACACCTACTAAAGTAATAATACTATCTGAATCAACATAAAAAATCCTCCAAATTATATGGATAAAACAACTGCGTATCTATCATGATGCAGCATAGCAGGTCTCCTAACACCATAGTATACGGTAAATAAAAATTTTCCCAAACCCGAACCCTGTTGACTTGTTATATCATATACAACAAAAAACAGAACGGTTATGAAAAGGATATCGTCATTAACAAGTTTATTCCTTGTGTCCTCATTCGCATTATTTTCTTGTAACAATCCTCCAAGGGATCGGGACGAACAACGTATAGATGATCTTATTGAGGATCAAACTCCCCTTCCCACAGACTCCGTGGATCAGGATTCGGCCCGAATAGATACATTGGTGCCTCCGATAGCAGGAGATCCCATGTATCCTAAAACACCGACAAACTAACATATGTATCCTATTCCACCGGATGTCATCGAAACGTTCAATACGATACTCCAACAAAAAGGGGTAGCGTTGGTCTGTGCCGAAAGCATGACAGGAGGCTTATTTGCCAGCAGCATCAGTGCTGCAAAAGGGGCAATGGAAGTCTTAAAGGGAGGAATTATCGCTTATGATACCGCAGTAAAGACACGGCTCCTACATGTTCCCGAGCAGCTGATCGAACGCTATACGGCAGAGTCGCAAGAAACGACCGATGCCATGTGCCAAGGCCTACGCCAGCTCTATCCATATGTCAATCTTTTTGTAGCCATTACAGGTGTAGCGGAGAAAACCTCCGACAACGCCGCACCCGAAGGACAGATATATCTGAGTCTCTTCTATCAGGACGAGCTACATCGCTACGAAACCTTGCTTGAGCCAAAGGAGACATCCGACCGTCGTAATGCCATACGCATCCAAGCAGTCGAATATATGATGGAACGTATTCTTTATATCGTCACACGTGCACCAGTCGCAGCAACAGGGACTCCCAAAACGTAGGAAACTGCAATCACGATGTTCGTATACGAAGCCGGCCGTTCCATTATCAAAACTTAAATCGTGATTTCCCCGGAAAACAAAATATCTTTCCCAGATCCCTATGTTCCTGAGATAACTTCCAGTCTGAAACCAAGTAATGAAACCGAGATGTAGATCCTCTTCACACACAGGGCAGGGATTATTTACATCTCGATCTCAAAATTATTATTGTTTAATCAATTGTACTTCTGCCGTTAATTTGATGTCTTCCCCGACTAGTACACCGCCTGTTTCAAGCGCTGCGTTCCACGTCAGTCCAAACTCCTTACGGTTGATCTTTCCGTTTAGGGATACACCTGCTTTTGTGTTTCCCCAGGGATCTTTCATCAACCCGCTGTATTCTGCGTCTAGCGTGATGTTCTGCGTCACATCTTTTATCGTCAAATCGCCCGACACCTTAAATTGGCCCTCGTTAATTTTTTTGATCCCTGTCGATTTGAACGAAATTTTAGGGAATTGCTCTACATCGAAGAAATCAGCGCTTCTTAGGTGGTTGTCCCTGTCTGCATTGTTGGTGTCAACAGAATTGACTTCGGCCGAAAAAGACACCACAGAAGTGTCGAATTGATCATCTTCGTTTTCAATACTAGCTTCAAAAGCGTTGAATTTTCCGGATACGTTGGTAAACATCATGTGTTTTACCTTAAATCCAATTTCTGAGTGGGTTGGGTCGATTGCCCAAATTGATTTTGCCATGATTTTAAAAATTTGTTTTTTATTTTGATTTATTTTACGATAGTTTTAATTATGCCAACGTCATCGGTACGTCCATCAACAGGATCTCCGTATCCGGTGAGGTCGCCGTGATTTCCAGGTCCGTGATATCCCATACTCCCCAACCATCCCGGCTTCCTATTTCTTGCCCTTCAATAGAAGCGCTCCCTTTGATCACGAAAGCATAAATGCCGTTGCCCTCTTTTTTGACCTGATAGGTCGATACAATATCTACATCGAATCTCCCTAGATGAAACCAGGCATCTTGATGTATCCATACGCCTTCGTCATCTGGATTAGGGGAAAGTATCTGCTGAAACTTATTATGCCGTTGCGTCACATCAAGCGTCAGCTGATCGTACCGTGGTGTTACATTACGCCTATTGGGGTACACCCAGATCTGCAAAAACTTGACCAGGCGGTCGTCATTTTTATTGAATTCGCTGTGCATGATACCTGTTCCGGCACTCATCACCTGAATATCACTATTTCGGATAATGGCAGTATTTCCCATACTATCCTTGTGTTCCAGATCTCCTTCCAAAGGAATGCTGATGATCTCCATATTGTCGTGAGGATGTGTGCCGAAACCTCGGCCCGCTTCTACTCTATCATCATTAAGGACACGCAGTACACCGAAATGCATCCGCTCCGGATTGTGGTAGTTTGCAAAACTGAAGGTATGGTGGCTCAGCAACCATCCGTGGTCTGCTCGCCCTCTGGTTTCTGCTTTATGCAGCACAGAGTTATCCTTGATTTTGGATTCCGTATTGGGTATATGGTTGAACCCGATAAGCTCTAACGGTTCGAGTTCGTCAATTTCATTTTTCAGGATATTTCCCAAACTCGCGGTAGCGGCAAACATTCCCGTTCCGACCAGTCCTTTTTTTAAGAAATCTTTTCTTTCCATTGTTGTTCTTATTTGACACCTCAAAATTAGGAAGAAGGAAAGCCCTGTTCATTGAACTAGTTTAAGAAAAGAAAAAATAAACGCCGGGGAGTTTTGCCGGCTTTTTATTTCTATATAGGAGCTTACTTGCCTGCGAGCCGCTTTCGGATCGTACTCACAAATTCCGGAGACACCCCCAAATAAGAGGCGATATAATACTGCGCCACCCGTTGAGGTATGGAAGGATACAGCTTAATAAAATCAAGATATCTCTCCGGTGCTTTTTGAGAGATCGTATTAATCAGCCGATTTTGAAGAGCGGTGAGGTTACGTTGTATAAGCATCCGAAAGACCCGCTCAAACTTAGGAATCTGCTGCAGGAGCTTCTCTTTTGTCGTGGGTGTCAATACATATAACTCGGTATCCTCCAATGTCTCGATATATAACCGCGAAGGCTTCTGCTCATGAAAAGACGCTATATCGCTTACCCACCAATCTTCGATAGCGAAGGATAGTGTCACTTCAAACCCATTTTCATTGACATAGTAAACGCGTATACATCCTTTCTGCACATATCCCTCAAACTGACAGATCTCGCCCTCCTCCAGGAGTTTAGTCTTGGCCGGCACAGTCTTCACCTTCAAAAGATTGGTAAACACCTGTTTCTCGTCATTGGTCAGGTTGATGCATTTTGTTACATTGTGTATAATATTGGCGTACATAGCGCATATAATTTAGATAGTACAATTATAAGACAACAGATCAAACTTCCAAAAAATTTTGCTGATGATTCTTTAAACCTGCTTTGGTCCGATGGATCTCGCCCGCTAACCAGAGAACATCGTTGGTGAGTATGGTTTTGTCCGGCTGAGAAGGACCATGCTTTGTATCTGTTCGGGTAAATGGGCCATGGGTTCTAATTTTCAGTAGTTAGGTTCGTATAGTCTGTTCTGACAAGGTCGGTCTATGGGCACAACTCCGGGAAAAGCTGGTAGACTTCATTTTTTAACAACCCACTTCCTCCACCGAAATGCTGGACAACCTTTATATTGTCATCAATAGAAAGCGCATAGGCCTTGATACCGATCTCCGTTAGTTCGGATAGACCCGAACTCAGCAGGATAACATCTATTTTATGCCGGTCCAGAAAGGATTGCAACTCGCTCTCATCTTCCATCAGATAGGCATACCATCCTGTATTGTTTTCAATAATCCTTTTCAGGGTAGCCAGTATTTCCTGGTTCTTCCCGATCACTAAAAAATGAAGTATTTTCATTGAAATAGTTATTTATAAGTATTCAATAATACCACTACAACCATGTTAATGACACAGTTTTAGATATGGATAAATAGCGAGGTCCGCTCCCGCTGTTCCAGATTTTTCGTTTTATGTCCTTTTCCTGTCGTGTCCTCCACCAACAGGATCTCACCTGTTTGAAAGACACGTGTTTCCCCGAGCGAGTTTTCGATCTGCACACCTCCGTCAAGTAACACGATAAATTGCCTTTGCGGTGCACAGTGAAAATCATAATTATAGTCGGCTGATACTTTCCTAAACTGGAGGGCCTTAACCGCGAAATGATCAGAGAGCTGTCCGATCTCGCCACTGTCTGTCAAAGAGATTTCCACCTCTTCAAAAACAGAATCTCCATTTGCGTTACTGTAGATGCGGGTTACGTTCATAGGTCAACGACGGGTTATATTTTAATTTGATCGAGGACAATATATGTTGGAAGCTTGCTTTTAATTCGGTATGCAAGATGCCTGATTCTTCCGAGAAATTATCATGAAAATTTGGAAGCGAAAAGCTCCCTATGATTTCAGCACCATGGATAGGGAACCTTTGCTTTGCTGCTTCAAGAACGGACATGCCTCCCCTGGCACCTGGAGCTGTGGCAAGCAGCAATACCTTCTTGCCTTCAAACATTTTCAATTTCACGCGGGAAGCCCAGTCAAAAAGATTTTTAAACGCCGTAGCATAACTGCCATTGTGTTCGGACAGTGATATAATGAGTAGATCTGCTTCTTCCAGTTTGGATAAAAAATCGGTAACTTCTCCCGGATGGCCGAATTCCGCTTCCACATCTGTCGTAAAGAGCGGCAACCAATAATCGGTCAGATCAAGTACCTCGGTTTCGATGTTATTGAATTGAGAAGCCGCGTAAGCCGCAAACTTTTTATTGATGGAGTTCTTGCTGTATGATGCTCCAAAAGCTATTATTTTCATTTGATTTTGTTATAAAGTTATAAAAGTGAAGAAGGTGTGATGTAATTATTTTTTATTAAAGACCAATTTATTGGCAAGTTCTATTTCCTGTGTGTTGATAGAATGGCCAAAGCCTTCATACACCTCCAATGTCACATCCGCATTCATTTCCTTCAAGATGTTTTCTGTGGCATATACGCGCTCTATAGGCACATGAAAATCCGGATTGCTTGTCCCAATGAAAACAGGTGTTTGTCCAAAATCGCCCTTGTAGTTGTTGTGGTCGATTGTTTTTCCTATTACACCTCCAATAATGGCTGCTGCACCACCGAATCGCTGCGCATGCCTCGCGATAAATTCCAAAGTAAGACAGGCCCCCTGCGAAAAGCCGAAGAAATAGAGATTCTCTGGTTTGATACCTGCGCCGAGGGCGGTCTGTACTGTCTGACCTACAATGTCAATAGCGGAACTTAGCCACGGTTCGTTATGTGCGATAGGGGCAATAAAGGAATGCGGATACCAGGTATGGTTGCTGGCCTGTGGAGCCAAAAGGGCATAGTCACTGACCTTTAGATGCTGTGAAAGGCTCAGTATATCCTCCGCACTGCCTCCACGTCCGTGTATCATAATAAGTGCTTTTTCGGCGTTCTCTAAAGCGATTCCTGCTGTTTTTATGTTTAGTGTATGGGTCATTTCTTAGTTATGAGTTATAAGTAACATTAACCAAAATCCTTTGTGGGATAGTTTTTCAGCCACACATCCTTATATTCGTCTGGATGACGCTGGAACTGCGCATGAACATAAGGACATAGCGGAACGATTTTCAGTGCGTTCTCCCGCGCGTAGGACACCAGCTTCTCCAACAGGATTTTCGCAAATCCACGGCCTTCGTACTGTTCGCTTACCTCGGTATGGTAGACCGTCAATCGTTCACCATGCACGGATATATCCATTTTACCGGCCTGTTTTTCATCAGAGATTAATTGCACCTCTCCGCGGTTCTTTTCATTGACGATGACATTTGTTGTTTCCATATCAAACCTGTTTAGTCTCGATAAATTTACGATAATCCCGGTAATACTTTTTCGATTTCCGAACGCATTCTTTCGTATTGTTTGGGAAGTTTCAAGTTGCTGCCCAATTCTTCCAAGGATTCATCCCTAGTAAAGCCGGGATTGTCTGTAGCGATTTCAAAAAGAACGCCTCCCGGTTCGCGGAAATATAACGAATAGAAATAGTCCCTATCTATTTTTGGCGTAATCTGAAGTCCTGCAGAAAGTACCTTTTCACGGTATTCCATCAGGATATTGTCGTCTTTTACGCGAAAAGCAATATGATGATTGGTCCCTGCCGCATTATGGCCCCTCGGTGCATTTTTGTCTTCGACGATATCCAACAGATTGGCCGTGTCGATCGCATTGGTCGCGAAACGGTAGCGGTTGCCCTCTTGTTGCTGCAATTCATAGCCCAATATATCGGTCAATATTTTGGCCGTACGGTCAGCCTGTAGTAAAGTCAACGTGACGTTATGGAACCCCTTCAAAGCATTGTCTTCTTGAACTTCTTGCGTAGCCCAGCCTTTGCGGGAGTCTACGAACGAAGGTTCGATAAACTGTAACTGAAGACCATCTGGGTCTTTAAAAGAAAGCAGTCGCTCGCCGAAAATTTCTCCTCGTTCTACCTGTACACCGTTATCTTTTAGACGTTGTTCCCAAAAGCCCAATGTTCCTTGTGGCACAGCATAACCGATGTGGGTAGCCATTCCTGCTCCCGGTCTTCCGGGCCCCATACCTTCCCATGGGAAGAATGTCAATATTGTACCGGGAGTTCCACGTTCATCGCCGAAATAAAAGTGATATGTGCCGGGATCATCAAAATTTACGGTTTTCTTTACCAAGCGTACACCCAGTACTTTGGTGTAGAAATCCAGATTCCTTTTTGCATTATCTGCAATGGCAGTAATATGATGCAGTCCTAATATTCTATTTCCCATGATTTAATTATTTATTGGAACAAAGTTACGCGCGGTATTTTCTGATTACGTTTAACTAGTTTAAGAAAGTGGAGTCGGGCAGGTCTTATCCGAAGCAGGCTTTTCTATTTCACAGTTTTACTAATTTTTTAGGTGATAACATTTTGATATTCAATACTATTATCGTAATATTGCGATTATAAAATGTTGCAATATGGGACTTACAAAGTCAGAAATATTTACAGATGAACAGAACAAATTGGCTTCTTTGTTTAAAGTTTTGGGACATCCTGCAAGGGTTGCCATTCTTCAATATATCATCAATCAGAAAGCCTGTATCTGTAACGATTTGGTCGATGAATTGGGATTGGCACAGGCTACCATTTCACAGCACTTAAAGGAGCTAAAGAATATAGGTATCATTCAAGGAACAATCGAGGGTAAATCCGTGTGCTATTGCATTGATGAAAAACTGTGGAAACAAATTCAAGAGGAATTTAATGCGTTCTTCAATCAAGAGGTAAAAGTAACCCGTTGCTGTTCATAATATTTTTGACTTTTAAAAAGGCTAACATGTTCATCAATAAGGGGTTCTGGGGAAATAATGCATGAAGTCCGAACCGGTTGGGCAATGGTATTAGGCAATTTTTTTCCTGCTTATAATGGTGGCTTGTGGTCCATTGATAAAAAAATCATGAATAATAAAAAATGAAGTTTTTCGATTTTAATATCGCAATTAGTTGTTTATAAGTTCTAAATGATGACAGCAAAAAAAATCCAAGTGAAAGACAAACTGGAGCATCAAAGGCTTATAAAAGTAGTGGCTTTTGATCTTTCAAAAAACGTTACTAAACCCCACAAACACAATGGTTATCTTGAATTGGTTTTTCTTTCCTCCACGGTAGGCCGACACTATATCGATGGAAGAGAAATAATAATCAGGACCCCATGTTTGTTGGTGATTAGAAAGGATAATGTACACCATTGGGAATTGGCTAATCCTGTAAAGGGGTTCGTTCTTTTACTGAAGGATCGATTTGTTGACCAAAGTTTAGATTTTGAGATCAATAGATTGGTAGATGAAATCGGCCGGTTCGATACAATATATTTTAAAGAGGCTAAAACTATTGAAAATTTATTAGAACTCTTAGCCGTTGAAGAAAATAAGATTTGTCAGGAAGGTTTATTCAAAGTGATTTTGGCCAAGACCTTGGAATATACGACGGATTCAAGAAAAAGTAAATCAACTCAAGATAACATTTACGTGAAGTTCTGCGCACTGTTAAATGAGAACCCAAGAGTTATAAATCATGTGGCTCACTATGCTTCGATGTTAAATACGAGTCCACAGAACCTGAACGCTGCTTGCAAAAAAAATGTCAATTTAACAGCCTCGGAAGTATTGGCAGGATACATCATTAAAGAAGCTAAAAGATTACTCTTCTACACAACCAACTCCATATCAGAAGTCGCATTTGAATTAGGTTTTTCGGATAAATCAAATTTCTCTAAATATTTTAAACGGTATACAGGTATTACGCCGACGCAATTTAAGAAGCGAGAACCCTAAAACTCTTTTTCTCCAAATTCACTCTTGGGTAATTTTAAGATCTGATTTAACTTATAAAGATTAAAACTCAAATTAACTAACAATACATTCTTTTCATAAATATAGTTTGTCGTCGTATAGAAATCATTCGAGAATGTTGTGATCCGTTGCTCATTTACTCCCCAATCACCAAGTTCGATAAACTGCCACTGTAGCTGAGCTGTAATTGCCCCTTTTAAGAAAGCCTTACTTAAATTAAAATGAGGAGTCAAAAATCTGGAATCCATACCTTGTACCGTTGGTCTTTCTGAAAGGTAATTTACCTGCAACCCGGTACTCCAGTTTTTTGTAAAATCCGCTTGGATACCGGCATTGATGGAGTAGACCCAATCCCGATTTGCTCGCACTTCAGGATAATCCAATACTTGTCCTGAAATTTTATAATTATATAAGTTAAAACCGCCGTTGACTTTCAACCAAGACAGCGCTTTGCTTTCTCCACCTAATTCAACTCCATAACGGGACGCATGATCTGCATTGGTGAAAACACGGCGAAGGATGGTATCAGCATAGACAGAATTTACACGTTGAATCGGATTTTTGGTATGTTGGTAGTAGACATTCAAAAAGATACTGCCCTTCTTTAATTTCTTTACCAATCCTGTTTCTGCATTGGTGGTAAATTCGGGCAACAATTCTGGATCTCCTTGTTCAAGGGTTTCGGAATGTTCGCGTTCAGGAATGGGGTTAAGTTCAAAGTTGTTGTTTCGCTGAACTCTCCTTGCTGTCGATAATTTCCATGACCAACCAGAGCCTAGATCATGCATTAAATTGAAGGTAGGGTATAGTTGATGAATGGAATATGGGTATTTCTGGTTGGTATTTAACAAAAGTAAATCACGTTGATAATATTCGTAACGTAGACCTAATGAAAGCTGCGTATTCGTGAAGCTACGATCGTATTGCGTAAAAAACGCATGAACGGTATTGGTTGCATTCAATTTTCCTGTAAACTCTGGAATCAATTCAAGGTTATTTGCTCCATTTTCTGAGGCAAAGTATTCAAAGTTGCCTTTCTGCTTATCATTCCTTAATTGATACCCCGTTAATAAATCTGCATTTTCTAATGTCCAGCTATGCTGTAAAGAAAGCCTTAGCCCTTGCAACGGATTGGTATATGCGTTATACGTCCATTGTACCGTGTCGGTTCCATTTTCGATATTTCCATTTTTGGTAGAGCCATAGATGTCAGCATATTCGTAAATTGCACCGAATTGTAGGGAATGAGCAGTATTGATTTTGTATTGATAGGAGAAATCCAATAGATAAAACTTCCCTTGTTTATTTTGGAGATTGGGGTTAAAGTAGTTTGTCTTGGATATTTCTTGATCTGTCGATGGCCTAATCGTTTTATTGGTATAGTGGATATCGGCAACCCTGTCCTGAAACCTTCGGGATGCCAATACCCCTAAATTCACCGAATGCTTATCGGATATCTCATAAGCACTATTTAATCTGATGCCAAAGTTATATTTATCAAAGCTTCTTTCACCTTTAGAGGGGAAGAAGGTTTGCCGGTCTCCGATAACTGTATTGACATCTCCATCTCGAAATCCTGCATTGTCATTCCTTAAGTAGTTCGCTGAACCATTTAGTTCCAATTTGTCTTTCCTGTATTGGAAAGCGAGGTCTCCACCAAAACGCTTTTGGGTTTTGCTGTTATTATAATCGTCAATACTTGGTAGTCCACCCTGAAGGTTAAGTGTCCACGCAAATCCGTTGGTTGCAGATTTTTTAGTTTTTAAATTGATGATGCCACCTTTTCCATCAGGATCAAATTGGGCGGTAGGGCTGGTTATATATTCCACCTCTGCAACATCATTAGCCATTATTTGGTTTAAGATAGTCGCAGGATCGAGCAATGATGGTTTTCCATTTATTAATACGATGACACCGGTATTGCCCCGTACACTGATATTTCCGATAGCATCGACGGAGGCAGAAGGCAGGTTCTTAACAATATCCAACGCTGTTCCGCCAACGGCATTTTTATATTGACTGGCTTGATAGGTTTGCCTGTCACTACTATGTTTCTGTCCAGCCATACCGGCTGTAACTGTAACTTGTTCTAAATTATTATTGGCAAGAGAGATAAGGATATTTCCGAGATTAATTGTCTTTTGGTTTCTGATCTCTATTGCCAGTCTCTTTTGATTATAACCTATGAATTTAACAGTTAGGTTATATTTCCCGCTTTGTAGATTTGAAAAATTAAAATTACCGGAAGAATCTGTTATCATTCCATCGACAACTTTATTGTTAGCATCCAATAAACCAACACTGGCATATGCAATTGCTGTTGTCGAAAGGGAGTCTTTAACAATACCAGAAAGTTCTGAGTTTTGTGCCAATGCCACTTGAAGAGGTAGTAAGAAGCTGAGCACAATGAGAAATCTATTCATGAGGTTTAGTTTTTTGCAAAAGTAGGAAAGAATGGTAAAGGACAGGGTTGTATTTCAAATTATACCATTGTTTTTTCAAATAAACCTCTTTTGCTTATATTCTAATTCATTAAATAGCATTCTTGCAATAAATTTAAGAAAGGTTTTTCTATTTTAAATTTAATATCGTAATATTGCGATGTTAATACAAGAGAATAGGATACAATTTCGCAGCATTTAAAAGAGCTAAAGGTAAACGTAATCAGTTACTGTTCATAATATGTTATGACCCTTATCATCGTAATATCGCAATATATCATTTAATATAAATTTTCAAATCTCACTTTTATGAAACTATCAAAACCCGCTTGCGGTTCGTGAAAACCTTAAAAAAAACAAATATGACACTTGAACAAATCAAAGAAATCCTACCGACATTGGACAATGTTGAATTTCAATTAGAGAACGGAACATCTGTTTCCGAACACTTCCACGTTACGGAAATAGGGCAAATCACCAAGCATTTTATTGACTGTGGTGGTGTAGTCCGTACAGAGAAAACCGTAAACTTCCAATTGTGGGATGCTAACGACTATGAACACAGATTAAAGCCGACCAAGCTATTGAACATTATCAAGCTGTCCGAAGAAAAATTGGGTATTGAAGATACCGAGATAGAGGTGGAATACCAAAATGAAACGATTGGCAAGTTTGACTTGGGTTTTGACGGTAAGCATTTCATCCTAAAGAACAAACAGACGGCTTGTTTGGCAAGCGATGCTTGCGGTATTCCTGCGGAGAAACAGAAAGTAAAATTATCGGAACTGCACAGCACGTGCTGTGCACCTGATTCGGGATGTTGCTAAACACTAAAGACCAACCGTAATGTATAAGAATTTAACTGAAACCATAAAGGGGATTATTGACGTCCAGACCGTAAGCGAGGAACGCAAAACGATACTGCAACCGCTGATAGACTTTGTACAGCAAAAAGCGGACAGCGCAGAGGATATAAACCTCAATTTTATCTGTACCCATAATTCACGTAGAAGCCATTTAGCACAGGTATGGGCGCAAGTGGCAAGTGCATACTTCAATATTCCGAATGTGCATTGCTATTCGGGCGGTACGGAAGACACAGCACTGTTCCCGAAAGTAGCGGAAACATTGACCAATCAAGGATTTACCATTTTCAAGATTGCGGAAACCGATAATCCTGTATATGCCATAAAATACGAGGATAATGCCTTGCCAATCATCGGGTTTTCCAAAAAATACGATAGTCCTTTCAATCCTGCATCGGCATTTGTCGCCATTATGACCTGTTCGCAGGCAGACGGCGGATGCCCTTTCATCGCCGGAGCGGAAAAGAGAATACCCATCACATATGAAGATCCTAAGATTTCGGACGGTTCACCCGAGCAGGCACAGGTGTATACAGAAAGAAGTTTACAGATAGCAACAGAAATGTTCTATGTTTTTTCAATGATTAAGAGTTAGCCGATGCAACCCAAACTAAAATTTCTTGACCGTTACCTTACCTTATGGATATTTCTTGCCATGGCGACAGGCGTAGGCTTGGGATATTTCTTTCCGAACATTTCCAATGCTATGGATGCCTTATCCGTAGGTACGACCAATATTCCTTTGGCAATAGGGCTTATATTGATGATGTATCCTCCGTTGGCCAAGGTGGATTATTCATTGTTGCCCAAAGCTCTTAAAGATACCAAAGTAATCGGCATATCTTTATTGCTGAATTGGGTTGTCGGTACCGTACTGATGTTCGGTTTAGCCGTTCTGTTCCTACGGAACGAACCCGATTATATGACAGGCCTGATACTGATTGGTTTGGCAAGATGTATCGCAATGGTCATCGTATGGAGTGATCTGGCAAAAGGGAACAGGGAATACACGGCATTATTGGTCGCACTGAACAGTATCTTTCAGATAATAACGTACAGCTTCTTTGTTTGGCTGTTCATCAACGTATTGCCCAACAAATTAGG
>Ga0182792_1001121_pt1 | contig 22835 bp, 17 predicted proteins | sample Passage237B_FD_130497 | JGI IMG/M metagenome (GOLD analysis project Ga0182792, IMG submission 130497) | Cellulose adapted compost microbial communities from Newby Island Compost Facility, Milpitas, CA, USA - Passage2 37B (version 2) (version 2) ...
CTCTATACGGTCGCTGATAAGGTCTGCAAAAAATTCCTTCGGATGCCTGCGGTATAACCAATACGCCACGCGCTTACCTCTGCGGTCATACTCTATGCCGCTAACAATATACCCGCCACTTTTCAGGCTGATTTCGTTTTTGGTGCTGTCTATAAAATCCGGCTCCAGTACTTGAAGCTCTAAGGGGATTTTACCTTTTTCGTATTGGGTACGCACCCGGCGTACAATGCACTCGCCGCACTTGGCGACTGTGCGCATGATGAGTTTCTGTAAGCCGTAGAAATTATACCGCTCGTCAAAATCGCAGGCTGTCTTTTCGCCCCATAGCTTCCACGCCTGCTTTATCTTTTCCGCCTCCTGTGCGGATAAACCTACAGGCGTGGGCATAATGCCGGTTCCTACCACGTTATTGGCAATGCGGCGGATACCGTTCTTGCCATAGGGGTTATTCTTGGTCAGCTCACGGGCGCGTTCCCGCAATTTGGGGAGCGCGTTAATGATGTCCTGGTTCGTAGAGGCTCCGGTTGTTACCCAACCTTCGGTGCGCCTGCCGGACGCAGCCGCTTCATATTTACGCAGCGACTTGTCTATCATTTGCAGGGCAATCCTGCTTTGTACTCTTTTCATACCCGCTTCCGGGTTGATCCATGCTACCGCCTTATCCAGCCAATTCATTCACTATTCCTTTCCCCTCAAAAAACATCTACTTCAATCCTTTGCTATGCGTGGCAAACCTCCGGTTACTATTGCCCGTGCCGCTACTGCCGGACAATCCTAACTCTTTCTTCATCAGGTCACGGATACGCATCATTTCATTTAAGCTGCGATATGTTACCCGCTTATCCCCGTAATTAACGTCTAACGCGCCCTGCGCTATTGCCGCCTCTAATATGCCAAGCTGCTCTCTTGTAAAGCCCATTCACTTTGTTTCATTAGCAGTTTGTCCACGATAGCGAGTATATCCTTAATCTCCGTAGCAACCTGCCGGTACACAGTTTTTTCTCCCTCTACTTTTTCTATTGCGTTCTGAATAGATGAACGGCTATATTGTAAACTTTGCGCCGGCAGGTAGTCACTCAAATTCGTTTCCTGCTTGATAATGTAGAAACAGATATGGCGTTTGTCTACCAACGTCTGCTGCCTGCATTTGCTGAATAATTGCTGGCGCGTCAATCCATAGTATAGACAGGTTTCGTCTATAATTAACTCCTGTAATGGTTTTGGTTTTTCGACTGTAATTGTTGCTTCCATGTGCTTCCTCCTTTGTTCTTCACTTAATCTCTAATCCCAAAATGAACTCCTTTTTTTCTTCTTGCTGATAGGGTTTATTTCAGGGTCAACTATTGTAATTTTTTCTTTGAAAAGTTTTGTACACTCAATAAAATTTTTTTCCACTGTTGTTCATTCCAGTTGTCCATGCCCATCATGTTGGCTGCAGCGCGGGCATATACGCGGCAGTCTAACGGCTCGTTACGCTCATACTTCTTTACCCACATATACTTATCAAAGCCGCGTACTTTTTTTAGTTCCAGTTTTTCGGCGGTCAAGCCTTTAAAGTAATGCGCGTCGTACTGTGGGAAATGGCAATAGCCGTTTGGATAAGTGCCGTCCTCGTGGCGTTGCAGGCGTAACCAGCCGTACAATTCGCTTTTGATAATGGATATGCCTACATGGATAAATTACAGAGCCCTACGACAGATAATTGAAAAGCTCTTGAAATAAAGTTTCAAGGGCTTTTACCGCCCCTTTTAACAGTTAAAGGGCTTATTTTTTCGGGACGTTTCGTTTTCGATTTTGGGACGCTTCGTTTTCGCGATTATACCTGAACCGAATGAAACATCATGCAAAACCGCTGCCCTTTTAAAGGTGCAGCGGTTGTCAGGGGATAAATTGACTGCTTTATTTCGAAGCCGTAGCCAGCTGCCATTTCGCAAAGCTATTGCAGGCTGCATATTTAGGGTCTATCCTGATGTAATAATTGGGAAGTCTGTTCATCAACCACTCCTCGGTTTTCATTGCCTGCTTCTGCTGAAGGGCTACCTGCTGAATTTTACTGTAGTCGTCTTTCAGATTAGCCTTATGCGGCTCTGTTCTGGACTTCAGGTATACAATTCGAAGAGAGCGTTCGCCACGATCTGTATTGAACAACTGCGGCTGTGAAAACGATCCGACTTTCATTGTATCGAGCATCAGCACCATCGCAGGATCAAGACGCTCAATTTCCAGTTGCGTAGAGCCTGTCATCGGATCGATGATCATACCTCCTGTGGTCTTCGCAGCTTCATCGGTCGAGAACTTTCCTACAGCCTCAGGAAAAGTATACTTTCCGCTCACAAGCAAAGAACGCACACTGTCCAGCTTTTCTGTCGCTTTTTTGAAATCGGCAGAAGTTCTCTCAGGACGGATAAGGATATGACGCACATCGGCCACCTCGCCTTTCCGCTGTACCATCTGAATAATATGGTAGCCAAACTGGGTTTTGAAAATCGGGGAAATTTCGCCGTTCTGCAGTTTAAATGCTGCCGCTACGAACTCAGGAGCCATACCACTCCCGGTGCGGTTGATGTCGTTGTAACGTCCGCCATTGTCGCGGCTGCCGGGATCGTCGCTGTAGATACCGGCCATGGTTTCAAAGCTTTTACCGTTTACTACGATATCGTTTCTGATTTCTTCCAGGCGCTTTCTGGCATATTCATCAAGTTCGGGACTTACCGGCGGGTCAATCACGATCTGTCCTACTTCCACCGAAGCCGGGAAAAACGGAAGACTGTCGACGGGAATTTTATTGTAGAACTGCTGCACTTCGCTGGGCGTGATTTTTACATTCTCCAATATCTTGGATTGCATCCGCTCAGCCATTAGCTGTTCTTTAAACAACTCTCTGTTTTCTTCTTTCAACTGATAAATGGTCTTTCCGGCAACTTCCTCCAGCTTTTCTCTCGATCCATACTGACGAATAAATTGTCGGATACGATTTTCGATCGTTCCTTCCACATCTTCGTCAGAAACCAGCAGGCTGTCGCGTTCGGCCTGTTCCACCAACAACTTCTGAATAATCATTTGCTGCAACATGTAGCACTTCATGGAGTCGTCAAGTGTGGGATCCTGTGCTTTCATGGCAGTAAACTGAACATCGAGATCCGACTGGAGAACGATACGGTTTTTTCCTACAACAGCAATGATTTTATCTGCCGTACCGACAACATCCTGTGCGTTCAGTGCCTGACCTGCAAACACCAAACAAAGGGAGAACATTATTGCTTTATAAAACAATGAACGTTTACAAAAGATCATAAAGGTTATCAAATGAGATCGCAAAGCTATGTTTATTTGTACTTGGGAAAGAGGAGATTTGTTTTTTTAACGTTTGTATCAACCCTTTTTCTTTTGTAGAAAGAGCTTGCGAAGATCCTTTGTATTGTGGAAATCGCCTGCTAACGGGAGATACTGGTTCGACCGTATCCAGTTTTCAAGTCCGGGAATGGCGTCTTTATGAAACTTTGTCCAGGCATCAAAGGAAGCAGCATTTTCCACCTTTCCGAAAAGCCATTGATTGTAGGCATCAAAGGTTCCTTCGCGAAGCATTTTATCGTGATAGCGAAATAGCGAAAAAGGATACTTCTTATCAAAGTTGTTTTTCCAGTCCATTGCAAAACGTGTGCGCAGCATGATGAGGTTTTCAGCGGTAAAACCATCGGCCACCACCGGCGCCAGCGGAAGCATTGTCTGCATAACCGCAGCTTCGAAGGTAGGCTCTTCTCCTTCTGTGACAGCCGCTCCATATTTGGGTGTGGTAGCAGCCGTTACGGAAGAAAAGAGCTTTTGATATGACTGTAAAATGAGTTTACGGGTTTCAAGACTACGCGGTGTATGTCGTTCTATATTGGAAAATATCTCGCCGTAAATGATCGTCCATATACATTTGGAAGTTCCTGCGTAAAGCCTGGCAGCATCGTAATAGTTGAGATGATAAATCGGATCGCGTTCTATCCCTTGTAATAACGCATCCAGGGCGTATTCCGGATCATTGTTCAGTTCGTAATATCTCGCCAGTTCATGATAAAGAATTCCTGAATTGGGATAAGCCTTGATACCCTTTTCCGCGACATTCCTAGCCTTTTTCTTTTCACCCTGATTAAGCAGGGCTGAGGCTGCTATCTGATAAGTAAGTTCATCTGCCTGATCTGCTTTTATCAGCGCCTCCACGGTTTTATATGCGCCTGCATAATCTTTAGAGAGGTTGAGTGCCTGCCCGAGGTCGCGATGCAATATGGTCACATCTGGGGCGAGTTGTATCGCCTGTCTCAGCAAGGTAACTGACTGAGTAAGAGCACCTCGCGACATGTATTCTTTTGCTTGTTTATAAAGTTGCTCCACTTCCGGCGATGGCCAATATATCCGGCCCTGCGCCAGCGCGCTGCCCGCCGATAAACCAATAACCGTTGCCAGCAAAAAAAATCGCCTCCGCATAATTGCGCGCAAAATATCAAAAAAAGCCGGCTTACCGTTCTTAAGCCTGAGGCAGACGCAGTTCGATATTACCTAAAGAAAATTTCCAATTAACAAATTATTGAGAACCCAGTCTACCATCTAAAGAATTTTTCCCTTTACTTTGTTGCCTGTGAGAAATGGATCGCCTATATGTGCATTGCTATTTTCTCCTTGCAGATCATACCTGTCAAGGAGATTGGCAAGATTTTGTTCAAAGGGCAGATCACCGAGGAAGAAGTGCATGGATACAGTGGTGTGGGCGAAGGAGATGAAAGTCCTAAGCTGAAGAAAGACAGCGACCCTCCGTTTCATCACAAATTGATATTTCAAGATGATGCACGCGCAGCTTTCCTGGCGCATGAAATAAATACTGCAATTCATCTTGCAGAACACATCCCGGATTACCACGTTCCGGATATACTCACTCCCCCTCCAAACTGCTAATAACATTTATCTGACCGCCAGCGGCTATACGCCGTGCTGCGCGCCTGCGTGTTATCGCAAATCTTCAGTCATTAAAATGTTATAGTACCTATGAAGCGTGGAACTTCACTATTTAGTCATCTTAGAAAGGATTTAGTTTCGGGTCTGATCGTATTTCTCATCGCCCTCCCCTTATGTCTTGGTATTGCCCAGGCATCAAATGCACCTTTGTTTTCAGGTATCGTCGCCGGAATTATCGGAGGTATCGTTATCGGCATGCTGAGCGGTTCGCATGTCAGCGTTGCCGGTCCCGCCGCAGGTCTTACGGCTATCGTGCTTACCGCGATAGGAGAACTGGGCGCCTTCGATATCTTCCTGTGTTCCGTAGTCGTAGCCGGACTTATCCAGTTGATTCTGGGTTTTATTAAAGCAGGAAGTATTGCCAACTACTTTCCTTCCTCTGTGATAGAGGGTATGCTGGCGGGTATCGGACTTACCATTATTTTGAAACAATTGCCCGAAGCGGTAGGTTATGATCCTGCCAATGCGCCAGGCGGAGATGCGGAAGATGGCTTTTCCTGGAGCTATATAACATCATCCTTCCAACACATGGAAATGGGTGCGGTTATTATCGCGATAATAGGGCTGTCCATACTATTTCTCTGGCAGACAAAAGCCTTCAAAAAGCTGGCATTGATACCTAGTGGATTACTGGTGGTGTTGATCGGTACACTCATCAATGAAATTTACCGCAACTCAGGATCGGACATGCTGCTAGGAGCAAGTCATCTGGTGAGTCTGCCGGTTGCATCCAGTCCTCAGGAATTTCTCTCACAGTTCACCCTTCCTAATCTTGAAGGGTTTACCAATCCCCAGGTCTGGACAACGGGAATAGTGATTGCTATCGTAGCGTCTATAGAAACACTTTTATGCATTGAAGCTACAGACAAACTTGATCCGTTGAAGCGTTACACGCCGACCAACCGGGAATTGAAAGCTCAGGGTATTGGTAATATGCTGAGCGGATTGGTGGGCGGTCTTCCTATGACGAGTGTGATCGTGCGCTCCTCAGCCAATATCAACGCCGGAGCAAAAACCAAAGTTTCTACCATCGTTCATGGTGTGCTGTTGCTGGTTTGCGCGGCTACCATTCCTATGCTTCTCAACAAGATCCCCAAAGCCACATTGGCAGTAATCCTGATTTTCACCGGCTACAAACTGTGCAATCCAAAAGTGTTCAAGCACATGTGGAAAGAAGGTGGCGTTACACAGTTTATTCCTTTTGTGGCAACCGCGGTAGCTGTGGTTTCTCTAGATCTGCTGAAAGGTGTAGGGATTGGTTTGCTCATCAGCATCTTCTACATCCTGAAACAGAACATGAAGGTCTCTTACTTTTATAACAGAAGCACCTTTAGCAACGGGGAACTCATCAAACTCACACTGGCACAGGAGGTTTCCTTTCTCAACAAAGCCAGCATTAAGAATACACTTGATAAACTCCCAAGCGGCAGCAGCGTAATCATTGACGCCACCCAAACAGAATACATAGATTTTGATGTGCTCGACCTGATCAGGGATTTTCACAGAACAAAGGCCCCGGAACAGAATATAAAAATGTCGCTGATAGGCTTCAAGGACGTGTATAAAGTACCCGAAACAGAGGGTGAACGCGAAATCGTATCGCACTTTATGAACAGTTATGAAGCTCCCCGACGTACATCGGGAGACAGCAACGGGTTGCTCAAACAACTCACCGACACCAAGGAAAACAATTCAACAAATAACAAAATCTCTTAGCTATGGGAATTCACGTGCATGATACAATTTCAAAAGACATAACGCCTCAGGGGGCGTTACAGCGCCTGAAAGAAGGCAACTTCCGTTTTGTCAACAATCTCAAAATGAATCGCGACCTGCTGGAGCAGGTAAATGATACCAAAGACGGACAATGGCCGTTCGCAGCCGTTCTTAGCTGTATGGACAGCCGCACCTCTGCGGAACTGATATTCGACCAGGGACTGGGAGACATATTCAGCATCCGGATCGCCGGAAATGTTATTTCACCCGGTATTCTGGGTAGTCTGGAATATGCGACTGCTGTCGCTGGTTCAAAACTCATTCTGGTACTGGGACACACAGGTTGCGGTGCCATCAAGGGCGCCTGCGACGGTGTGCAGTTGGGTCATCTTACTTCGCTGCTGGAAAAAATAAAACCGGCAGTGCTTGGAGAAGAAACGATACAGGGCGACAGGTCGAGCGAGAACGCAGCCTTTGTGAACGCCGTTGCCAAACTGAATGTACACAACAGCGTTAACCAGATCGTAAATCACAGTGAAGTGATCCGCAATCTGCTGGCAGAAGGTAAGATCGCACTTGTTCCGGCTATGTACAATGTATCTACCGGTCAGGTGACTTTCTACGACGATAATCTTTTTCTCGAAGACCATCAGCTTGTGGCGTCTTCGCTTGCAGCCGATTAGGGCTGACTCTGGCATCATGAAAAACACGTGTTCATTAGGGGGAACACAAAACGGGCTGCTCTTTTGGGCAGCCCTACTTCTATCGTCTGGTACGATTTTAAGACCAGAACCTTAATATTGTTGAGCGTTTAAAGTTTCAAAGAATTATAGTGTATGAGTAACATCAGCAAAATAGGATTGTTGACCTCCGGTGGCGACAGCCCCGGTATGAATGCGGCTATTCGCGCCGTCGTGCGCACCGCCATTTATAATGGCATGGAGGTTTATGGTATTCGCAGAGGTTATCAGGGTATGATAGAAGGTGATATTTACAAGATGGAAGCCACCGATGTAGCCAATATCATACAGCGGGGAGGAACCATACTGAAAACCGCGCGGAGCAAGGAGTTTATGACCGACGAGGGTAGAAAAAAGGCTTATGATCAATTGCAGGCAAAGGGTATTGAAGCGCTGGTGCTTATAGGTGGTGACGGTACGTTCCGTGGAGCGGTAGAATTTTTCAAACAGTTTACTATTCCTGCCATCGGACTACCGGGCACCATTGATAAAGATCTGGCAGGAACGGATTATACTATAGGTTTTGACACAGCTGTCAACACTGCTGTCGAAGCAATAGACAAGATTCGTGACACTGCCGAAGCACACGATCGTTTGTTTATCATAGAGGTGATGGGACGTGACGCGGGCTACCTGGCACTCAACAGTGGTATTGCCTGTGGAGCAGAAGACATACTGATTCCCGAACTGGTGACGCACGTAGAGGAAGTACTGAAGCGAATTGATTATGATGAAAGAAGAAAGAAGACCGTACATATTCTGGTAGTCGCTGAGGGCGATGATTTTGGTGGAGCGGCAGATCTGCTCGAACTCGTAAAAAAACGTTTCCCTGACATGGATACGCGCGCTACTGTGTTGGGGCACATCCAAAGAGGCGGCTCTCCCACTTATGCAGACCGTGTACTGGCGAGCCGTCTGGGATATGCTGCTGTGAATGCATTACGTGAAGGGAGAAGCCAGGAAATGGTAGGAATCATCAATGGAGAGCTGGTCTATACTCCGTTCGAACAGGTGGTAAAACAACACGCGCCACTCAGCTCCGACATGATCGAGATGATACGCGTGCTGGCGATATAAAGGGGTTGTACCGAAAACAATAAAGCCTGTCCCGGAATGAGACAGGCTTTATCATTGATTAATGTAGTGATGGTTACTGAATAACAGCTTTTGCAACACCCATTGCCTTGCCATTGCTCATGGAGATCACATAAACTCCCGGCAGCAGGTTCAGGTGGTTGATGGTATATTCTTTTGTACCGGCCTGAAGTGATACCTTCTCATTGTACACTTTACGACCAGTTAAGTCATGAATGTTAAGATCGAATTTTCCGCCTTCGGTGGTAAAACCAACTCTGATCCTTTCAGAAGTAGCATTACCCAACACACCGAAATCGAAACGTTCAGCATTTACATTCTTTACGCTGTTGATAATATTCCAGTTCAGTTCGAAATCATCAATGCCCGTAGTGGGACGGTTTCCACCGCCAGTAGACTGATTGAGTGCGGCGATTCTAATCCACACCGGTCCGCTTTGATTGTCGAGCGCGTTGCCGAAGTTTACGGTGATGGTTTCGTTGGTAAAAGAAGTGTCCCCTGTGGTGTTGTTACCGGTTACGGTAACAGAGGTGAATGAAGTAGGTGCTGCACCGAAGCCGTAGTCAACAGTCCATGTAGTTTTACGTGGAGAAGTTGAATCCAGCGATTGCAGTTTGAAGCTCAGTTGAAAATCGCTGAAGCCTGTAGTATTGGCGATCTGCAGGGCAAAGGCTGCGCCTGAATCAGTACCCGGGAAAGCTCCGCTGGTGTACCCTACCTGACGAACAGCCAAAGCACGGTCTGTAGAAGCATTTTGCGCAGTAGTATCAGAGCTGGCATTCAAGCCGTCGGCAGAAGCTACATTACGAAAGTTTCCTGTAGTCCAGTTCCATCTTGTAGGGGCAGAAACGTACTTTGTTGCCGATACATCCGTTCCAAGCGAATCGCTGGAAGCATAAGTAAAAAGCGCCCAACCGGTTGGAAGTCCGGTTTCGATGTTGTCGAAATCTTGAGTGTAACTAGTTCCGGAAAGGGTCAGCTGAGCATTCGCTGCAAAGCCTACAACAATGCCAGAAAGGAGTAAAGCAATCTTTTTCATAAACTCAGTTTTGATCTTGATGGCAAAATTGAGGCGAATTTTCAAAATAACCGAATATTTGAATTAATTAATCGTAAAGAATGATCACAATCATCAAATGCGATATAACGCAAAGGCTGCACCGGAATGCGATGCAGCCTTTGTTTCTTACACAATTGTTGCCTTAGTCGGTTACAACCACGACATCATCAATTTCGTAGGTAGTAGTTTCATTCGCATCTCCGGGGAGGTCAGCGCCCGTGTAGCGGAATGCAATATGAATAGTCTGATTCAGATAAGCGTTGAGATTAATTTCTCCTGAACTGATAAATGGTCCGAAACTGGAAGTATGTCCTTTGCTGATATTGGCAGGCAGCGGAGTCCAGGTAGCGGCAGTAGGATTAGAGCCATCATAATTTGTAGAAATCAACACTTCAAGAGTAGCACCGTTATCATGGCCGTCTGCATTAGTAAAAGAAAGGCGGGGATTGATCTTAGCTGTAAGATCAATTCCTGGCGTAATCAACCAACTTATTACCGATGTCTGACCACTCTGATATGCTGTTACCTGTGCATAGGGTCTTGAAGGAACAACGGTACTGTTTCCAAAGGTCCATTTTACACCACCCACTTCTGCATAGTTTGTCCAGCCTGTAAGATTGATCGCACCTGAAGTACCACTACCAAATTGCTCTCGCAACAAGATGTTACCGGTGATCTCACCACAACGTGATTTTCTAAACTGTACATCAGCCGTATCGCGGATCAAAAGTTGCGGAGTGGATCTTGAGCTGCTTACAAATACAGTATAAATGCCGGTAATGCCGCCTCTGCCTCTTGGCACGCGCACATTGGCAAAGTTGGAATAGTTGCTGGTACGCACTACTAACGTATTTCCGTCGCAGTCTTCGATATCTCTGTTAGTCGTGCTGTTGGGATTAGAATACGTTTTGGTGGTATCTACAAATTCTGCGTCTCTGATATACACCAGTCTGTTATAGTAGCGTGCCTGTGCATTTTTGATCGCTGCCAGATCAACAGTATCAGCCTTTACGGTGTTGCCGATGTTTGCTTTTACAATAAAATCGTTGATTCGCATCTGCGGTATCATGTTCAATCCGTTCTGCTCGTTGGGTTCATAACCCAACACAGGAAGTCCGCCATCATAGCCCAGCCATAGTCCTTTACACTTCACATAGATCTTGCGACCTACAGGATAATCATTGTAAAGATTGTTGGCGTCGATCAGGATCATAATGGATGAAGTATCGTCCTGAATTACCAGTTGTTTGTAGAAATTACCGGAACGATCATTAGCTGTAACAATACCGGAGATCACAATATCCTCACCGATAAAAGTTGTATCACCTCCATTGGTAGGATTGTACAATCCGTTCAGCGCTTTCAGTTGTGCAATGTTGTGCGTTACCGGAATCATCGGATCAACACTGCTTGTGTCTGGAGGAGTGTCATAGTCGTTCTTCAGGCATGATGAGAGCGAAAGCGCACTCAGCATCAAGACTCCCAGCGCTATTTTTAAACTTTTCATTACTTATTATTTAAGAGGTTAAGATTTTTTGATTTTAGAATTTAAGACTGATGTTCGCAAAGTAGTTTCTGCCATAGCCGATAAAATACTTACCGGGAAACTTTTCAGGCGCGCCGGAATCGAAGCGCAGATTCTCAAAACCACCGGTTCTTATATCGCGGTTATCAAGCAGATTATTCACACCAAGACTTAGATACAAATAGGTGTTGCGTGGCAGAAACTTAAGTCCTTTGGACAGGAGGATCGATTTATAGATAAACACATCAACTGTATAAAAAGAAGGCAGTTGCTCCTGACGAAACAAATCGTTCCATTGAGGAGAACCATAAGGCACCGAAGCAGTTGCGGCATCTGCAGTTCTTCTTGTCGGTGCAATGTCTACATAATTTCTGTCGAAGTAGTTGAAGCTTATGGTACCAAACCAGTAATGACGCGAGCTGTATTTGAGACTTAAAGAATAAGCCGATTGGGGACCCACCGCGAGGTAGTAATCTTTAATGTAGACTGTAGAAGACACATTCGATATAGAAGTATCATTGTCTCCATACACAGATACTGTAGGACGGTTGGTATAAAAGGCTTGTCCCAGCGCTGCCACACCGGTAACGTTAATTGCAGGAGTAAGTTTATAATCCACCGCAATCTCCGCTCCGGTAAAACGCATATCCACATTCTTCATCGCGTAGTTGGTGAACGTCTGGAAGCCTTCATTGTAGAAACGCTTAATGATCGTAGCGCCTTTTACATCAGTAGCATAACCCACCAGTCGTCCGTTGATCTTAGGAGCGCGCAACAGATAACCTCCTTCAATGGAATAAGTGTTTTCCTCTATTGGATTATCCACGGTCTGATTGCGTGTACGTGGAGAAATATAAGTATTGTCCATTGAAGGTGCATCCTGCATGGTAGCTGCATTTACAAACAAATAGTTGCGTCCATTCAGTTTATAAGTGACACCACCCTTCAATGTATAGGTCAGGAATTTTTGCATTGGCGCCTCTCCTTTGGAATTGGTAGGATAAAGACCATTTCTGTACAAACCTTCGCGACGGAAATTGTTGAAGCCTCCTGATGCCGAGATGAAGAAATCTACCTTATTATAAGTGAACGCAGCCTGTGCCCACAGCCAGCTTTTGGTAAAATGACTGTTGTAATGATAAAAATATTTGTCGCCCTCTTTGATCACACGATTAGGTGTTTCCAGATCGTGCTGACGAACTGAAGGATTGGCGACATATTCACGCTCTGCAAACTGATTGTAGTTCACATAAAAGTCACCTCCGAGCAGGTCGTCGAGTCTTCGGTAAGACTCTGTACGCTGGCTGAGCAAAGTGAAACCTTCGTACAATGTGATGTGATCATTCAGCGCATGTTGTGCATAGGTGTTGAAAGTGTATTTGCGAATATCATCCACATCGCTGCCGACAACATATACAGAGCGACGACCGTAAACAGTATTTCCTGCAATACCATCTACATCGTTGACTGCCTCGAAATTTCCACGGTTCACTTCATACAACCGATCCCAGTTTACCTGTCTTACATTCACATCATTTTTCCATTGCTCTACAACATAATTGGCTTCCTGAGCAGCAAGCACGGGGTTGTCATCATGCAATTCGCGTTGCCAGCTCGGCAAATTTCTGTAATAGTCAGGACGTGGATCTCTTCCCTGATACCAGTCAAGCTGTGAATTGGCATTGATACCATATTGATAACCGATGCTTGTATGCCAGTTGGTTTTACGCGAAGGAGCGTATTTGTAATTCAGGATAAAAGTAGGCTGGTGATAATCAGCAACGCGCGCATTTCTTTTCTCTCCGTTCTGATAACCCCAGTTGGGATTGTAGAAATTGTCGCCGGTGATGTCATACACCTCCTGGAAACTCGGTCCCACTTTTCCGCGACGCGTTGGCGCGCCAAAAGCAGTGAGGTTGATTTCATGCTTCAGACCAAAACGTTTGGATACCGCTGCATAATAAGAATAAGCATCATAAAATGTTCCTTCCACAAAACCTTCCTTACCCCAGCGCTTACCCAGCGAAACGGAGTAAGCCCAGCCACCTTTAAGCAAACCACTGTTGTGTGTTATCATCAGACGGTTGCGATATTGTCTGTTGGAATTGGAGTAGGTGATTCTCGTTTGTTTGCGCTGGCTTGCTGCCGTTGCATCAAAAAACACCGCTCCGTTGATACCACCGATCGCATATTCTGAAGGTTCGAGACCGTAGGTAGAACTACGTCCGCGGAATACATCGTTTAGCCCTCCCCACTGACTCCAGAACGCATCTCCTGTTTCGATATCGTTCATCGGAGCTCCATTCACAAAAACCTGTTGCGCGCTTCTGTCGTAACCCCGCGGCTGAAAACGGTAGGGACCATATTGAAAGGCAACGGTATTTTGAAACGGATCGCGGGAAGCGGTAAGCAAGCCACTTACGTTTTGTGAAGAAATACCATCATCGTCCGCCACTGCATTGTTTTCATCGAGCAGTAAGGTTGGGATCAGCGCGTTTTGTATCACATTTCCACGGTCGTTGGCAACTACATTAATCGTCCCCAGATCCACCACGTCTTTGTTTACTGAAATGCGGATGGAATCTGTAGTAATACCCGAACCTCCGATCACCATGGTGTAAGTACCATAAGGTACCTGGCTGAAGCTGAAAGCTCCCGTGCCATCGGAGGTGGCTAGTAAACGCAGGTAAGGAATTGTTACCTGAACATCATTTGCAGGCTCTCCTGTCGCCTGACTTGTCAGCATGCCCCTGATCAGGGCAATGCGCTTCTCGTCCTGTGCCCATGCCGATGTTGTCGCACCGAGCAAAAGCACCAGAAGCACTCGTAGCTTTGTATACATGATAAAAAAATGAAATTCACAAGGAAATTGCGCCGCAAAGATAGGTCGATCATATGAGCCTGCCAGAAATTAGTCCAAATTAAATATCTGTTAATATAATTATAGATAAAGTATTCATTTCGCAAATTTTAGTTGTTTTGCAGTTCCAAATTCTTTCCGTGGTGAAGAAACTTTTGTTTTTCCTGCTCGCCGGATCCCTTGCTACATCCGGCTTTTCCCAGAAGAAAGCATATCAGGTAGCTGCTATTGCTTTTTATAATTTTGAAAATCTTTTTGATACCGAAGACGACCCTAAAAACTGGGGCGACGATGAATTTCTTCCTAATGGCCGGTACAATTACACCGAAGAAGTTTATAACCAGAAATTGACAAACCTGGCAACTGTACTGAAACAGCTTGCTACTGATATTACTCCCGACGGACCGGCGATCATAGGAACCTCGGAAATTGAAAATGACAAGGTATTGCAGGATCTGGTAGCAAGACCTGAGATCAAAGAAAGAGGCTATCAGTTCGTTCATTTCGACAGTCCCGACTCACGCGGCATAGATGTAGCCATGCTGTACAACCCGAAATATTTCCGGGTGCTTTCAGCCCGAGCGTTGAAAACCGATATCAGTCAGAGCGGAGAGAAAGGTGGAAAAACACGCGATGTACTTTATGTACAGGGCATACTTTTGGGCGATACGATCAACGTGTTTGTCAATCACTGGCCTTCGCGTCGCGGCGGAGAAATCGCAAGTGCTCCATTGCGAGCCATTGCGGCAGGGGTAAGCAAACGCATTATTGATTCACTCAACGCTGTAAATCCTCGTACCAAGAGCATCGTAATGGGAGACCTGAATGACGATCCGGTAGATCAGAGCGTCACCAAAGTACTGGGCGCAAAAGGTGAAAAATCGGAAGTGCCTGTAGACGGACTTTTCAATCCCTTCGTAAACTTTTACAAAAAAGGCATCGGTACACTTGGCTATGATGATCGCTGGAATCTCTTCGATCAGATCATCATCAGCGGTGCCTTCCTTCATGCCGGAGAGAACGAATGGAAATATTACCGGGCAGAAGTCTTCAACAGAGAGTTTCTGAAAGCATCATTCGGCCGCTATAAAGGTTATCCGCATCGCTCTTTCGACGACACGAAATGGATCAATGGTTATAGCGACCACTTCCCTACCATCGTATATCTGGTAAAGGCGCAACAGTAAGCCGACTTCTTCGAATTATTCTATAGCACTTGAGGTGTTCATATCGCTGGTCGCTGATGCAAGCAGCGCCCGGAGTTCGTCGAGTTTGTTAACACTGATCGGCTTGTTGCAATACATTTTTACCGGTGGATAAGACATTGCCCTTTTGTGATCATCTTCATTCAGCGAGGAAGAGAGCATGACTACAGCGCACTGGTCCACCACATCCTTCGGGAAAGTACAGAACTCATCAAGAAAGTCGAAGCCACTCATCTCGGGCATGTTGATGTCGAGGAAGATGACCCTGGGAGGTTTCTGTCCTTCCTGCATAAGCTCTCTGAGGAAATCCAATCCTTCTCTTGCCAGTTCCTTTCCTACTACCGAGTCGGCAAACTTTACTCGTTCGATCAGTTTTTCGACAATAAACCTGTCGATCTTACTGTCATCAATTACTAAGGCAAGCCCTATCGGGCTTTCATTTTCGGCATTCATTTCCGCTTATTGTTTGGTATTAACAGTTGAAACTCCGACCCTCTCCCTGGTTCAGACCTCAAAGATAATTTCGCTTTGAGTTTTTCTACCGTTTCCTTCACAATATATAAACCTAAACCGGAACCTGTACCGGCTCTTGCTTCACGGAAGAACATATCGAAGACGCGCTGATGATTTTCCGTCCGGATACCGATGCCATTATCACGAACAGTAATAAGCGCGCCTTTCCCGGTCAGCCGTACATCTACCGATACAAAAGGATTTTCTACTTCCGGATTATGATAGCGAATAGCGTTGGATATAAGGTTGTTCAGAATAATGCTGATGCGCCCCTTGTCTGAAAAAAATTCGACTTCGCCTTCTATATGCGTGTTCAAAGCCACCTTCCTTCCGTCGCTCGTATATTTCAGATTGTCTATTATTTCCTCCAGCAATTGGCGAAAATCGATCTTTGCAGCCTCCACTTCCATCCGTGCATTACGCGAGTAGTCGAGAATGTCCTTGATAAACACATCCAGTTTCAGAATGCTCTCCTTCATGAGCGAAAGATGTTCGAGCACGACAGGATCGGAAGTTTCTGCTTCCGTGAGGTCAATAATACCCAGCACAGAAGCAAGGGGCGCGCGCAGATCGTGGGAAACGCTGTACACGAACTTATCCAGCTCGGCATTAATCTTCTGCAGTTTTTCGTTTGAGCTGCGCAGGGCCTGCTCATAACGTATCCGTTCGTCCACATCTCGGAAGTTCACCACAATCCCCTCTACATCCGGATCGTCAAGAAGATTCACTGCTATGCGCTCAGTCCAGAAAAGTTCACCATTCTTACGTCTCACCCTATAAAATGTCCGACAAGGTTCTCCCGGACGATTCAGCACTTCCTCAAACCAGGTATGATAAGCTTCCAAATCCTCATGATAAACAAAGTCGACGCATTTTTGTCCAACGATCTCCTCCGGCATAAAGCCGGCAATCCGAAACACCGAATCACTGCAGTATGAAGCGATGAATTCTCTGTCCACAATGACGATCACATCTGCACTGTGCTCGATCATGGAGCGGAACTTATGTTCGCTTTTCCGAAGTGCCTGTTCAGATTCTATGCGTTCGGAAACATCCCGAAAATTGGAAACAATACCATGTATGGCCGGATCGTGCAGAAAGTTCGTCGCAATACGCTCGCACCAGAAATAGCTGCCGTCGGTCCTACGCGTCCGGTACAATAGTCTTTTTGGCTCGTCCGGACTGTTTAACACCTCTTTTAAAAACGCTTCTACCATTCCCTGCTCGCTCGGATGCGCCAGAGAAAGCGTGGTCATCCCGATAACTTCTTCTGGCTTAAAACCGGTGATCCAATAGAGCGAATTGCTGGCGTAGGTGATTTTCAGATTTTCATCTGCAACAATGATGGCATCCGAAGAATGTTCTGTAAGAGACCGAAACTTATACTCACTCATCACCAGCGCATGTTCTGTCTGCTTTTTCACAGTGATATCTGCCGTGATACCGATTAGGCGAACCAGCTTTCCGTCCTGAAGCATAGGCTCCATCTTGCATTCCAGCCAAGCAATATTCCCGTCCTTTTTGCGAATGCGGTATTCCTGCTTCAACTGCTGTCCGCTCTCAAGCACAGCATAATTGCCGTAGATGATGGACTTGTCCTCCTCGAGTACAACCTCCAGCCAAAGGAAATTGTTTGCATAAAATTCCTCGGGCGCATACCCATATACTGTTTCGCAGGCCGCCGAGATGTATGTCAGTTCCTGATTTTCTACATCCACCGAGAAGAACACCTCCTGCATATTTTCCGTGAGAGTGCGCAGTTCTTCATTGGCATTTTTAAGCTTAAGCTCATCGCGCTTCCGGCTGGTGATATCCTGCACCGTGCCGATCATCTTATGAGGCTTTCCCGTATTCAAATCGTAAACAACCTCGGCACGTTCCTGAACAATTTTCTCCCTGCCGTTGGGCAGCATAATGCGATGCTCAATACTGTAACAGGTACCTTTTTCGATAGCCTGTGTTACCGCCTGAATGATAATCTCCCTGTCCTCGGGATGAACGCTGTCGAAAAAAAGACTGTTGGTGGCCTTTACGGTATAAGGCTCCAGTCCGAAGATGCGGTACGTCTCCTCCGACCAGTGCAGCAGGTTTGCATTGTGATGTTCCACATCACTCAGATCGAGCTCCCAGCTGCCAAAACCGGCTATGCGCTGTGTAGTTCGCTGATGCACATCCAGATCGTAACGCAGCTGCTCAGCTTTCTTTCTTCGTTCAGTTTCCTGTTCCAGCCGGCGCAACAAATCTTCGGTACATACATTTTCAGCCTCTTTCGAATTTTCATCAGGAATGACAGCCCTCTTATGGGGAGCATATCTTCCGTTTACAGAAAAATCTGCTACAACCGGTGCAGGAAGTTCCTGAACGTACTGGTCGTAGGTTTTATTGATAACCTCCAATAGCGGACGAAGCTCGACTGGTATCGAAGCCGGATCTCCCAAATAATCTCGAATCTGCGACAGCAATAATTTATTCATCCAAAGGGCATTCTTGTGTAATGGTAATCAGAAGAAATTATGCATTATTTTTCAAACCCTCCCTTCGTCGCTGAATCTCCTAAAAAACTGATTATGAACAATATTATCTATTTTGAGCTTCAAAGATAAATCTATAAAACCTTGCACAGAAAGAGATGCCGTGACGACAATTTTTATCCGGAAATTTTCTGAAGAGACCATTCCATACAATCCTTTCTTTAGTTTGCAGCAATGTACGGTAAACCCGCTACCAGAAAATTTTTCACAGAGCAACTCCTTCAATGGCACAGAAACGATAACGACCGGACACTGCCATGGAAAGAAGAGAAAGATCCCTATAAAATCTGGCTTTCAGAAATAATTCTTCAGCAAACCCGTGCGGCACAGGGATTACCCTACTTTCTTCGTTTTGTAAAAGCCTTTCCCGACATCCATGCATTGGCGGCTGCCTGCGATGAGGAAGTATTCCGGCTTTGGCAGGGGCTTGGGTATTATAGCAGATGCAAAAACCTGTTGCATACTGCAAGGTTTATTGTAGAAAAATATCAGGGTGAGTTTCCCTCACGTTACGAAGAAATCCTCGCGTTGAAAGGTGTGGGCAATTATACTGCTGCTGCAATTGCGTCCTTCGCCTTCGGACAACCCTATGCGGTGGTGGACGGAAATGTGATTCGGGTGCTCGCGCGTTTCTTCGGAATAGAGACCGCCTGGGATGTACCGGAAGGAAGAAAAACTTTTACCGCACTTGCAGAAGAACTGCTCGATAAAAAAGAACCTGCAGCTTACAACCAGGCTATTATGGATCATGGCGCCACGGTATGTACGCCACAGGCTCCGAGATGCGACAGTTGCCCTTTACAATCAAAATGTTTTGCCTTTCGCCACAATCTGATTTCCGAATTGCCGCAGAAAGCCAAAAAGCTGGTGGTTAAGACCCGGAACTTTCATTACATACTGCTGCTGACGAAAGACGACAGGATATGGATTAGGAAACGTACAGAAAAAGATATCTGGCAAAACCTGTTCGAGCCATTGCTGATAGAACACAATACAGCCCTCAACGTTGACTCGCTTCGAACTCAGCTTCCCCAAACACTTTCATTTGCAGCGGAAAATCTTCGTTATGAGGGTTCGCTGCGACAGCGCCTCACGCATCAGTTGATCGAAACTAATTTTTTCAGCCTTCCTCTGCTATCCGCGCCCCGAGAGATTTTGGGCGGCGGTCAATGGGTGCCGCTCAAAGACTTGAAAAACTTTGCATTCCCCAAGACCCTTGTTTCTTTTTTAGAAAAAAAATTCTACTTTTAGAATCAGTATAGGTTATAATTTTTGTTAATTGAAAATAGATCCGACATGAGAGGCGTTAACAGAGTCATGCTGATTGGAAATTTGGGCCGGGACCCCGACCTGCAGTATCTGGAAGGAAACATAGCCGTTGCAAAATTCCCACTTGCCACTACCGAAACTTTTAAAGACAAAAATGGCAATCTGGTCTCACAGACCGAATGGCATACAGTGGTGCTCTGGCGTGGACTGGCTGAGCTGGCTCAGAAATATCTGCACAAAGGCAGCCTGGTATTCATAGAAGGAAGGCTGAGAACGCGCAACTGGGAAGACAAGGAAAAGGTGAAGCGCTTCAGTACGGAGATCGTGGGCGACAATCTGGTCATGCTGGACAAGAGAAAAGAGACTGAGTATCATAACAACGACGCTCAGAGCGATGTGTCGGGTCTTTCATCGTCATCGGATATTTCTTTCGACGGAAACCTGGGCGGCGAGAATGACAACCTCCCGTTCTGATCTACGATATTTGAGGTTTAAAAAAGGGAAGGAACAATTTTTATTCTTTCCCTTTTTAATTTTGAATACTCACTAAATCACTGATAACTTGGGAACACCGGAAGGCGGGACTATCGCAAAGGCAGCTCTTTTGCTGCAGGCATCCACGGATGTTTTTTCTGTTTCGAACACGACCGTTCTTATCATTTTAGTCCTGATACTTCTGCTGCTTACCGCTATCACCGCCGGTGCCGAGACCGCATATTTTTCGCTTACCGCCAAGGACATCAACTTCCTGAAAACCAAAGACAAGACCAGCGCTCGTCAGGCGATACAACTGATCGACCAGCCAAAGATGCTGCTTGCCACCATTCTTGTTGCCAACAACTTCATCAACATAGCCATCATCATCACTACCAACCTGCTGGTGGCGCAGTTTATCAGTCCCACGCTGAACCCGATTGTATCTTTTGCCATACAGGTAGTGGTCGTCACCTTTCTGCTGGTGCTCTTTGGCGAGGTATTACCCAAAGTGTATGCTACCCAGAACAATATGCGGATGGCTTTGTTTGCCGCTCCTGTGATCAAGATTTTATCCGGCGTCTTTCGTCCGGTAAGTAAAACGCTGGTTTCTTCTTCCTCTTATATAGAAGAAAAAATGGGGAGCCGCGGACCCAACCTCACCAACGAAGATTTTGAACAGGCGATCGAACTTACCGTAGGGCATACCGCTACCCGCGACGAAGTAAATATTTTCAAAGGCATTCTGAAATTCAGCAATATCACCGTTCGTCAGATCATGCGTACCAGGCTCGATGTAAGCGGAGTGCGCTGGGAGCTGAGTTTTCCGGAGGTGCAGCAGTTTGCCATCAAGGTCGGATACTCAAGGATGCCCGTGTATGAGGGCAACCTCGACCGCATCAGGGGTATGGTTCATACCAAAGACTTTCTGCCGCATACCGAAGACGACAATTTCGACTGGCATACACTGGTGCGTCCTGCCTATTTCGTTCCGGAGGGAAAGTTTATCGAAGATCTGTTGAAGGAGTTTCAGCAGAAAAGGATTCACTTTGCCATTGTGGTGGATGAATTCGGCGGCACTTCCGGTATCGTGACGCTGGAAGATATCATGGAAGAGATCATCGGAGAAATACGCGATGAGTTTGATGAAGACGATATTGAGTACAAAAAGCTCGACGACCACAATTACATCTTTGAAGGCAAGACGCTGATCAATGATGTTTGCCGCGTGATCGGTGAAAATCCGGAAATCTTCGAAACAGCACGTGGCGAAAGCGATTCCATAGCGGGACTGGTGCTGGAGCTTGCAGGCAAGTTCCCCGCCGTAAATGAAGTGGTACAATTTGAAAACTTCGAGTTTACCGTCCTGGAGCTCGACAGGATGCGTATCAAACGTGTGAAGCTATCTATCAATCCGGGTCTGGAGGATTATGTGGGGTAAGAATGGAAGTGTGCTTTAATTACCTACGCTGATGGCAGTAGTTTAGCTCTGTCATTAAGTTGTCTCTAATTTCCTTTAAGTCAGTAGGTGTATTCGTTTTGCTTAGGTCTGTTAAACGAATTCCAGAATGTCGTATTATAAGGTACATTGTACGACTTGAAATGTTTAAAATCTATTGAATCCGTCCTAATCAGTATAGGAGGATAAAGGGTCTGTAAGGTTAGATTTTCAACAAGTTTTAGCTGCTGATTTGTCGATATTAAATGCCCCTTCATAATGAAAGTGTAATCAGAATTATGCAAATAATATTTTTTTAACTTTTCGTCTCTTTCGTAATGAGATGTAAGTTTAATTGTTTCCATGTCCGGCATAGTCTTCCATTTGATGGATGACGGGATTTTTCGGTTGTATTTTTGAGCATATTTTTTTATTTTTTTATCATCTCGATCTATGGTATAGCTTACCGAAACAACGGCGTAGTCTTCCATCCTTATTACCAACTCACCTATGGTATTATGGGCAAACCAATCAAAAGCAAATCTAAATTTTGTCCTATCAGGAACAAATTGAATTACAAACACCCGCCCCCACTTTTCATCTGACATACTTCGAAGTAGTTTGTAGCTGTATTTTTTATAAGAATCGTCTTTAAACATGCGATAGTATGACATGAAATCCATGTGTTTTATCTGATATATATCCATAAATACAAGACCAATTAAATTAAGAAAGCTGCTATCCTGTTTAATTATATTTCTTTCTTTTAAGTCTAGCCAAGGATAATTTTCCGCATTAATTGAGTACTTATCAACTATGTATTCTGCGTTTAAAATAACAGTATCTAAATTGTACTTTAGAAAATTTAGATAACATCTCTGGCGGTGATCACCCAGCGAATAATTCAATGGAAATCGTTCTTTCACTTTTCTTATTATGTCAAAAGGATCATTTTTTTTACCTGTAATAGTAACCTCCGTTAGAGTATTATGTAAGGGGACTAACTTATAGATTTCTTTTACACCGTTTTCTATTAAAGCTGTCCTCATCTTGTAACCAAGATATATAACCCTTATAGTGTCTATTTTTACATCACTAAAAAAAACAAATTCACCTTTATTATTGGTAAATGTGCTTTTGCCGTTCGAATAAAGCACTGTAGCTAAATGCAATGGTTTTTGAGTGGCTGAATCTATTATCTTTCCGACATAAGAAAGCTTATTGTAGTTTTGTGCATATAGTGTTGTAGAAAAGAAGAGAAGGACAATAATTAATATTCCTATAGAGCTTTTTTTCATCCTGGGCACAAATTCGGAAGTGGCTGGAAAATTCAGCAGGTTGTAAATATAGTTTAGCGTAGTGAATTTGTGTTTGGAAGCTGAAACGGAAGTGAGCTTTGCTGGGGAGCAACTCA
>Ga0182792_1001122_pt1 | contig 22810 bp, 18 predicted proteins | sample Passage237B_FD_130497 | JGI IMG/M metagenome (GOLD analysis project Ga0182792, IMG submission 130497) | Cellulose adapted compost microbial communities from Newby Island Compost Facility, Milpitas, CA, USA - Passage2 37B (version 2) (version 2) ...
GGATGGGGCGGGCCCCCCCCGCCGTTCCATGCTCCGTGAGGGCGCGTGGTTACGCGGCGCGAGCGAAGGCGCGGTCGATCTCGGCGCGCAGCTCCGCGTAGTCGTTCGTGACCGGGAACTGCGGAAACTCGCGGATCACGTTCTCGGGCGGATGGAACAGGATGCCGCCATGGGCCTCGCCCAGCATCGCGGTGTCGTTGTAGGAATCGCCCGCCGCGACGACGGTGAAGTTCAGTTCCTTGAAGCGGCGTACGGCCTCGCGCTTCTGGTCCGGCATGCGCAGATGGTAGTTGACGAGACGGCCGTCCGCGTCGGCTTCCAGGCTGTGGCAGAACAGCGTCGGCCAGCCGAGCTGGCGCATCAGCGGATGGGCGAACTCGTAGAAGGTGTCGGACAGGATCACGACCTGGTAGTCCTCGCGCAGTCCGTCGAGGAAGGCGCGCGCGCCCTCCATCGGCCCCATCGACGCGATCACCTCCTGGATCTGCGGCAGGCCCAGCCCGTGCTCGGCCAGGATGCCGAGGCGGTACTTCATCAGCGTGTCGTAGTTCGGCTCGTCGCGGGTGGTGCGACGCAGGGCCGGGATGCCGGTGCGTTCGGCGAATTCGATCCAGATCTCGGGCACGAGCACGCCCTCGAGGTCGAGGCAGACGATCTTCACGGTGAGGCCTTTAAGATGGGGGGCAAACTGAGCAGCGCGGGATTGTAGCACCGCGCGCGACACCGCCCTGGAGACCCCATGTTCCGCATCGCCGTGATCACGCTCGCCGCCGGCCTGCTGGCCGCCCCGCCCGCACAGGCCGGAGATCCCGGCTTCGAGCTGACCGTGCTGCACGTCAACGACCACCACTCCCACCTCGATCCGCAGGGGGCCACGCTGCGCCTCGCCGGCGCCGACGTACCGGTGAGCCTGGGCGGCTTCGCGCGCGTGGTAGCGGCCTTCGAGGCCCTCTCCGCCGGCCGCCCGAACGTGCTGCGGCTGCATGCCGGCGACGCCACGACCGGCACGCCGTACTACACGCTGGAACAGGGCCGCGCCGACGCGGCGATGATGAACCTCGTGTGCTTCGACGCCTTCGTCGCCGGCAACCACGAGTTCGACCACGGCGACGCGGGGCTGGCACGCCTCATCGACTTCCTGCACGAAGCCCCCGGCTGCCGCACGCCGGTGCTCTCGGCCAACCTCGTGCCGCACGCGGGCTCGCCGCTGGCCGGGCGCGTCGCGCCGCACGCGGTCGTCGAGCGCGGCGGGCGGCGCATCGGGCTGGTCGGCGTCACCGGCGCGGACAAGACCCTGCGCGCCTCGCGCCCGGACCCCGGCACCGCGCTGGGCGACGAGGCCGCCGCCGCGCAGGCCGCGATCGACGCGCTGCGCGCCGACGGCATCGACATCATCGTGGTCCTCGCCCACATCGGCCACGCGGCCGAACGCGCGCTGGCCCGGAGCCTGTCCGGCGTGGACGTCGTCGTCGGCGGCGACTCGCACAGCCTGCTCGGCGATCCGGCGCTCGCGGCGCTGGGCCTGCCGGTCGCCGGCCCCTATCCGGCGGTCGAGCGCAACCGCGACGGCGACCCGGTGTGCGTCGTGCAGGCCTGGCAGTACGCCGCCGTCGTCGGCGAGCTGCGCGTGCGCCTGGACGCGAAGGGTCGCGTGCTCGACTGCGCGGGCCAGCCTCACGTGCTGATCGGCGATCCAGGCACCGGCCGCTCCGACGCCGGCTCGATCCGCGCCGCGCTCGCGGCCCGGCCGGAACTGCGCGTCACGGACGAATCGCCCGCCGCGCTCGCGCGGCTCGAACCCTTCCGCGAACGCCAGCGCGAATTCGGCCTCAGCGCGATCGCCGAGGTCGCGCACGACCTGTGCCTGCGCCGCGTGCCGGGCCCGTCGCGCGCACGCTCGACGCTGGCCGGCTGCAACGACGACCCACACGTCGCGGCCCACGGCGGCGACGTGCAGCAGATCGTCGCCGTGGCGCTGCTGGCCCACGCGCGGCGCTACGGCGGCGGTGACCTCGCGCTGATCAACGCCGGCGGCGTGCGCATCGACCTGCCCGCCGGCCCGCTGACGGTCGGCACCGCCTACACGCTGCTGCCGTTCCCGAACCGGCTCGTGCGGCTGCGCCTGCGCGGCGACGAGGTGCGCTCCGTGCTCGAGGACGCGGTCGCCACGGTCGCCGACGGCAACACCGGCGCCTGGCCGTATGGCGCCGACGTGCGCTGGGACGTGGACATGGCGCGCCCGCGCGGCGAGCGCGTGCGGCAGGTCGAGGTGCTGGAGGACGGGACGTGGCGGCCGCTGGAGGCCGCGCGGGACTACGTGGTCGTGACGCACGACTACCTCGCCGACGGGCGCGACGGCTGGCACACCTTCGGCAGCGTGCCGGCCGCCCGGCGCGAGGACACGGGGCTGTCCTACACCGAGGGCTTCATCATGGAGGCGCGCGCGGCCGGCGTGCTGCGCCGCCCGCCGACCGAGGCGTTCAGCACGCGCCGCTTCGCGCCCTGAGCGCGTTCAGTCGGCCGGGATGGCCTCAAGCCGCTCCTCGATCTCGAGCCAGCGCAGCTCGGCCTCCTCGATGCGCCCGGCCAGCTCGGCCTGGCGGCGGTGCAGCTCCTGCAGCAGCGCCGGATCGGCGTCGACGTACAGCGCCGGGTCGGCGAGCCGGCCATCGATCTCGGTCTTCTCGCGGTTCCAGGCCTCGAGCTTGCGGTCGAGCTGGTCACGCTCCTTGATCAGCGGCCGGCGCTCGGCCAGCCGCGCCTGCCGGTCGGCGGCCGCCTGCGCGCGGTCCGCGCGGCGCGCGGCCTTGTCGGCGGCGCGGTCGGGGTCCCGCGCGGGCGCTGGGCCTTGTCGGCGGGGCGTTGGGGATCCTGCGCGGCCGCGGCGGCCTCAGCGCGGCGGGCGGCGAGCCAGTCGCGGTAGTCGTCGAGGTCGCCGTCGAACTCGCGCGCCACGCCGCCGTCGACGAGCACGAAGCGGTCGCAGGTCGCGCGCAGCAGCGCGCGGTCGTGCGAGACCAGCACCATCGCGCCGTCGAAGTCCTGCAGCGCCAGCGTCAGGGCGTGGCGCATCTCCAGGTCGAGGTGGTTGGTCGGCTCGTCGAGCAGCAGCAGGTTGGGCCGGCTCCAGATCAGCAGCGCGAGCGCGAGCCGCGTCTTCTCGCCGCCCGAGAACGGGCCGCAGGGCGCGGTGGCCGGCGTGGACGTGCCGCCGACGCCGTCGCCCCGGAAGTCGAAGCCGCCGAGGTAGTCGCGAAGCTCCTGCTCGCGCGCCTGCGGATCGAGCCGCAGCAGGTGCTGCAGCGGCGACTCCTCCGGCCTCAGCGTCTCGAGCTGGTGCTGGGCGAAGTAGCCCGTGACCAGTCCCTTGCCCTCGCGCCGCGTACCGGCGGAGAGCTTCAGCTGGTTCGCCAGCAGCTTGACCAGCGTCGACTTGCCCGCGCCGTTGCGTCCGAGCAGGCCCACCCGCTCGCCCGGGCGCAGCTGCAGCCGCAGGTCCGACAGCACGGCGCGCTCACCGTAACCGACCGCGCCGCCCTCGATCTGCAGCAGCGGGTCGGGCGCCGGCGGCGCAGGCCGGAACGAGAACGTGAACGGCGAATCGACGTGCGCCGCCGCCACGCGCTCCATGCGTTCCAGCGCCTTGATGCGGCTCTGCGCCTGACGCGCCTTCGTCGCCTTGGCGCGGAAGCGGCGCACGTAATCCTCCATGTGCGCGATCTGGCGCTGCTGGCGCTCGTACATCGCCTGCTGCTGCGCGAGGCGCTCGGCGCGCTGGCGCTCGAAATCCGAGTAGCCGCCGGTGTAGAGCGTCACGCGCTGCTGCTCGATGTACAGTACGTGGCTGACGCAGGCGTCGAGGAAGTCGCGGTCGTGCGAGATGAGCACCAGCGTGCCGCGGTAGGCCGACAGCCACTGCTCCAGCCAGATCACGGCGTCGAGGTCGAGATGGTTGGTCGGCTCGTCGAGCAGCAGCAGGTCCGAGCGGCACATCAGCGCCTGCGCGAGGTTGAGCCGCATACGCCAGCCACCGGAGAAATCCGCCACCGGCCGCGTCAGGTCCGCCTGCGAGAAGCCCAGCCCGTCGAGCAGCGCAGCGGCGCGCGCCGGCGCCGCGTAGCCGTCGATCTCGCCCAGTCGCGCGTGCAGCTCGCCGATGCGCGCGCCGTCGTGCGCCGCCTCCGCCTCGGCCAGCGCGCCCTCGACCGCGCGCAGCTCGGCGTCGCCGTCCAGCACGTAGTCCAGCGCCGAACACGCCAGCGCCGGCGTCTCCTGCGCGACGTGCGCGATCACCCAGCCGGGCGGAATCTCCAGCTCACCCCGGTCCTGATGCAGATCCCCGCGCAGCAGCGCGAACAGGCTGGACTTGCCGCTCCCGTTGGCGCCCGTGAGGCCCACGCGCCAGCCCGGATGGATCTGAAGCGAGGCATCCGAAAACAGCACTCTCGTGCCCCGAGCGAGGCATAACTTGCGAAACTGGATCACCGGACGGCATTCATTTGGTAACAAAACCGGTATTCTATCGGCTTGGACGCTACTCCCCCGCACCGGTCGCAGATGGCGACCAAGCCTTATGCATGACGGATCGATGATGCCCAAACGTCTATTGCTAGCCGCACTGCTGTCGCAGGCCCTGCTGGCCAGTGCGAACGATTCCGACGACGTCATGGCGCGTGCCCGCGCCATGATCGAGGAGGGCGAGCGCCTGCGCGAAGTTGCCGAGGACCGCTACCAGAAGGCGGCTGCCAACTGTTACAACGCTTTCCTTGTCAATCACTGCCTGGATCGTGCCCGCCGCGCGCGCAACGAGGACATCAAGGCCGCCCGCGAGCTGGTCGTCGAAGGCAAGCGCATGGAACTGGCCGAGCGCCGTCGCCAGGCCGAGATGCAGCCGTCCTCGGTCGACATGACGCCGGGCCGGGACGCCCCGACCCCGATCGCCGTCAGCAAGGAAGAGAAGGCCCTCCAGGAAGCCGAACTGGCCAACCTGTCCGAAGCCGAACGCGAAGCGCGCCGCGCGCGCGAACTGGCCGAACGGCTGGAGCGTCGCGTGCGCGAGATCCAGGAGCAGGGCGCGGCCGCCACGCGCGCCATCATCGCCCCGCCCAAGCCCGCCGAGCCCGCGCCGGCCGAAGTGCCGCCACCGCCGCAGGGCCTGAGTGACGAAGAAGCCGAACGCATCCGCGCCGAGCGCGAGGCCGCCGCCCGTGAGGCCGAGGCCCGCGCGGCCGAGGAACGCGCCCGCCTCCAGGCCGAGACCCCGGCCGTGCTGCCGGCCGACGAAGCCGAGCGCGTCCGCGCCGAGCGTGAGGCCGCCGCCCGCGAGGCCGAGGCCCGCGAGGCCGAGGAACGCGCCCGCCGCGACGCCGAACTGGAACGCCTGCGCCTCGAGCGCGAGGCCGAGCTGCGCAAGCTCGAGGAAGCCCCGCCGCCTCCGCCGGTCGTCCCGGGCGCGCTGAGCGACGAGGAAGCCGAACGCCTCCGCGCCGAGCGCGAGGCCGCCGCCCGCGAGGCGGAGGCCCGCGCCGCCGAGGAACGTGCCCGCCGCGACGCCGAGCGCGCCCGCCTGCGCGGCGAGCCGGTGCCGGTGGCGGAGCCTGCGCCCGCCGCCGAGCCGCAACCCGAGCCCACTGCGGAACCATCGACCGAACCCGCACCGACGCCGGCCGCCGAACCGGAAGCCCGGCCGGCGCAGGAACCGGCCGTCGAGACCGCGCCCGCCGCGGAGCCCGCCCCCCAGCCGGAGGCCATCGAGGCCAAGCCGCTGGAGCCGGTGGCCGCGCCGCTGCCGATGGCCAACCAGCCCTACGAACTGTTGCCGGAAACGACCAATCCGCCGGTGCTGCCGGGTGCGCCGGCCGAACGGCCGCAGCGCGCGGAAGTGATCCCGCTCAGCGACCTGACCGCGCCCGCCACCGAGGAGATCCAGCCGCTCGAACCGCTCAAGTGAACGCGGGCGTGCAGGAATGGAACGGGGCGCCTGGTGCGCCCCGTTCCGCTTTCAGTCGACGACGATCATCGGCCCGATGCCCGACGGAATCTGCAATCGGGCCCTCAGCTCGCGCGTGACCTCGATGCGGCCGTCGTCGGCCACGCGCAGCGCGTGGTGGATGCCGTAGGCACGCGTGTAGCGCAGCCAGTCGTCGCCGGCGATGAAGGGCGACTTGCTCGCCGCGTCCGACCACGTGCCGGCGCGCTCGCCCGGCAGCGCCAGGATGCTCAGCGACTGCGTGCCCTCGGCCGGGTAGCCGGTGCGCGGGTCGAGCAGGTGCGAATAGCGCTTGCCGTCGATCTCGAAGAAGCGCTGGTAGTCGCCCGAGGTGCCGATGGCCTCGCCGTCGTACAGCGGCAGGATGGCCAGCGGACGCGGCTCGCGCGGATGCTGGATCGCCAGCCGCCACGGCGTCTTGCCCTTGGCGCCGAGTGCCATGACGTTGCCGCCGATGTTGATCAGCGCGTTGTCCACGCCCATGCCGCGCAGGATCGCGGCCGCGCGGTCGAGCGCGTAGCCCTTGGCATAGCCGCCGAGGTCGATCTGCACCATGGGATTGCGCGACGACACGCGGTTGCCGTCGATCTGCAGGTCGGCCATGCTCGGCCGCGCCGCGAGGATGCGCGCCAGCTCCTCCGCATCCGGCAGCACGGGCTCGAACTCGTCGTCGTGAAAGCCCCACAGCGCGATCAGCCGGCCGAGCGCGGGATCGAACAGCCCGTCGCCGAGCTCGGCGATGCGCTGGGCGTCGCGCAGCAGCGCGGCCAGCTCGTCGGACACCACCACCGTCTCGCCGCGCGCCAGCCCCTCGTTGAGCCGCGTGACCTCGGACGGCTTCCACGCGTGCAGCGCATAGTGCAGCCGGTCGAACTCGCGCAGCACGGCGGTCATGGCCTCGGTGGCCTGCTCGCGCGAGTCGCCGTAGACGGTGAGGTCCACGCGCGTGCCGAAGACGTAGGACTCCTGGTGATACAGCTCGGGCTGGCTGCACGCCGTCAGCAGGCCGGCCAGCGCGAGGCCGGCCAGCGCCTTGCGGGCCGCCGCCCGCAGGCCGGTACGCGGCGAGCTGTTCATGCGCAGACCTGTTCGAGCCGGTCCATGAACAGGCCGGCGACCGAGAAGCCGGTCTGCGCGGCGATCTCGACGAAGCAGGTCGGACTCGTCACGTTGATCTCGGTCAGGTGGCCGCCGATGACGTCCAGACCGACCACCAGCAGGCCACGCTGCCACAGGATGGGCGCGAGGTGTTCGGCGATCTCGCGCTCGGGCCCGGTCAGCGGCATCGCGACGCCGCGGCCGCCGGCCGCGAGGTTGCCGCGCGTCTCGCCGGCCTTGGGGATGCGCGCCAGCGCGTAGGGCACGACCTCGCCGCCGATGATCAGCACACGCTTGTCGCCGTCCGCGATCTGCGGCAGGTAGCGTTGCGCCATGATCGTGCGCGTACCCTCGTGCGTCAGCGTCTCGAGGATCACGTTACGGTTCGGGTCATCGGCGCGCACGCGGAAGATCTGGCTGCCGCCCATGCCGTCGAGCGGCTTGAGCACGACGTCGCCGAGCGCGTCGATGAAGGCCTGCACGTCGGCCGGATCGCGCGCCACCAGCGTCGTCGCGACGAACTGCGGGAATTCGGTGATGGCGAGCTTCTCGGAGTGGTCGCGGATCGCGCGCGGGTCGTTGAACACGCGCGCGCCGGCGGCCTGGGCGCGTTCGAGCAGCCAGGTCGCGGTCACGTACTCGAAGTCGAACGGCGGGTCCTGTCGCATGATGACAGCGTCGAAGCCGGTCAGCGGGCGCACGGCGGTGGCGCCCGGCACGTACCAGGCCGCGTCGTCGTCCGACACCGTCAGCGCCGTGGCGCGCGCGGCAACGACGCCGTCGCTCCACGTCAGCGCCTCACGGCGGATGGCGTACACGGCATGGCCGCGCCGCGCCGCCTCGCGCATCATCGCGACGCTCGAATCCTTGTACGGCTTCAGCGACTCCAGCGGATCGAGGATGAAGGCGATGTCCATGGCACTCCCCGCTCAGGCCGCGGCCGCGTCGGCGGCCGGTTCAGTTTCCTCGATCTCGACCGAGGCTGCCAGCAGCGCCAGCCGCGCGACCACGCCGTAGGCGTAGAAGCGGTTCGGCGGCGCGTCCGGCGCCTGCTCGGCGTCGGGCATCGTGCCGCTGGTCTCGAAGGCCAGCGGGCTGAAATGCATGCCTGGCGCGTTGAGGTTCTCGTCACGGCCGCGCTCGGTGTGCACGCGGTAGAAACCGCCGACGACGTAGTGGTCCATCATGTACACGACCGGCTCGGCCACGGCGCCGTCCAGCGTCTCGAAGGTGTGCACGCCTTCCTGGATGATGACCTCGTGCACCTGCAGGCCTTCCTTGACCACCGACATCTTGTTGCGCTGGCGGCGGTTCAGGCCGACCACCTCGGAGGCGTCCTTGACCGTCATCACGCCCATTCCGTAGGTTCCGGCGTCGGCCTTGACGACGACGAACGGCGTCTCCGTGATGTCGTATTCCCTGTACTTGGCGCGGATGCGCGTGAGCAGCTCGTCGACCTGCGCGGCGAGGCATTCCTCGCCCGTGCGTTCCTGGAAGTTGATCTGGCCGCAGGTGCGGAACTCGGGGTTGATGCGCCACGGATCGATGCCGATCACGTCCGCGAACTCGCGCGCGACACGGTCATAGGCGGCCGCGTGCACGGACTTGCGCCGCGAGTGCCACCCCGCGTGCAGTGGCGGGATCACCCACTGCTCGTCGATGCCCTTGAGCACGTCCGGCACGCCGCCCGACAGGTCGTTGTTGAGCAGGATCGCGCAGGGTTCGAAACCGGCCACGCCGAGCCGGCCGCCGCGCCGCTCCAGCGGCTCCAGCGTCAGCGTCGCGCCGTTGGCGAGTTCGATCACGGTCGGCGCGGTGATCTCGGGCAGCAGCGTGCCCAGCCGCACGTTGAGCCCCGCCATGCCGAGGATGGACACGAGCCGTGCGACGTTCTGCAGGTAGAACTGGTTGCGCGTGTGGTTCTCGGGGACCAGCAGCAGGTTCTTGGCGTCGCAGCAGATGCGCTCGACGGCCGACTGCGTGGCCTGCACGCACAGCGGCAGGAAGGCCTCGTTCAGGTTGTTGAAGCCGCCGGGGAAAAGGTTCAGGTCCACCGGCGCGAGCTTGAAGCCCGAATTGCGCAGATCGGTCGAGGCGTAGAACGGAGGTGCGTGATCCCTCCACTGCACGCGCATCCATTGCTCGATCTCGGTCGCGTGATCGAGGAAGCGTGACTCGAGCTCGAGCAGCGGGCCGGTCAGCGCGGTGGTGAGATGAGGAACCATGAAGTGACTCTCTGGCTTGGAATCGCGGGCGGAGAACGGCCGCGCCGCTGGGGATAGGGGCGGATTGTACACCAGCGCCCGATCAGCCCTTCGGCAGGAACCGGGCGAACCCCGCCGGAAGCGGGGCGTTCTCGAGGCTGCGCTGCGTGAACAGGTAGCGCCCGTCGCAGACGAAGCCCAGCGCCGCCCAGTCGACCTCGTTGAGCGCGGCCGCCAGCGCCGCGACGTCGACGTCCGGCGCGTGCGGGAACAGCGCCAGCACCGAGCCGTCGTAGGCCAGGCACGGATGCAGGAAGAACGGACGCGTGCCGCGCGTGCGGCTGTTCACGTACACGCGCGGGCGCCCGGAGCGGTGGTAGCCGCGCCCCCAGTGCCACCAGTTCGATTCGTCGAAGCGCCGGATGCGCCGCGCCAGCAGGCGCTCGCGCTGCGGCAGCAGCGCGGCCGGCGGCGGCTCGCCCGGCTCGCACCAGATCATGCGCCGCGTGCGGCCCGTGCGCGCGGTCTCGGAGCAGACGAAGTCGCGGTTGCCGTGCTCGGGATCGGCATACACGGCGTCCAGCCCCGACACGGCGCCGACCTTGACCGCCGCGATGTCGGACAGGCGCAGCGGATACTCCTCGCGCGCGAACATCAGGTGGCCGGCGCACTCGACCAGATGGCGCGTCTGCCAGCGCGGCGCGGCCAGGTCGCTCTGCCCGGCGCGCGAGCCGACGTCGGCGAAGCGCACGCGGCGGTCGAAGCGGTCCTTCTCGAAGCGCCAGATCAGGCAGTTGGGCACGGCGCCCTCGAACACCCGGGCGTCGCCCAGCTCGATCGCGTCCGTGATCGTGCCCTGCGCATACAGGCGGCGGTTCAGGTTCACGGCCGACGTGGACTTCAGGAAGTCGCGCGGCGTGATGAAGATCAGCTCCCCGCCCGGCGCGAGGTGGCGCAGGCACTTCGAGATGAAGTACAGGAACAGGTTGGCGCGCGCGTCCAGCCCTTCGCCCGCGAGCCGCGCGCGCGTCGCCTCCGGGATGTCGCGGAAACGCACGTAGGGCGGGTTGCCGATGATGGTGTCGAAGCGCTCGGCATCCGGGTAGGCGAAGAAATCGACGTTCAGCGCGCCGGGCGGGCAGTGCGCCGGATCGAGCTCGATGCCCACCGCGCCCGGCAGCTCGCGCAGGAAGGCGCCGTCGCCGCAGGCGGGCTCGAGCACGCGGCCGGCGTTGCGGCGCAGCGCCAGCATGGCGCGCACCACGGCCGGCGGGGTGAAGACCTGGCCCAGCGAAGCGACGTCGAACACGGGAAGCGGATGATTCATCGGACGGGCGGTGCCACGGGCAATCTCGCAGCGGAGTGTATCCCGAGGCGTCCTAGAATGCCGCTTTGCGCACACACAAGGAGACCCATGAGCCCGCTCGCCCTGATCACCGGCGCCGGCACCGGCATCGGCCGTGCCCTGGCGCTGGCCCTCGTCGAACGCGGTTGCGACGTGCTCGCCATCGGCCGGCGCGCCGGGCCGCTCGAATCGCTCGCGGCCGAACGGCCCGGCCGCGTCACCGCGCTGCCGCTCGACGTCGCCGACGACGACGCGCCGCGGCGCATCCTCGCCGCGCTCGGCGAGCGCGCGCCGCGCCTCGTCGTGCACAACGCGGCCACGCTGGAGCCCACCGGCCCGCTCGCCGGCCTGGACCGCACAGCCTTCCGCGCCCATCTGGAAACCAACCTGCTCGCGCCGCTGTTCATCACGCAGGCGCTGCTGCCGCGCCTGCCGCGCGGCGCGCGTGTGCTGCACGTCTCGTCCGGGGCCGCCCATCGCGCCATCGCCGGCTGGGGGCCGTACTGCGTGTCCAAGGCCGCGCTGCACCGGCTCACGCAGTGCTGGAACACCGAGCTGAAGGAGGCCGGCGTGCTCGTCGGCAGCGCCCGGCCGGGCGTCGTCGACACGCCGATGCAGGCCGGCATCCGCGCGCTGACGCAGGACGCCTTCCCCGACGTCGAGGCCTTCCGCCGCATGAAGGCCGACGGTGCGCTGCTGCCGCCGGAGACCGTCGCGCGTTTCCTCGCGTGGATGCTGCTCGACGCCGACGACGCGCAGTTCTCGGCCGCCGAGCGCGACGTGCGCGACGCGGAACTGGCGCCGCTGTGGGGCGGCTGAGCGCCTAGCGCCCGAGGCGGCGCAGCACGTCCGCCCAGTCCACGGGCCGCGCGGTGTCGATCGCGATGGCCGCCTCGTCGCCGCCGACCGGCTCGCGCGTGGCGAGCTGGTGCTCCAGCACCGTCACGTCGGCATCCGCCGCGTCCCGCCCCTCGGCGGCGCGGCGCGCCACGCGCTCGCGCAGCACGTCCGGCGGCGCTTCGAAGGCGAGCAGCCCGAACGGCACGCCCAGCTCCGCCGCCAGCGCGCGGAACCCGTCGCGCTGGGCGCGCTTCAGGAAGGTCGCGTCCACGAGCGCCGGCCGCCCGGCCGCGACGACGCAGCCGACGATCTCGCGCAGCCGCGCGTAGGTACGCGCGTTCATCTCCGGGCCATACAGGCCCTGGCCGACGGCGGCCGTGGCGCGCTCGCGCGCCTTCAGGCCCGCCAGCCGCTTGCGCTCGACGTCCGAGCGGATGCGCACGGCGCCGCAGCGGCGCACCAGCTCGGCGCCGTGCGTGCTCTTGCCCGAGCCCGACGGGCCGCTCGTGATCCACAGCGCCGGCCGGCCGGCGTCGATGCGCGCCAGCGCGTAGTCGAGGTACAGGACGAGCTCGTCACGGCAGGCGCGCGCGGCCTCGCCCGCCGCCTGCCGCATCCGGATCGCGGCCACCTTGGCCCGCACCATCGCGCGATAGACCACGTAATACGCCAGCAGCGGCAGCCCCGCGTAGTCGCCGGAGGCCTCGAGCCAGGCATTCAGGAACACATGCGCGAGGTCCGCGCGGCCGCGCGCCTCGCAGTCCATGACGAGGAAGGCCACGTCGGCCATCACGTCGTTCCAGCGCAGCTGCGGGTTGAACTCGATGCCGTCGAACAGCCGCGCCCGCCCGTCCAGCCACACGATGTTGGCCAGATGCAGGTCGCCGTGGCATTCGCGCACGAAGCCCGCCGCGAGCCGCGCGTCGAAGGTCGCGGCCAGCGCCTGCGACTGCCCCGCGCTCCATGCCTCGAGCCGGTCGATGCGCGCCGTCAGTTCGGGCGCGTCGACGAGCCCGCGCATCTGGTCGAAGTTCTGCTGCACCGGGAAGATCACCGCCCCGGCCGTGCCGAAGCCGTCACCCGGCCGCGCGACGTCCGCCGCCGCGTGGAAGTCCGCGACGTGGAGCGCCACCGCCTCCATGTGGGCGTCGGTCAGCGCCCCTTCCGCCAGCAGGCGCGCGAACAGGTCGGACTGGTCGAAGCGGCGCATGCGCACGGCGAACTCCGGTGCCCCCTCGACCGGGCCGATGCCGGGCGCGTCGCCGTCCCACACACCAACGACCGCCTCGTAGATCTCCGGCGCGGTACGGCGGTTGAGCCGCAGCTCCTCCTCGCACATCGCGCGGCGGCGCTCGGGCGTCGAGTAGTCGAGGAAGCCCAGGTCCAGCGGCTTCTTGATCTTGTACGCGTGCTCGCCGGCCAGGATCACCCACGAGGCGTGGGTCTCGATGCACTCGATCCGTTCGGCCGGATGCGGGAAACGGCCCCCGCGCACGAGCGCGGCGACGATGGAGGCGGAGTCGGTCATGCGGAACTCACCGGTCGGGCAAAGCCCCGATTCTACCGGGCGGGACAGGCGCGGCCGAACGCGCTAGGCTTGCCGCCGACCCGCAACCGGAGCCCCGCGTGAACCGTTCCACCCGCACCCCGCGCATCGTCGCCGCCGTCCTCGGCCTCCTCGTCCTCGTGCTCATCGGCGCCTTCGTCGCGATGGCGCTGGTCACGCGCGACGAGGTCCGCCTCGGCGCCGTCGGCCCGCTCGGCAAGGCGCCGGGACTGGAGCGCGGCGGCGTGCGCTTCGCCGGCGCGCTGAACGTGTGGGAGGTGCAGGGCAGCCTCGGCGCCGACCGCGACGCCACCGCGCACCTGAGCCTGTCCCTGCGCGGCCCCACCGGCCAGCCGCCCGGCGACGCCCTGCCGCTGACGGCGCGGCTCGCGCGCCCCGGCGACGACGGCGACGGCATCGCCGTGCCCCTGTCGCGCACCGGCCCGGGCCTGTACGCCGGCCGCGCGCCGCTGGCCGAAGGTCGGTGGGTGCTGCGGCTCGGGCTGCCGGAGGTCACCGGCACGCTCGCCTTCGCCGTCGATCCGCTGTAGGCGCGCCACGGAACGAAGCGCCGCCGGCGCGGACAAAAGCAACGCACAAACCGCGCGCGACGCGGCATCATTGCGCATCGCGCATCGCGCGCCCATGCAGTGGAACGGAACGAAGAACGAACGACATGAAACGCATTGCCCTCTTCCTCGCGACCAACCTCGCCATCATCCTGGTGCTCAGCATCACGCTGCGCCTGCTCGGCGTCGAGCGCATCCTCGACGAGCAGGGCGCCGGGCTGGACCTGAACTCGCTGCTCGTGTTCGCCGCCGTGTTCGGCTTCGGCGGCTCGCTGATCTCGCTGGCGATGTCCAAGTGGAGCGCCCTGCGCATGACCGGCGCGCACGTCATCGAGCAGCCGCGCAACGAGGTCGAACGCTGGCTGGTCCAGACCGTCCGCCGCCAGGCCGAGGCCGCCGGCATCGGCATGCCCGACGTGGCGATCTACGACGCGCCCGAACCCAACGCCTTCGCCACCGGCGCCAACCGCAACAGCGCGCTGGTGGCCGTCAGCACCGGCCTGCTGCGCGCGATGCAGCCCGACGAGGTCGAGGCCGTGCTCGCGCACGAGGTCTCGCACGTCGCCAACGGCGACATGGTCACGCTGGCGCTGATCCAGGGCGTCGTGAACACCTTCGTGATCTTCCTGTCGCGCGTCGTCGGCCACCTCGTCGACCGCGTCGTGTTCAAGACCGAACGCGGCCACGGCCCGGCCTTCTGGGTCACCGCCATCATCGCCGAACTGCTGCTCGGCATCCTGGCCAGCCTCATCGTGATGTGGTTCTCGCGCCAGCGCGAGTTCCGCGCCGACGCCGGCGCCGCGCAGCTGGCCGGCCGCCACAAGATGATCGCCGCGCTGCAGCGCCTGGCGAGCGCCCGCACCGAGCCGCTGCCCGACAAGATGGCCGCCTTCGGCATCGCCGGCCTGCGCGGGGAAGGCGGCCTCAAGCGCCTGTTCATGACCCACCCGCCGCTCGAGGAACGCATCGCCGCACTGCGCGAGATGCGCTGAGCACGCACCCACCCCACCCGACCGGGCGGCCTCCCGACGGAGCCCGCCCGGCGGTCTGTCCAGTCTCCCGATCCGGCGCGCCTAACGCGCGAAACCGACGCAGACGATGCCGGCTGCGATCACGGTGACGGCGGCGAGACGGGTGCGCCAGTGGGCACGTTCGCCGAAGACGAACAGGCTCATCAGCGTCGCGAGCACCAGCCCCATGTTCACGAAGGCCAGCACGTAGGCGGCGGGAAGGTAGCGCAGCGCGTGGATCACGGGCGCGTAGCCCAGGCCGATGCACACGCTCGCGACGAGCAGCGGCGGCCACGGCGGGCGGAGCGGCGGCACGACGCGGCCGGTGGCGCGCAGGTTGGCGAGGCTGAGCGCGCCCCAGCTCACGGCGAAGGCCACCGACACCCAGCCCAGCACGCTGGCGAAGTCCGGCAGCGCGGGCACGGCGGTCTTGTTCGACAGCGAATACACGCTGGTGGCGAAGGCCGCGAGCACGGCCCACGGCAGCGCGGCGCGGGGTTCGCCGCTGCGCGCGGTGCCGGCGAGCCACAGCAGGCCGGCGACCGAGACGAGGATGCCGGTCCAGCCGAGCGGTGCGAGGCGTTCCCCGAAGAACAGCACCGACCACAGCGCGATCAGTAGCGGAGAGCTGCGCGCGAGCGGATAGACGAGGGCGACCGGCGCGCGCCGGTAGGCCGCGCGCAGGCTGAGGAAATAGACGCTGTTGGCGGCGGCCGTCACGGCCAGCGCGACGACCATCCCCGGCGACCACTGCGTGCCGCGCACCAGGGCCCACACGGACCACGGCCCGATCAGCACCAGATGGCCGGCGAGCCCCCACCACAGGAAGTCGCTGCGCGGATCGGCCCGGCGCGCGAGCAGATTCCACGTGACGTGCATCACGACCGCGAGCGCGATGGCGGCCAGCGCGAGGCTCATGCGGCGGCTCCGGGGCAGGCGCACCCGCCGCGACGGACGGCCGGCGCCGGACAGGACGGGACGGAACCGGGCATGGACGCGCGCCTCCTCGGGACGATGGGGGCGAGCATACGACGAAGCGGCGGTTCCGGCACGGACCGGAAACCGCCGCTTCGTTCATTCCGCACGCGGCGGCCGCTCGGCGGCCGCGCGGGCGTCAGATCACGCCCTGGGCGAGCATCGCGTCGGCCACCTTCACGAAGCCGGCGATGTTGGCGCCGTCGACGTAGCTGACGCTGCCGTCCTCCTTGCGGCCGTGGCGCAGGCAGGCCGCGTGGATGCCGCACATGATCTCGCGCAGGCGGGCGTCGACTTCGTCGCGCGTCCACGACATGCGCATCGCGTTCTGGCTCATTTCCAGACCCGAGGTCGCGACGCCGCCGGCGTTGCTGGCCTTGCCCGGCGCATACAGGATGCCGGCGTGTTCGAACACGCGCACGGCCTCGGCCGTGCAGGGCATGTTGGCACCTTCGGCGACGCACACCACGCCGTTGTCGACGAGGCGGCGGGCATCGTCACCGTCGAGCTCGTTCTGCGTCGCGCACGGCAGCGCGACGTCGACCTTCACGCCCCACGGACGCTGGCCGGAAACGTAACGGGTGCCGGGCACGCGCTCGGCGTAGTCGCTGACACGACCGTACGCGCGGTTCTTGACGTCCATCATCACGGCGAGCTTCTCGGGCGTGAAGCCGGATTCGTCGATCACGGTGCCGCCGGAGTCGGACATCGTGACGACCGTGGCGCCCAGCTCCATCGCCTTCTCGACCGCGTACTGCGCGACGTTGCCCGAGCCGGACACGGCCACGCGCAGGCCCTCGAGGCTGCGGCCGGCGTGGCGCAGCATTTCCTCGGCGAAGTACACCGTGCCGTAACCCGTCGCCTCGGGACGCATCACCGAGCCGCCGAAGGACAGGCCCTTGCCCGTGAACACGCAGTCGGCACGGTTCGTGAGTTTCTTGACCATGCCGGCCATGAAGCCGACCTCGCGCGCGCCCACGCCGATGTCGCCCGCCGGCACGTCGGTGTCGGCGCCGAGGTGACGGTGCAGCTCGGTCATGAAGGCCTGGCAGAAGCGCATGATCTCGCCGTGGCTGCGACCCTTGGGATCGAAGTCCGAACCGCCCTTGCCGCCGCCCATCGGCAGCGTCGTCAGCGCGTTCTTGAAGGTCTGCTCGAAGGCCAGGAACTTGAGGATCGAGAGATTCACCGACGGGTGGAAGCGGATGCCACCCTTGTACGGCCCGATGGCCGAGTTGTGCTGGATGCGGTAGCCCCTGTTGACGTGCACCTCGCCGGCATCGTCGACCCAGGACACGCGGAACAGGATGGCCCGCTCGGGTTCGACGATACGGTCGAGCAGGCCCTGCTCGGCGTAGTGCGGATTCTGCTGGATGAAGGGCCACAGGCTTTCCATCACGTCCGCGACGGCCTGGAGGAACTCCGGCTGGCCGGCGTCACGCTGCGCGACGTGGTTCAGAAAGGATTCGAGGCTGGTGTACGTCATTACATCTCCTGATGGCAAAAACGCCGCAGGAGGCTGCGGCGCCGGTGCGGCCCGAAACGCCGCGCGCGCGTATTGTCGGTCAGCCGCAGCAAAATTGCACCGTGATGGTGCAATTTTATGCCTCGTCGTGGTGCAAAACCCGGTCGTCCGCGGGGTTTCAGCCCTCGATCCGCAGCAGGCGCCGCACCGGCGCGGCGGGCACCGCATCGGCCGGAGGCGGGTAGACGCGGCCGCAGCACTGCCGCAACACGGGCTCGGCCACGGAGGGGTGGGCGTGCTCGACGCGCAGGTGGGCGGGCACGTCCTCGGGGTCGCCCACCGGCAGCACCAGCAGGTCGGCCCCCTCGTTGCCCGAGGGCGTGCGCTCGAAGCCGGCGGCCATCCACACCGCCACATAGTGGACGCTGCCCGGCGGCAGGCGCAGCGTCATCGTGCTGCGCCACAGGTCGGAGCCGCCTTCCGGCGGCACGAAGCTGAGCACGTGCCGGCCCGCGGGCAGCTGCACGTCGGCGTAACCGTTCTCCGGCAGCGCCGTCACCGGCGCGCCGTCGACGAACAGCACCGGCTGCTCGTCGTGCAGGGCCTGATCCTCGGCGCGCGGCCGGAACACGTACAGCCGGGCCTGACCCGGAGCGGGCGGGGTCGCTCCCTCGAAGGCGGGCAGCACGGGAGGCGGCGGAAGCGGCGCAGCGCAGGCCGCGAGCAGGCTCGCGGCGACAAGGGCGGCGGTGACGGTGCGCGACATCAAGGCTTCCTGAGCAATGGCCGGGGATGAGACAACAGGATGCTGAACGGGGTTCGATCCGCGCGCAAGCCGGGCATTCCCGCGCGCACTCAGCCGGTCACCCGGAACACGCCCCCCATGCCGCCGGCGTGGTGCTCGAGCACGTGGCAGTGCAGCATCCAGTCGCCCGGGTTGTCGGCGCGGAAAGCGATCTCCACCCGCTCCTCCGGCGCCATCAGCACCGTGTCGCGCAACGGCGTGCGCGGCTCCGGCCGGCCGTTGCGGGCGAGCACGCGGAAGTGGTGGCCATGCAGGTGGATGGGGTGGAACCAGCGCGTGTCGTTGACCAGCGTGAGCCGGCAGCTCTGGCCGCGCCGGACCGCGAACAGCGGCGCATGCCGCGCATGGGCGTCGGCCGCGTGCGCCTGCCCGTTGACGGTCCAGGCCAGGCCGGACCGCATCAGCCGCAGCATCTCCTCGCGCGGCAGGCGGCCCATCATGCCGCCGGCGAACTCGATGACGTGGTGCGCCGCGCCGTCCGGTTCCGGCTCGGGCACGGGGTTGGCCGGCAGGGGCGGCGGCGTCCGCGCGACGGCGGCGGCGCGGGCCGGCTCGCCCGCCACGCGCAGCGTGACGAGACGGTAGGCCGCCGGCGCGTAGAAGTCGTCGATGACGTCGATGCCCGCGCCGGCCGGGGCCGTGACGTCGAGCACGAGGTCGGCGCGCATGCCCGGCCCCAGCACGACCCGCCCGGCCTCGAACGGCGCGACCGGCTGGCCGTCGAGCGCGATCACGTGCGCCGGCAGGTCGCCGAGGCGCAGCCGGAAGATGCGCGCGTTGGCGGCGTTGATCAGCCGCAGCCGGATGCGCTCGTGCGGACGCACCGCCACTTCGTCGGGCAGCGCGCCGTTGATCGTCACGGTGTTGCCGACGCGGCCGTCGTGGCTGCGCGCGTGGTAGTCGTCGAAGCCGTCGACGACGTGGCCGTGGCGGTCGAGCATCCAGTCGTCGAGCAGCCACACGAGGTCGCGGTCGGCCGGATACGGCTCCGGCTCCTCGACGATCAGCGCGCCCGACAGCCCGCGCCCGAGCTGCTCCGGCGCGTTGGCGTGGGGGTGGTACCAGTAGGTGCCGGCATCCGGCGGCACGAACGCGTACTCGAAACGCCCGCCCGGCGCGACCGGCGCCTGCGTCAGGTGCGGCACGCCGTCCATCGCGTTGGGCAGACGGATGCCGTGCCAGTGGATCGTCGTGTCCTGCGTCAGTCCATTCTCCAGCACCACGCGCAGCGGCGTGCCCTGCCGCACGCGGATCACCGGCCCCGGCACCGTGCCGCCATAGCCCCAGCAGCCCTGCACCGCGTCCGGCCCGTGCGGCGCGAGCGAGAAGGTCGCCTGCCCGGTCCGCAGGCGCAGCGCGTCCCGCCCGTCCGCGGCGCGCACCGGAGGCAGCCCCGCCCATGCCAGTGCCGCGCCGCTGGCGGCGAGGAAGTCGCGACGGGTGAAGCGGATCGGCGTCATGGCGGCCTCCGGGCGAGGGACGGTGCGGCTCAGCCGAAGTCGGCGTCGAGCACGATGCGGTAGCGGGCCTCGCCGGCGGCCAGCCGCGCCAGCGCCTCGTTGACCCGACGCATCGGGAAGCGCTCGACCTGCGGCAGGATGCCGTGACGGGCGGCGAAGGCGAGCATCGTGGCGATGGTCGCGGGCGAGCCGATCGGGGAACCCGAGACGCTGCGCTGCGCGCCGATGAGGTCGAAGGCGTTGACCGGAATCGGCTCCAGCACGGCGCCGACCACGTGCAGACGGCCCTTCGGCGCGAGCGTGGCGATCAGCGCGTTCCAGTCCATCGGCACGTTGACGGTGACGAGCAGGAAGTCCAGCGTGCCGGCCAGCCGCGCCAGCGCCTCGGGATCGCGACTCGATACGACGTGGTGCGCACCGAAACCGCGCGCCTCGTCGAACTTGGACGGACTGGACGTGAAGGCCGTGACCTCGCAGCCCCAGGCTCGGGCGAACTTGACCGCCATGTGGCCCAGCCCGCCGATGCCGACGACGCCGACGCGGTCGGTGGGCCGCACGCCGAACTCGACGAAGGGCGTGAACACCGTGACGCCGCCGCACAACAGCGGACCGGCGCCGGCCGCATCCAGCCCCTCCGGCAGCGGGATGGCCCACGCAGCCTGCGCGCGCACGCGCTCGGCGAAGCCGCCGTGGTGGCCGATCATGACCGGCTGGGTGTGGTCGCACAGATTGTGGTCGCCGCTCATGCAGGCGTGGCAGTGCAGGCAGCTGGCCGAGGCCCAGCCCACGCCCACGCGCTGGCCGACGCGCAAATGGCGCACCTGCGGGCCGACGGCGACGATGCGGCCGACGGCCTCGTGGCCGGGCACGACCGGATAGATGGAATTGCTCCACTCGTCGTTGAGCACCGACAGGTCGGAGTGGCAGATGCCGCAATGCTCCACGGCGACCTCGACCTCGTCGGCGGCGAGCGGGCCGGGATCGAACTCGAAGGGAACGAGAGGCTGGCCGGCGGCATGGGCGGCCCAGGCGCGGATGCGGGACATGGCGTTCTCCTCTGTGTCGGGGGTCCATGCTACCGCCGTCGCGCCGCACCGTGAAACCCGTACTTGCGTCGCGGACCGGCTGCCGCGACCATGCACCGGATCCCCGCCGCCCGCGCGCGCATGACGACCTCCCCGCCCGATCCCTGCCCGCCGCCGATCGAGGCCGGCACGCCGGCCTTCCGCCGCGCCAACACGGCCCTGTTCATCGGCGGCTTCTCGACCTTCGCGCTGCTCTACGCCACGCAGCCGCTGCTGCCGGAGCTGGCGCGCGAGTTCGACGTGGGCGCCGCGCGCGCCAGCCTGGCCGTGTCCGCCGGCACCGGCGCGATGGCCTGCATGCTGATCCCGGCCACCATCCTGTCCGACCGCTACGGCCGCATGGCGCTGATGCGGGTGTCGCTGGCCCTCGCCGCCGCGATCGCGCTGCTCGGCGCCTTCGTCACCGATTTCACGCAGATGGTCGCGCTGCGCGCGCTGCTCGGCGCCGCGCTCGCGGGCCTGCCGGCCGCGGCCATGGCCTATCTGGGCGAGGAAATCGCGCCCAACGCGCAGGGCCGCGCGATGGGGCTGTACATCGGCGGCAACGCGCTCGGCGGCATGAGCGGGCGCGTGCTCGGCGGCCTGCTGGCCGACCTGGGCTCGTGGCGCGTCGCGCTGGCCGTGCTCGGGGTGCTGGGGGTGCTGGCCGCCATCGCCTTCTGGCGCGCGCTGCCCGCCTCGCACCACTTCCGCGCCCGCTCCGTGTCACCGCGCGCCGTGCTGCACGACGCGCGCGTGATCTTCGCCGACGGCCATCTGCCGTGGCTGTTCCTGTGCGGCTTCCTGCTGATGGGCGCCTTCTTCGGGCTCTACAACTACGCCGGCTTCCGGCTCGAGGCGCCGCCGCACGGGCTGAGCCAGAGCGCCATCGGCGCGATCTTCCTGCTCTACCTGATCGGCTCGGCCTCGTCGGCGTGGGCCGGCCGGCTGTCCGACCGCTACGGCCGGCACAACGTGCTGTGGGGGATGGTCGTCGCCGCGCTCGCCGGGCTCGCGGTCACGCAGTTCGACGCGCTCTCGGTCATCGTGCTGGGCATCGCGCTCTACACCTTCGGCTACTTCGGCGCGCACAGCACCTGCAGCGGCTGGGTCGGGCGCCGCGCCGGCGAGCGCCGCGCGCTGGCCTCGGCGCTGTACCTGTCGGCCTACTACCTCGGCAGCAGCCTCGTCGGCACCTCCACCGGCCTCGCCTGGGACGCCGGTGGCTGGCCCGGCCTGACGCTGGCCGTCGGCAGCTGCCTGCTCGCGGCGCTCGGGCTCGCGCTGTGGCTGCGGGCAAAGGCGCGTAAAGGCGCGTAAGACCTCACGTCCGGCGTGCCGCCGGCGCTCCGGCCTACGACTGCGCGCGGATCGTGTTCACGCTGTCGCGGGTGTCCGCCCTCTGCCGCCTGCCGCTACCGGCGGGACGCCATCAGGTGAGGCCGCCGGAGGCGCCGCCCCTCAGAACGCCGCGACGACCTCCACCGCGCGCTCGACGTCGGCGCGGCTGACGTCGAGGTGGGTGATCCAGCGCACGCGCTGCACGCGCTTGCTCGAGGACTGGTAGGGGCCGCCGGAGACCTTGATGTGGTGGCGGGCGAGGTGGTCGAGGAAGTCGGCCGAGATCTCGGGCGAGACGTCGATGAACAGGATGTTGGTGTTCGCGTCCGGCACCTCGACGTGGCCGGCGAGCCTGGCGTTGCCGGCGACGGCCTGACGCAGCCCCTCGGCGAGGTGGCGGGCGTTGGCGTGGTCCTCGGCCATGCGGTGGATGTTGTGCTCGAGCGCGTAGATGCCGGCGGCGGCGAGCAGGCCGGCCTGGCGCATGGAGCCGCCCAGCATCTTGCGCACGCGCTTGGCCTCGGCGATGAAAGGCTTGCTGCCGAGGACGAGCGAGCCGACCGGCGCGCCCAGTCCCTTGGACAGGCACAGCGACAGCGAATCCCAGCCGTCGACGAGCGAGCGCGCGTGCGCGACCGGGTCACCGCCTTCGGCCTCGGCGCCGGCCACGGCGGCGTTGAACAGGCGCGCGCCGTCGATGTGCGTGGACAGGCCGCGGCGGCGGGCCAGCGCCAGCACGTCGCGCAGGTAGGCCGGCGGCAGCACCTTGCCGCCGGTGGTGTTCTCGAGCACGACCAGGCGCGTGCGGGCGAAGTGCGGGTCGTCGATCTTGATCGCGCCCTCGATGTCACCGAGCGCGATGGTGCCGTCGGGCTGGTTCTCGAGCGGTTGCGGGTGGATCGAGCCGAGCACCGCCATGCCGCCGGTCTCCCAGCGGTAGGTGTGCCATTGCTGGCCGACGATGGCCTCCTCGCCACGGGCGCAGTGACACATCATCGCGATGGTGTTGGTCTGCGTGCCGCTGGGCGCGAACAGGGCGGCCTCGAAGCCGAGCATGTCGGCCGCCATCTCCTGCAGGCGGTTGACGGTCGGGTCGTCA
>Ga0182792_1001123_pt1 | contig 22793 bp, 22 predicted proteins | sample Passage237B_FD_130497 | JGI IMG/M metagenome (GOLD analysis project Ga0182792, IMG submission 130497) | Cellulose adapted compost microbial communities from Newby Island Compost Facility, Milpitas, CA, USA - Passage2 37B (version 2) (version 2) ...
CAGCGCCTCTCCGGTCTGGGCATGGGCGGTGACCCGGCTGAAACGCACCACCACCTCGACCGGGCCGCCGCCGGAGGGTTCCAGCCCGGCCAGGTCGAACTCGATCCAGGGGTCGTCACCGGCGCTGGCCCACTGGAAATCGCCATGCAGCTGCGCCCGCTGGCCGTTGAAGGCCAGCACCCGGGCAATGAAATCCTCCACCGGCCTGCCATCCACGGCCAGGCCATGGACCGCGTACACGCCCGGGCGCTCGTCCGGGTCGAAGCGCAGCCGCGCCAGCGGCAGGCCGGCGCGGACCTGGAAGCGGGCTTCGTAGCGACCATGCCGCGGCGGGGAGACCTCGCCCTTGAAGGTGGCGCCCTGGCTGTATTCGCCATCGGCCGCGCGCACGTAGAGCACCGGGCGCAACTGCAGGTGCTCGTCCACCGGCACCGCGCCCCAGCTCCCGGCCAGGCCCTGCCCGCCCTCGGCCTGGCGCCGCTGCTCCAGGCGCAGGGCGCTGTGCACCGCGTCCATGGAGGCGACATAGGCGCGGCGGTCGGCCTCGAAGCTGGCCCGCACGGCGGCGAAGGCCGGCACCAGGCGCGCCTCGTCGGCGCCCGCGCTGGCCACCACCTCGTACAGTTCCACCGCGCGCGGGTCCAGGGCATGCACGGTCCCGGCGCGATGGTGGCGCAGGCCGGCGTCGAGGAAGCCGTCGACCTTGTCCGCGGCCGGGCCGGACAGCGGCACCGGGCCCAGGCCGAAGGCGCGGTAGCAGTGCTGCAACTGGGTGCGCCAGTCCGCGACCAGGGCCTCGTAGGTCAGGAACACCCGGCTGCGGCCACGGGTGGCCTCCTCGGCCTCCAGCTGGTGGGCCAGGGTGAGCATGCCGGCGCGGTATTCGGACATGTCGTCGCGGCGGCGCAGCGAGGCGGCCACTTCCACCGGGTGGCGGGCAATGAAGGCGAAGTGGGTCTCCACCCCCAGGTCGTCGAGCAGCTCCAGCCACAGCGGCAGGAAGCGGCACATGCGCGGGTCCTTGAGCACCGCGGTGGCGCCGTCGGCCACCAGCTCGCCAATCAGCGTGCGCAGGCGCGCGGCGGCCTCGCGGGCCACCGGATGGGCGCGCCAGCCTTCCGGCAGCGGCCGCGGGTCCTGCCAGTCCATGCCCAGGGCGGCCAGCAGGTGGTCATGCACCTGGACCACCTGCGCATGCTCGAAATAGCCCTTGGGATTGGCGTCGGCGGTGGCCGGGATCAGCTCGTCGCCGAGGTTGAAGCCCAGCTGGCTGAAGGTGCCGGCCAGGGCCGAGGTACCGCTGCGGTGCATGCCCAGGACCACGAGCAGCCGTCCCCGGCCGCCCGCGCCCCTGCCTTCCTGCCTGCCCGCCTGCTCGATCAGTTCGTTCATGGATTCCGTCCGGGACGCTGCCCGCTCAATACTCCCAGTGCAGGCCGTGCCGTGCCTGGTCCTTCAGTTCCCTGCGCCACCACCAGCACAGCAGCCTGCGGCGCAGGCTGTGCGGCCGCAACCTGCGATAGCCGCCGGCAAACACGGTGCCATAGGTCTGTGCCCCGGACAGCGGTTCCACCCCGAGGAAGCGGCAGACCTGGTCCAGCACCTCGCCCGGCCGCTCGCGCAGCTGGCTGTTGCGCAGCAGCAGCACCTGCTCGCGCGGGAAGGCCGCGTACAGCACGTCCAGCTGGCGCGCATAGTCGCCGCGCAGGCGGTAGCTGTGGTGGCGCAGCGGCGAGCCCAGCGAGAAGTCGTTCTGGTGCCCGCGCAGGCGCCAGCGCTCGGCCAGCAGCGCCGGCCACAGCGGCAGGTGCTCGTCGCCGCGGCCGCGCTCCATGTGGTACTGCGACAGCGCCCGGTCCACCGGGTGGCGCAGCAGGATGATCCAGCGCATGGCCGGGTTGTAGCGGGCGATCCGCGCCACCAGGGCCGGGTGCATGACGTAGATCGGGGTGGCGTCGCCGTGCAGCACCTCGCCGGCGGCCGGGTCGAAGTGCGGGGCGTAGCGCGCGTCCACCTGGGCCACGTCCCAGGCCTCGTCGAAGTCCGGCGCATCGAACACATGCGCCTCCTTGGTCCGCGGCAGGGCCAGGCCCGGGTGCCGCTGCAGGAACGAGGCCAGGGCGGTGGTCCCGCCCTTCTGCACGCCGCCAATCAGGAACTGGACCCGCGCGGCGCTCACTCGCCCACCCGGATGTCCATGGGCACCGGGAACAGCCCGGTGAACCGCTCCTGGCTGTCGTCCACCACCTCGAACGAGGGCGCGCCTTCCTGGCGGGCCAGCACCGTGTGCTCGTGCACATGGGCCGAGTCCAGGATGCGCATGCGCACCCGGTAGATGCCGCGCTGCAGGCTGGCGCGCATGTTCACCACCAGCGGGATGTCGCGCACCGTCTCCACCCGGGGCAGGCGGATGCGACGCCCGCACAGCTGGGTGCTGCGCTCGTCCATCAGGTCGAAGATCAGCAGCGGGTTGGCGATGTCCGGGCGCAGGCGCAGCACCAGGGAGAACTCCAGCGGCGCGTCATAGTTGACCGTGGCGTGCTCCAGGCCGTTGACCGAAGCCTGGACCACGCGCACGTCGTCGAAGCCGAAGCCGTCCTCCAGGCGCTTGAGCCGGGTCTTCTGCTGGTAGCCCAGGCGCTCGAGGTTGGCGTTGTGGATGCGCCGGGTGTATTCGAGGATCACGTCCTCCGGGGTGCCCTGCATCACCATCTGGCCGTGGTCCATCAGGATCGCGTGGCGGCAGAAGGCGCGGACCATGGCCGGGTCGTGGCTGACGAACAGCAGGGTGGTGCCGTTGGCCAGGATCTCGCCGACCTTGGCCATGGCCTTGGCCTGGAACGCGGCATCACCCACCGCCAGGGCCTCGTCCACGATCAGGATGTCCGGGTCGGTGTGCACCTGCACGGCAAAGGCCAGGCGCAGGGCCATGCCCGAGCTGTAGGTCTTGACCGGCTCGTCCACGAACTGGCCGATGTCGGCGAACTCCAGGATCGAGTCCATGCGTTCGCGCACCTGGGCCGGGCTCAGGCCGAGGATGGCGGCATTGACCCGCACGTTCTCGCGCCCGGTCAGCTCGGGATTGAAGCCCGAGCCCAGTTCCAGCAGCGCGGCCACCCGGCCATTGACCTGGACCGAGCCGGAGCTGGGCTCCAGCACCCCGGCCACGATCTGCAGCAGGGTGCTCTTGCCGCTGCCGTTGTGGCCGATGATGCCCAGGGCCTCGCCCCGGGCCAGGGAAAAGCTGACCTCGTGCAGAGCCTGGTGCAGGCGCATCTTGCTGGCGGCCTTGTGCCCCAGCCAGCGCGCCAGCGGCGGCAGCGGCCGGCACAGCCGCGCCAGGCGGTGCAGCAGCGGCACCCACAGGCGGCTGCCCGGGGAATCCCAGAGGCGATAGGTCTTGCTGACGCCACGCACGACCAGTGCGGGCGCGTCCGGATCAACAGTCATGGCGGTCCTGGCACGAGGCGCCGCATAGGATAGCCGCCCTGCCCGGTTGCGCCTGAACGGCGGCCCTGCCGGATCGGTCGCTCCGGGATGCCGGAACTGGCCGGGACAAGCCCGGCCACCCTGCCAGGCGCGCTCGTGCGAAACGCCGCCACGGCCACGCAGCCGTCCGGGTCAGGGTCAGGGTCCGGCCACACTGCCGGATTACCCGTGCCGGAAGCGCAGGCATGAAAAAAGGGCGGGCAGCTTGCGCTGCCCGCCCCGATCCTTTCTGGCATCCCGGTCAGACCGGGATACCCCCGCAAGGAATTACGGGTTCAGCTTGGTGGCCGGGGTCAGCCACTCGCTGCCGTTGAACTTCTCGGCGGTCAGGTTGGTGACGGTGCCGTTCTCGTTGTTGCGGTTCAGGGCCGAGGCCTTGAAGTTGGTGCACTGGGCGGTCACGCGGACGTACCACTTGCCGGTGCCGTCACCGAAGCCACCGGTCACGCCCTTGGCGGGGTTGCCGTTCTCCAGGTCCGGGCTCTCCAGCTGGATGGACTCGTGCGGACCCAGGACCAGGTTGGCGGCGTCGGAGTGCAGACCAGCGTCATCCTTGGCGTCGATCGAAACGGCGCACGAGGTGGCGTTGTTGTTGGTCAGACGCAGCTGCGACTGCTGGCGGTTGTTGCTGGCCGGGTTGACGTTCTGGAAGATCAGGGTGGTGCCGTTGAAGTCGATCGAACCGAACTCCACCGGATCCAGCACCGGGTTCACGCGCTGGGTCGGCAGCTGGTAGTCAACCGAGACTTCGCCCAGGATGGATTCCAGCTTGGTCAGCTCGTAGGCGCCGGTGGCCAGGGCGCAGACGTGCAGGGTCGAGGCGCTCGGGCCGGCGGCGGTGACATTGGCCAGCAGCGGGTCCGAAGCGTCCAGGGTCACGGTGATGGTGTCACCCACGGCGGCAGCGGTGCCCACCGGGGTGGAGCAGTTGTTGGAGGCCGAGAAGGCGATGTTGTTGCCGTACTGGCCCAGGCCGTTGGCGGTCAGCGAGATGGTGAACTCGGAGGTGCCCACCACGTTGAACGGCGCGTTGGTGGTGTAGTTGTTCACGTAGCCGGTGCCGGCGCCGCCGGTCTTGTCGGCCTTGGCCACATCGATGGTGATGCCGCCCAGGTGGAAGTAGTTCGAACCGGCGGCCGCACCGTTGTTGCCGCTGCCACCGACGAGGCCGTTGGCGGCGAACCAGGTCTTCGGATCCGGGGTGCTGCCGACGTCGATCTTCTTGGTGGTCTCAACCGACGGGACGGCGGTGGTCACCAGGCCCCACTTGGACTTGGCCAGCACCGACTTGGCGGCGAACACCTGGACGTTGGCGGAGTCCTGGACGGTGATTTCCACACCGACCTCGTCGCCATCAAACAGGCCCTGGACCAGGTTGGTGATCTGCAGGCCGTTGATCTCCAGCAGATAGTCACCGGCGAAGTTGCCGGCGGCGGTGGCCTCATAGACGAAGTTCAGCTCCTGGCCGCCAACCGAGTAGTACGGGGCCGGCGCAGTCGCGGACAGGTTCACCGGGTTGCCGCCACCGCCGGTCTGGTTGCCTTCGGTAAAGGCGGCCACCAGGGCGCTGACGTCGGCGTTGGAGTCGAACTTGGCGCCATTGGTCAGGGTGACCTTGACCTTCAGCTCCTCATTAGCGGTGATGGTGCCCAGGTTGGCGGAGTCGTTGGTGCTCGTGGCGACGAGCCGGAGACCATCCGGGGTGGTGATGGTGGTGCCGTTGTTGACAATCAGATCCTTCGCATAGGTGATCTGGGTGTTAGCAACGTAATCGAGCTGGGCCGCGTTCGCAGCACCGGCCAGCGACAGAGCGCCAGCGACGGCTGCGGTCAGCAGGCGCTTGTTGAACTTCGTCATATGAATCAACTCCGTTGAGGTTGAGGCAACTAATTAGTTACTGCTGTAGCTCTTACCGGTTACCTGCTATCCCCGGTACCGTCGGGCTAGCCCTCTGGCAAACCGGTCGCTTCCGTGAACCCTTCAAGACGAGTAACCCCATCTCCCCGGACCCCCCGACCGCAAAGCTACCGCGGAACGTTAACCGGGCCTTACCATAGCGTCAAGTACAGATGACCCGATGTATCGGGAACTGTGCATCAGGCGCCTACCGGGTGCACGAGCCCGAGGGGAGTCCTCATTCGACGGGGATGCCCCTACGCCGGACTCCTTGCCATTGGACACAGCAACCAGCCCACGTGTCCGGAAGGATACACGGGCTGAGCAGGGGTGCAAATAACCTTTGCGGCAGGTAAAACTGCCTAGGCGACGATATCGTTGGCGCTGGTGATGGCCAGGATGATGCCGATCATGATCAGGCCGATCACGGAGCCGATCAGCAGGATGGCCACCGGCTCCAGCAGGGCCAGGAACTGCTTCATCCGCGCCCGCCCCGAGTCCTGGCACAGCCGGGCCAGGGACCCCAGCATGGCTGGCAGCTCGCCCGAGCGCTCCCCCACCCGGACCAGGTTGTAGCCGGTGGCGGTCAGCGCCCCCTGCTCCTCCAGGGCATCGGCCAGGGTGGAGCCGGCGCGCACGTTGCGCAGGACCTCCTCCAGGCGGGCGCGCCGCCCGGGAGCGCGCACCCCGGCCTGGGCCAGGGCCAGGGCATCGAGCAGGGGCACGCGGTTGCCCAGCAGGGTGGCCAGGATCCGGGCCCAGCTGGCGGTTTCCGCCTCGACCCGCCAGGGGCCCAGCAGCGGCAGCCGCTCCAGCCGCTCGTACAGGCGGGCCCGGCCCTGCGGACTGCGCAGCAGCCGGTACAGCCCCAGCGCCAGCACCGCCAGCGCCGCCAGCACCGCCCACCAGTACTGGCGGGCGAGCATACCGGTATTGAGCACCGCCCAGCCCAGCCAGGGCAGGTCCTGGGCGCGGTCCAGCAGGGCGGCGAACTTGGGCACGACGAAGGTGAACATCATCACCACCGCGCCGATGCCGGCGGCCACCAGCACCGCCGGGTAGGTCAGGGCCTGGCGGATCTCGCCCCGGACCTGCAGGTCGTACTCCATCTGCGCCACCGCATCGTGCAGGGCCTTGCCCAGCTGGCCGCTGCGCTCGCCGCTCTGGACCAGGGTGTGGACATAGGCCGGCAGCGGCAGCCCGGTGGCGAGCAGGGCCTGGGAGAAGGCCTGGCCCTGGCGCAGCGCCGCGGAAATGGACTCGAAGGCCTGCAGCAGGCGCGGATGATGGGCCGAGCGCGACTGCGCCTGGACCGCCTCGGCCAGGGCCACGCCCGAGGCCAGCAGGGTGGACAGCTCGTGCATGGCCAGGACCACATCACGCGGCTGCAGGCGCCGGCGCCGGCCCAGGCGCCCGCTGGCCGCCGCCTCGGCCGGGGCCAGCGCCAGCAGGCTCAGGCCACGCCGCTCCAGCAGGCGCGCGGCCTCGCGCTCGTCGGCGGCATTGACCACGCCCTGCAGGCGCGCACCTTCGGCATTGAGCGCCTTGTACTGGAAGCCGGGCATCAGACCGCCGTCACCCGCAGCACTTCATCCACGCTGGTCACGCCCTGCCAGGCCTTGAGCAGGCCATCCTCGCGCAGGAAGCGGTGGCCGCGTTCGCGCGCCATGGCCCGCAGCTGGGCATGGGTGGCGCCGGACACCACCGCCTGCTGCATGGTCTCGTCCACCGGGATGAGTTCGTAGATGCCCACCCGCCCCTGGTAGCCGGTGCCCTGGCAGCGCGGGCAACCGACCGGCTCGCGCCATTGCGGCGCCTGGGCCTCGGCGCCCAGCACCCGTGCGGCCCAGTGCGCGGCCTCCTCGACGATGGCCGGCAGCACGTGCGCAGCCGGGCGGGCGCAGTGCGGGCACAGGCGCCGCACCAGGCGCTGGGCCTGCAGGCCCTTCATCGGCGCGGCCACCAGGAACGGCTCCACGCCCATGTCGATCAGGCGGGTAAAGGCGCCCAGGGCGTCATTGGTATGGACCGTGGACAGCACCAGGTGGCCGGTCAGCGAGGACTGGATGGCGATCTCGGCGGTCTCGCGGTCGCGGATCTCGCCAATCATGATCACGTCCGGGTCCTGGCGCAGGATCGAGCGCAGGGCGCTGGCGAAGCTCAGGCCGATCTCGGTATGGGTCTGGATCTGGGTCACACCCGGCAACTGGAACTCGACCGGGTCCTCGACCGTGATGATCTTCTTCAGCCCGTCGTTGGCCGCGGCCAGGGTGGCGTAAAGCGTGGTGGACTTGCCCGAGCCGGTGGGACCGGTGACCAGGACGATGCCGTGGGCCTCGCGGCTCCAGGCGCCGAGCAGGGCCAGGTGGTCCGGGGCCATGCCCAGCCGCTCCAGGCCCAGCTCCTTGCGCTCCTTGGGCAGCAGGCGCAGGACGATGGACTCGCCATGCACGCCCGGCAGCGCCGAGGCGCGCACGTCCATGGCCTGGCCGCTGGCACGGATGCTCAGGCGCCCGTCCTGGGGCAGGCGCCGCTCGGCGATGTCCATGCCCGAGATCAGCTTCAGGCGCGAGGCCACCGCATTGAAACGCTCGCGCGGCAGCCGGGTGCGCGCGTAGAGCACGCCGTCGATGCGGAAGCGGACCACGAACTGGTGCTCTTCCGGCTCCAGGTGGATGTCCGAGGCGCGCTGCTCCACGGCCTGGGCGAACAGGCTGTTGACCAGCTCCACCACCGGCGCCTCCTCGGCCAGCTCGCGCAGGTGGCGCACGTCATCGCCCACGGCGCCGTCGCCGCCGCGCTGCTCCTGGGCCAGCACGTCCAGGGTGCGCTCCAGCAGCTGGGCCGGGGCCAGGGCGAGGTCGAGCCGGCCCTGGTAGAGATAGGCCAGGGATTCCTGCAGGGCCGGGTCCAGCGGGTCGCGCGCCGCGCACCAGGCGCGGCCTTCCAGGTCCTGCCACAGCAGCACGTCGCGGTCCTGCATCCAGCCCAGTTCCAGCTCCAGCCCGGCCGGCGGGGTCCACTCGGACAGGCTGGCCGGCAGGGGCAGGTCGCGACCGGCCACCGGCAGGCCCAGCTGCACCGACAGGGCATCGATCAGCTGGTCCTCCGACAGCGCGCCAATGCGCACCAGCAGCGCGCCCAGGCGGCCACCCACGCTGGCCTGCAGCTCCAGCGCACGCTCCAGGTCGGCCGGCCGGATCGCCCCGCGCTCGAGCAGGAGGGCGCCCAGCGGCTGGACCCCGGCATTGGGCTGGAGGGCGGCATTCATGGCGTGGTTTCCCCGTTCAGGCGGGGACTATTGTGGTGCATGGCGGGCAAAGCTGTCTCCCGCCCGCTCACAGCAGGTCGGCAAAGCCACGGCGCAGCACCCCGAAACAGGCCCGCCCCAGGCCCAGCACCAGCAGCGCCACCACGGCGTAGACCACCCAGCCGCCAACGTCGGGCCACTGCCCGCGCAGCAGCAGCGCGCGCACCGCGTCCACCGGCCAGGCCAGCGGATTGAAGCGGACCACCCCGGACAGGGCCTCGGGCACCATGTCGGCCGGGAAGAACACCGGCGCGGTGAACAGCACCACCATCACCAGCATGCCCACCACCTGGCCCAGGTCGCGGATATAGACCCCCAGCGCGGCCAGGACCAGGGCCAGGCCGTAGAGCAGGACCAGGTAGGGCGCAAGCACCAGGGGCAGGCCCAGCACCGACAGGTGCCAGCCGCTGCCCAGCAGGCCATTGGCCAGCACCAGCAGGACGAAACCGAACAGGGCATGGAACATGGCCGTGCCCAGCGGCACGGCCACCAGCACGTGCAGCGGGAACACCATCTTGCGCACGAAGTTGCTGTGCCGCTGCATCAGCCCCGGGGCCTGGCCGATGGCCTCGGCCAGGATGCCGTGCACCAGCAGGCCGGCAAACAGGTTGAGGGTGAAGCCCAGATGGTCGTCGCCGGCCAGGCCGGGCCAGCGGGCACGGAACACCACCCCGAACACGAAGCCGTAGAGCGCCAGCATCATCAGCGGCAGCAGCAGCGGCCAGACCCGGCCCAGCAGGGTGCCGCGGTAACGGATGGCCAGTTCCTGGGTGACCAGGGTCCACCACAGGGCGACCAGGGCGCCAGGACGACGGGAGTCGGAAGACATGCAGGAGCAACGCCGGAAACAGGAAGCGGAAGCGTAGCAGCCCGCGCCATCCGCGACCCGGGCCGCAGCCCCGCGGGAATGAATGGGGCTAGAATCGGCGGTCAATCTTTCCCGATCCCGAGTAAGCCATGCGTCCTTCCTCCGCTCCCTCCTCCCGGCGCGCCGCCGGCGGCTTCACCCTGCTGGAGATGATCGTGGTGCTGGTGATCATCGGCCTGATCATGGGCCTGGTCGGACCGCGCCTGTTCCGCCAGGCGGACCGGGCCAAGGTGCAGACCGCCGAGACCCAGGTGCGCATGCTGCGCGGCGCGCTGGAAACCATGCGCCTGGACCTGGGCCGTTTCCCGACCCGCGACGAGGGCCTGCAGCTGCTCACCAACCGCCCCTCCGACCCGGCCGTGGCCCAGCGCTGGCAGGGTCCCTACCTGGAGGACGGGGTGCCGCTGGACCCGTGGGGCAACCCCTACCAGTACGCGCCGACCCCGACCGGCAACCACGCCTTCACCCTGTACTCGTTTGGCGGTGACGGCCAGCCGGGCGGCGAAGGCACCGACGCCGACATCGGCCAGCTGCCCGAGCAATGATCCGACCCGGCGGCTACACCCTGCTTGAAATGGTGGTCGTGGTCGCCCTGCTGGCCCTGGCCACCGGCATGGTCGCGCCGGCCGGTTACCGGATGCTGGCCAGCTGGAAGGAAGCGGACGAAGTGGAGCGGACCTTTGCCGCGATCCGCGCCCTGCCCATGCAGGCGCGGGAGAGCGGCCGCCCGATCGTGCTCGGACCGGAAACCCGGCTGGAGCCGGCCGATGCGCTGGAACTGCCCGCGGGCTGGGAGCTGCACATGGAGCAGCCGCTGACCGTGCGTCCCAACGGACTGTGCTCGGACGCCTCCGGGACCCTGGTCACCACCCGCCAGGCGCTGCCCTTCGAGGTGGCCGCGCCCTATTGCCGGGTCGCGCGCCTGCCCGCCGGCGGGGGCTGAGCCATGCCCGCACGCGCACGCCAGGGCGGGTTCTCGCTGCTGGAGGCCATCGTGGCCATGGTCATCATGGCCACCGGGCTGCTGACCCTGTACAGCTGGCTGTCCAGCTCCACCCTGGCCCTGAACCGCGCCCGCGCCCAGGCCCAGACCGTGGACGACACCCGCAGCGCCTTGGCCCTGCTGGCCAACGTCAACCCGATGCAGGACCCCAGCGGCGAGATCGTGGCCCCGCCGCTGACCGTGCGCTGGCAGTCGCGCGCCCTGGTGCCGCGGCGCCCGGACGTGAGCCCGGCCGGCTTCCCCGGGCAGTTCGACCTGTCGCTGCACGAGCTGGAAGTGGAGGTGGTGCGCGAGGGCGCGCCGCCGCGCAGCTTCAGCGTGCGCAAGGCCGGCTGGGAACTGGTGCGCCCGCTGGGTCCGGGAGACGAATGATGCGACGCCATGCGCGTGGCCTGACCCTGCTGGAAATGCTGGTGGTGCTGATGATCGCCGGCATGGCCCTGGCCATCGGCTTCCAGTCGCTGGGCCAGTGGCGGCGGGCGGAAACGGCGATTTCCTCGCTGGGCGCGGCCACCCGCGAGATGAGCCTGACCCGCGACTGGCTGGAGGGTTCGCTGCGCGCCCTGGTGCCGGCCGAGCGGCTGCCGTTCAAGGGCGACAGCCTGGGCCTGAGCGGCATGACCCTCAACCCGCTGATCGCCCCGCAGGGCGGCAGCGCCCCCATCCAGTGGCGGGTCGAGGGCCGGCCCGGAAACCTGTCCCTGGTCCTGGAAGAACACGGCCAGGTGCTGGAAATGCCCCTGCGCGACGTGGAGGAGGCCAGCTTCGTGTACTTCGACACCGACATGCAGGCCCACGGCCAATGGCCGCCGGCCCTGGGCGTGCAGGACGCGCTGCCCGCCGCCACGGCCCTGCACCTGCGCTTTGCCGATGGCAGCCAGCGGCTGTGGGCCGCGCCGGTGGTGGGCATCCGCAACCCCGTGCCCGAGGTGTTCGAGTTTGACCAGGACTAGGCCCCGCCCCATCCCGCGCCCGGTCCGCCAGCGCGGCTTCGTGCTGGTGATCGTGCTGGTGCTGCTGTCCGTGCTTACCCTGCTGGCGGCCTCGGTGGCCCTGTCCGGCAGCCGCGCCGTGGCCGAGGCCCAGCAGGAGCTGGACCGCCTGCAGGGCGAGCTGGACATGGTTTCCACCCAGGAAACCCTGCTGTTCATGCTGGCCACCCAGCGGCGCAACCCCGGTGGCATGTTCGCCCTGCCCTCGGCGGCGCTGGACGCGCGCGCCATCGACGATGACGACGAGGGCCTGCTGTGGCAGCCACAGGGCAACGAGATCGCGCTGGACGCGCGGCCCTACCGGGGGCTGGGCCATGCGCTGTTCGCCCTGCAGGACGATGCCGGCCTGCTCAGCCTCAACTGGGGCGTGGACGCCCTGCGCCACTCCTTCTTCAATGCCCGGGGCATGGGTCCGGACCGCTGGAACGAGATGGACGCCAAGCTGATGGACTACCAGGACCCGGACTCGCTGCACCGCCTGGGCGGGGCCGAGGAGGAGGACTACCGCCGCGCCGGCATGCCGCCGCCGGCCAACCGCCCGGTCGCCACCCCGCTGGAGTTCCGCCGGGTGCTGGGCTGGGACCGGATGCTGGAAGGCATGGACGACACCCAGCTGCTGCGCCTGATCACCAGCCAGCGCGAGCTGGCGCTGAACCTGAATACGGCGCCGCCGGAAATCCTGGCCCTGATCCCGGGCATGGACGCGGCCCAGGCCGAACGTCTGGTGGCCCTGCGCCGGCAGCAACCCATCCAGGCGGTATGGGCGCTACGCCAGTCCTTCCCCATCCCGGCCTTCATGGACGAAGGTCTAAGAGTCTTTCCAAAGCCTTCAGGCAATCTTATGATTTGGGATCGCCGTTTTGGGAAGAAAAGGCTGGCGCACTGGCGCCTTACGCCTTGGTCCACCAGCGGGCGCCCCTGGCAGATCGACTACGAGGTCATCCTCCCGCGTGACGACGAATCCGACAACTCCATGGCTGAAGCGACTGCGTCACCGCTTCTCGCCCCGGAGGATCCTGATCGGAAGGGTCGGCAACCACCCGCTTGACGGGGGCGGGAGCCGGGCCCTTTCCTGCGTGGTGGCCCGCGAACTGTGCCTGTTCACCCGGGTGGATGCCAGCAAGGCCTCCAGCCGCGACCGGCGGCACCTGGTGGAACTGGCGGTCAAGCGCGCCGCCCCCTTCCCCGACCCCGACTTCGCCGTGGCCTGGGAAGCCGATGGCCAGGGCGCGGTCTGGTACTGGTCGCGCTCGCGCATCCATGAACTGGTGGCGGCGCGCGGCGGGTCCCCGGCTTCCCCGCAGCTGAGCTACGTGCCCGAAGCGCTTTACGTGCTCGGCAATGACGGCAGCCAGGATGGGCTGGAGCTGCTGCAGCTGCAGGACGGCTGCTGCGGCCGCAGCTGGCGCGGCGGCCGGCTGCTGGCCGACCGCTGGTGGCCGCAGGCCCCTTCCCTGGAGGAGTGGCAGGCCTTCTCGCGCGCCAACGGCGTCCTCGGCCTGCCCCAGGCCGTGCCGGAGGCGGTACCGGCCCCGGTGCGCGCCAGCGCCTGGTCCAGCGCCAGCCGGCGTCCGCCCAGCCTGGGCAACCTGGCCTCGTTCGATGCCTACCTGTCCCGCGCCGCGCTGGGCTGCGCCCTGGCCGCGGGCCTGGTCGCCAGCTTCCAGATCGGCTCCATCGGCCGCAGCTGTCTGGATGCCTGGCGCGCCGAGCGCGCCGCCCAGTCCCTGGACGCCCCGCTCAAGCGCATCCTCGCCGCGCGCGAGGCCGCCGACCGCAACCTGGCCGCGATCCAGCGCCTGCTTGCCCTGCGCCCGGCCCCGGCCTCCTCCCTGCTGCTGGGCGAGGCCACCCGCCTGCTGCCGGGCCGCAACTGGTCGATCCGGCGCTGGAGCCAGCCGACCCCGGCCCGGGTCGAGGTCACCGTAGCCCTGCCCTCGGCCGATCCCAGCGCCCTGGTCACCACCTGGGAGGCCTCGCCGCTGTTTGCCAACGTGACCACCGACGTGCTCGGCCGCAATGGCGAGGTCACCATCCGCGCCGATATCGCCACCGCGCCGGATCCGGCCCAGCCATGAAGACCCCCCTGGACCGGCTCCGCCAGCAATTCCGCCAGCAGGCCGAGAAAGCCCCCTGGCTGAACTGGGCCGCCCTCGCCATCGGCGTGCTGCTGGCCCTGCTGCTGCTGCAGGGCCTGGAGGACCTGCGCAGGCAGGCCTCGCGCCACGCCATGGACAAGGAAGTGCAGCTGCGCAAGATGCGCTCGCTGCGCGGCCAGGACGTGTGGCTGGAGCGGGAAAAGCAGACCGGCGAGCAGCTGGCGGCGTTGCAGGCGCAGATCCCGCCGGCGCCCACCGTGGGCGCGGCCCAGGCCAACCTGCAGAGCTGGCTGCAGGAACTGGCCAACAGCACGCCCGACCCCTCCCGGGTCCGGGTCTCCCTGGAGGGCTCTGCCCCTGTCGAGGAAGGTTCGGACCTGCTGCGGATCCGCGCCACCCTGCGCGGCGGGATGCCGCCACGCACCGCCATCAACCTGGTCCGCCGGATCGAGACCGCCCCCAGCCTGGTGGTGATTGAATCCCTGGATATCCGCGCCGACACCAGCTCGACCACCAGCATCGCCATCAGTGCCTTCTACCGGGTGGCGCCGGCGCCGCAGGGGGCCGCGCCATGAAGCGCAGCCAGCTGATTGCCGCCGGCGTGCTCGTGGCCGGACTGGTGGCCGGCGCTGCCTGGCCGCCGCCGCCGCTGCCGCGCACCAATGCCAACGCCGAGACCTGGAATGCCCCGGACCCGGCGCTGGAACGGGTGCCGCGCGAGCTGGCCGATGCCATGAACCGGCTGCGCTGGGCCGGCGATGCCCAGCAGGGCGATGGCGAAGGCGGCCGCCAGCCCTGGCGCCTGGCCGGCATCGTCCACACCCCGCAGAAACTGGCCCTGATCGTGGCCGGCGAGAAGAAGAACCTGCAGAACCAGCGCCTGGAACCGGGCGCGAGCCTGCCCGACGGCAGCCGCCTGGTGAGCATCGGCAGGGACACCATCCTGGTCGAGGCCGAGGGGTGCCAGCGCACCTTCCAGGTCCACCGGCGCGAGCCGGTCAGCAGCAGCGGCCAATGCGCCGACAGCAACGATACGGAACAGAGGAAGTCCCAATGAGTCCCACCCGCAGCGCGATCGGCCTGGCCGTCTTCTGCGCCACCCTCCTTGCGGGCTGCGCCACACCGCCCAAGCACGTGGTGCCTGCCCCGCTGGCCTTGCCGCCCAAGCCGGTGGCCTCGCTGGAAGCCGAGCCGATGGCCAACCAGCTTGCGCGCAGCGAACTGGAACAGACGCCCACCCCGCGGGTCGAGCTGGCGCAGCAGGCCATGGCCGGCCTGGAAGCGGGCGAGGCCCTGCCGCCGCTGCGCCGCGAGCCGGTCAGCGTCAATGTCCAGGACCTTCCGGTGCCGGTGCTGGCCAATGAAGTGTTCGGCAATATCCTGGGCCTGACCCTGACCCTGGACCCCCAGGTCTCCTCCATGCAGGAGCTGGTGACCCTGAACACGGCAGAGCGGATCTCGCCGGCCGAGCTGTTCCGGATCACCCGCCAGGTGCTGGCCGAATACGGCGTGGCCACCGAGGTGAGCGGCAATGTGGTGCGCCTGCGCCTGGCGCCCAAGGGCGGCTCGGCCGAGCCGCCGCTGATCATCAGCGGCCGCGCCCTGCCCAATGTGCCGGTCACCCACCGCCCGATCTTCCAGCTGGTCGAACTGGACGTGGTCCGCTCCGGTGACGCCTTGCGCTGGCTCACCACCCTGTTCGGCTCCGACCTCAAGGTCACCGAGGAAACGGCGCGCAATGCGGTGCTGATCAGCGGCCGGCCTGCCCAGGTCAAGCAGGCCATGGATGCGTTGCGGGTGTTCGACCGGCCGCTGATGCGCGGCCGGGTGAGCATGCGCCTGGAACCGGCCTTTCTTACCGCCGAGGAACTGGCCGCGCGCCTGACCGACGTCCTCAACCTGCAGGGCTACAGCGCCAATCGCGGCGCCGGAGCCCCGGCCAGCATCATCATCCTGCCGGTGGCCGCGGCCAATTCGGTGATCATCTTCGCCAGCACCCAGGAAAACATGGACTACGCCATTTCCTGGGCGCGCGAACTGGACCGGCCCAGCCAGAACGCCGGCGCCCAGTCGATGTTCTACTACCAGGTGCGCAATACCAAGGCCAGGGACATTGCCGACGTACTCAGCTCGACGTTGCGCCTGCAGCCTCCCGCTCGCGGCGGCAACGCCGGCAACGCCGCTGCCAACAACGAGGGGGCGGCCCAGGCAGCAGCAACCGGTCGCGGCGCTGCGGGTAGCGCCGGCATCCTCGTCGACGAGCCGCGGAATGCCCTGATCTACCAGGGCGACCCTGCGCAATGGGAACGCACCCTGAGCCTGATCAAGCAGATGGACCGGGCCCCGCGCCAGGTGATGGTCGAGGTCACCATCGCCGAGGTCAGCCTGGACAATGAACTCAGCTACGGGGTGAACTGGTTTGCCAAGAATGGCTTTGGCCGTTTCAACGGGCGCCTGAACTCGGGCAACCTGCCGGGCTCTCCCGGTTCGGGCAATGGCTCGGGGAACGGCTCGGGGAACGGTCCGGGCGGCGGCTCCGGCAATGGTTCGGGCAACAACGGCAGCAGCAGCAACGGCCTGACCTGGCTGCTGGATGTGGCCGGCCAGAACCGGGTGGCGCTCAACGCATTCGCCAAGGACAGCCGGGTCAATATCCTCTCCACCCCGCGCCTGCTGGTGAAGAGCGGCAGCGAGGCCAGTATCGACGTGGGCACCGAAGTGCCCACCGTGACCATGACCACCACCTCGGCCCAGCAGACCGCTGGCACCACCAACCTGCTGCAGTCCATCCAGTACCGCAAGACCGGCATCATCCTCAATATCAAGCCGACCGTGTATTCGGACGATCGCATCGACCTGGATATCAGCCAGGAGGTCAGCGAGGCCCTGCCGCTGGACGCGGGCGCGACCGCCAACTCGCCCTCGATCTTCAACCGCAGCCTGAGCACCTCCCTGACCCTGCGCGATGGCGGCTCGGTGGTGATGGCCGGCCTGATCTCCGAGCGCAGCACCGATTCGGACTCCGGCATCCCGGGGCTGAAGAACATCCCGGGCCTGGGCACCCTGTTCAAGAACAAGAGCAAGGCCAAGTCCCGCACCGAGCTGGTGCTGATGATCGTGCCCTATATCGTCGAAAGCGACGACCGCGCCAGCCAGATCAGCCGCGCCGTGGTCGAGCGCTTCGACCTGCTCGACCTGGACCAGGCGCTGGGCCCGGATCCTGCCAGCGCCAGTCAGGCCCCTTCTCCCCACCTGAACTGACACCGCCATGAACATGCACCTGCCCAGCGCCTCCTTCCGCAATCTGCTTGCCCTGCTCCTGCTGTCCCTGGCCGCCAGCGGCTGCGCGCGCCGCGAGTCCGAGGACGATGCCGCGGCCGACGCGGCCAGCGGCGAAGCCGCCCAGATCGAGGAGGCCGTGCCCGAACCGCCCAAGGAAGTCGCCGCGGTCACCGTGCGCGTGACCCTGTCCCCGGCCGCCGAGCAGAAGCTCAAGTCGCTGGGCGAGAAGGTGAAGGTGGAGATCATCTATGGCGGCGATCCGTCCGATACCACCAGCCTGCAGCCCAATGACCTGGGCATGATCGAACTGGGCAAGAAGGTGCTGGAACTGGACGGCGCCGGCAGCGTCGACCTGCCCGAGTCGGAGGTGGACCGCAGCCGTCTGGACGAGATCGTCGGCCAGCCGCAGATCCTGGTGAACACCACCTCGGCGCGCAAGGCGGCCGCCAACAACCTGCTCAACTGCACCTTCTACTGGGAAACCCTGAGCGTGGCCGGCGCCAAGGGCGCCGACATCCACTGCAAGCTGCTGGACGAGAACTGAGCCAGCCTTCCGGCACGGCGCCGGACCGGGGGCCGCGGCAGCCATGCCGCGGCCCTTTGCGTATCAGCCGGCCAGGGCCTGCTCCAGGTCCGCGCGCAGGTCGGCCACGTCCTCGATGCCCACGCTCAGGCGGACCAGGGCGTCGCTGATGCCCAGGCGGGCGCGGCGCTCGGGCGGGACCGAGGCGTGGGTCATCACCGCCGGGTGGTTGAGCAGGCTCTCCACCCCGCCCAGGGATTCGGCCAGGGTGAACAGGCGGGTGCGTTCGCAGAAACGGCGCGCGCCCTCGTAGCCGCCCTTGAGCACCACCGAGACGATGCCACCGAAGCCGCGCATCTGGCGCGCGGCCAGCGCCCGCTGCGGGTGCGAGTCCAGGCCCGGGTAGATCACCCGCTCCACCCCGGGATGGGTTTCCAGCCACTGGGCCAGGGCCAGGGCGTTGTCGCAGTGGGCGCGCATGCGCAGCGGCAGGGTCTTGGCCCCGCGCAGGGCCAGGAAGGAATCGAACGGTCCCTGTACCGCGCCCACCGAGTTCTGCAGGAAGGCCATGCGCTCGCCCAGCTCGTCGCTGGCGGTCACCACCACCCCGCCGACCATGTCCGAGTGGCCGTTGAGGTACTTGGTGGCCGAGTGCACCACCAGGTCCGCCCCCAGCGCCAGCGGCTGCTGCAGGGCCGGCGAGGCGAAGGTGTTGTCCACCGCCACCAGCAGGCCGTGGCGCCGGGCCAGTTCGGCCACCGCGGCGATGTCCACGATCTTGAGCATGGGATTGGTCGGGGTCTCGATCCAGACCATGCGCGTGCGCGGGGTGATCGCCGCGACCAGCGCGTCGAGGTCGGCCAGGTCGACGAAGCTGAAGTCCAGCGCCGCGCTGCGCCGGCGCACCCGCTCGAACAGGCGGTAGCTGCCGCCGTAGAGGTCGTCCATGGCGATCACGTGGTCGCCGCTGTCCAGCAGCTCCAGCACGGTGGCGGTGGCGGCCAGGCCGGAGCCGAAGGCGAAGCCGCGGCTGCCGCCCTCCAGCGCCGCCACGCAACGCTCCCAGGCAAAGCGCGTGGGGTTGTGGGTGCGCGAGTACTCGAAGCCCTGGTGTTGGCCCGGGCTGGACTGGGCGTAGGTGGAAGTGGCGTAGATCGGCGGCATCACCGCGCCGGTGGACGGGTCGGGGTGCTGGCCGCCATGGATGGCCAGGGTCGCCAGGGCGAGCTTGCGCGCGTGCGCGGGATCGTGGGTCATGCCGGTCTCGTCGAAGGAGCGGGTGCGCCGATCCTAGCAGCGGCGGCGGCCGCGCCCGCGTGCGCGGGGCAGGCCGCCGGCCGCGGGCGGGTCACTGCACCCGCCGGCGCAGGGAGTTGAGCAGGTCGATGCGGGGGACCAGGCCGAGGAAGCGCTCGCCATCCATGACGATGGCGACCTGGCCGCGGTCGAACATGGGCAGCAGGGCCTCGATCGGCGACTTCACGTCCAGCCGGTCCAGCTTGCTGACCATGGCCGTGCGCACCGGGTCGCGGAAACGGTTCTCGTCGCCGTACACGTGCAGCAGCACGTCGCTCTCGTCGACGATGCCCACCAGCTGGTCGCCATCCATCACCGGCAGCTGCGACACGTCGTACAGCTTCATCCGCTGGTAGGCCGTGGTCAGCAGGTCCTCCGGGCCGACCACCACGGTGTCGCGCTGGCTGTACGGACGCACGATCAGGTCGCGCAGGTCGCCATGTTCCTCGCGCTCCAGGAAGCCGTTGTCCAGCATCCAGTAGTCGTTGTACATCTTGGACAGGTACTTGTTGCCGGTGTCCGGCACCAGCACCACGACCTTCTTCGGGCTGGTCTGCTCGCGGCAGTAGCGCAGCGCGGCGGCCAGCAGGGTGCCGGTGGAGGAGCCGCCGAGGATGCCCTCGCGGGCCAGCAGTTCGCGCGCGGTGTGGAAGCTCTCCGCGTCGGGGATGGCATAGGCCTTGCGGACCCGGCTGAAGTCGGCGATCGAGGGCAGGAAGTCCTCGCCAATGCCCTCCACCAGCCAGCTGCCGGACTTGTCCGAGAGCGTGCCCTCGTTGATGTACTGGGCCAGGATCGAGCCCACCGGGTCGGCCAGCACCAGTTCCACGTGCGGCGCCTCCCGGGCGAAGCAGCGCGACAGGCCGGTCATGGTGCCCGAGCTGCCGCAGCCGAAGACGATGGCATCGAAGCCGCCGACATGGGCCATCTGCCCGATGATCTCCGGCCCGGTGCCGAACTCGTGGGTGGCCGGGTTGTCGGGGTTGCCGAACTGGTTGATGAAGTAGGCGCCGGGGGTACGGGCGGCAATGCTGGCGGCCAGGTCCTGGTAATACTCCGGATGCCCCTTGGCCACGTCCGAGCGGGTCAGCACCACCTCCGCGCCCATGGCCTTGAGGTTGAAGATCTTCTCCCGGCTCATCTTGTCCGGGACCACCAGGACCAGCCGGTAACCTTTCTGCTGCGCGGCCAGGGCCAGCCCCAAGCCGGTATTGCCGGCCGTGCCTTCCACCAGGGTGGCGCCGGGCTTGAGCTCGCCCCGGCGCTCGGCCGCCTCGATCATGGCCAGGCCGATGCGGTCCTTGATCGAACCGCCGGGGTTGAAGTTCTCCAGCTTGAGATAGAGCTCGCAGGGGCCGGCATCCAGGTGCCGGGCCTTGACCATCGGCGTGCGCCCGATCAGTTCGAGCACGGAGTCATGCGGTGCCATCGACATCGACGTTCCGGTTGGGTGCGCCGCGATGCGGCGGAACCCCGATTATGCCGAGCCGGCGCGGCAGGGCGACAGTCGCGCGCAGGCGGCAATAAAAACGCGGGTGGCGGCGGGGGACGAGGAAGCCCGCCACCACCCGCGCGTGGTCACCGCTTCAGTGGGTCCGGTTGTAGATGCTCAGCAGGCGCTCCTTGGCCGCGAGCTTCTCGCGTTTCATCTGGCCCAGGGTCACGTTGTCGATAGGCAGTACGCCCAGTTCGGCATCCATGACCTTCTTGTTGAGCAACGCATGGCGTTGGTAGAGCCGCTTGAATTCCGGGTCGCGCTTGATCAGGGCTTCGATCTCGGTCTGCGGTTGCTCTTCGAACATGTCTGCACCTCCTGGGAGTCAGGCTTCCGTGCGCCGCGGGAACCGGCCGTCCGGGCCGGCGGAAAAAACAAACGCCCCGGCCTTGCGGCAGGGGCGTGTCAGGGGCGAACGTGCGGCAACCGCCAGGCCATCGGGCACCGCCTCCGGGACCCGAAGTCCGGGGGCGCGCTCCAGGGACAGGGCGGACGGCTGCATCGGCGCGTTCTCCGTATCGTCCCGGGAGGCAACAGCACCTCCCGGACAAATGACCCTACTCCTGCCTCCTTGGCCCCGGCAAGCCGGGTATGCGGTTTTGCGACGGGCGGCATGGAAGCGCCTGCACAAGCCCCGTTTCCGTCAGCCAAGTGTTTGAAACTTATTAAATTTCCGTGACCGGATGCGGCGCTGCGGAAGGCTTTGGGCAGGCCTGCGCGGCGCCCGGCGGGAGGCGGCCGCAGGGTCCGTGGGAACCGGGCGCCGGCCGCGCCGCCGCCCTCCCCCGCCGGGGGAGAGGGGAGCCGCACGCCCCCTCCCGGGGAGGGGGAAAGCACGGGGTCAGGGGGTGACCGAGACCTCGGCGGCGCGGGCATTGCTGACCGCGCCCGGTTTGGCCTCGGCGCGGATCCGCGAGGCCTGGATGCCGGCATCGACCAGGGCCTGGCGCAGGGCGTTGGCCCGGGCCTGGGCCAGCTTGCCGTCATTGCCCCAGGCGCTGATGCGGACATTGCCGCGGGCGATCTTCAGGTACTCGGCCAGGGCCGCGACCGCATCGCGGCCGCCGCTGTTGAGGCTGCTCTTGCCGGCGGCAAAGGTGCTGCCCGGCAGGGTATAGACCTCGCCATTGCCCTCGAAGCGCGCGGCCGGCAGCTTCTTGCCGCTGACCAGCTCGGCCTCCTGGCGGGCCAGCTCGGCCTCCTTGCGCCGGGCCGCGCTCAGGGTCGAGGCCTGGCGACCGGTGGCCTTGCCCAGGGCCTGCTCGACCTCGGTGCGCAGGGCCGCCTCGGCCTCGGCGGCCTGGCGCAGGCGCTCGGCCTCCTCGGCCTGGATCTGGGCCTGCAGGCGCAGGCGCTCGGCCTCCTGGCGGGCACGCTCGGCCTCGCGCCGGCTGGCCTCAAGCAGCAGCTCGTTGCGCTGCCGCTCCAGCCCCACCGCCTCGGCCTGGGCCGCGGCCGTATGTGCGGCGGCAATGGCGATCTCCACCCGGCGCCCGGCCAGGTACAGGGCCTCGGGCCGGTCGGCACGGCGCGCCTTTTCCAGCTCGGCCAGGGCCTGCTGCGCCTCCAGCTGCTCGAACGCGGCCTGGCGGGCCAGGGCCGGATCGGCCTGCAGCCGGGCCAGCTCGGCGCGCAGCCGGGCCAGGTCCGGATCGTCGGCGGCCAGCGCCGGGGCGCCGGCCAGGAGCAGGGCCGCGGCCAGCACGGGGATGCGGATGCGCGTGCTCACGGGGCCACCTCCGCGTCCATGCCCAGGCGCTGGCGCAGCTCGGCCACTTCCTGCCGGCGCAGGGCCAGCTCGGCCTCGGCCTTGGCCTGCTCGCTGCGCACCCGCGCCAGGTCGGCGTCGGCGGCGGCGCGGCGGGCCAGGACCAGCGACTGGCGCTGCTCGCTGCGGCTGCGCGAGGCCGCCTGGGCCTGGGCCTGCACCAGGGCCTGGCGGGCGCTGGTGATCAGCTCGGGCTGGTAGTGGTCGGCATCGGCCTGCTGGGCCTGCAGCACCGCCTGCTCGGCCCGCTGCAGCTCCGGCTGGCCCAGGGCCTGGGCCTGGGCCGTGACGGCCAACCCGAAAGCGGCCAGCAGCACGCACAGCCGCCGGGGGAAGTATGCGAAGCTAGGTAGGCTCATTGGGGAATGTCGCATTCCGGTCAGGGATCGCGGCCATTGTCGGAAGCCTGCGGCGTGCATGCAAATGCCCCGCGATCACGGGACGAACGGGGATTCAGCCTCTATGGATATCGGTTACTTCCTGAAACTGATGAAGGAGAAGAACGCGTCGGACATGTTCCTGACGACCGGCGCTCCGGTGTACATCAAGATCGAAGGCAAGCTGTATCCGCTGGGCAATACCGGCCTGCCGCCGGGCATGGTCAAGAAGATCGCCTACTCGCTGATGGACGAGGGCCAGGTGCCGCAGTTCGAGCGCGACCTGGAGCTGAACATGGCCATCGCCCTGGCTGACGCCGGCCGCTTCCGCGTCAACGTGTTCAAGCAGCGCGGCGAGGTGGGCATGGTGATCCGCGCCATCCGCAGCGTGATCC
>Ga0182792_1001126_pt1 | contig 22759 bp, 15 predicted proteins | sample Passage237B_FD_130497 | JGI IMG/M metagenome (GOLD analysis project Ga0182792, IMG submission 130497) | Cellulose adapted compost microbial communities from Newby Island Compost Facility, Milpitas, CA, USA - Passage2 37B (version 2) (version 2) ...
CAAGGTCTGGTGGGGGAAGACGGGTTTCTGATGGGCTGCCCGAGAGGCGGATCGGGGATGAGGTGGTTCGTATCCCTTCGAACTCGGTCACCGGGTCGAGACCCAGGCGGTCGGCGAGGGCGAAGCCGCCGCCGATGTCATTGACCGGTCCGGCCGGGACGCCGGCGTCATTCAGAGCCTCGGACCAGTACTCGACCGAATCCAAGCCGAGACGCTGTTCCAGCTCGGACCTCAGGTCCTCTCTGTTGTCGACCCGATCGAGGTTGCTTGCGAAGCGGGGATCTTCGGCCAGCCCCGGTGCGCCGATCGTCACAGCGAGCTGTCGGAATTGTCGGTCATTGCCGGCGCAGATCATGATCGGGCCGGTTGCCGTCCCATATGTGGAGAACGGCTCGATGCTGGGATGGACGTTGCCCAGGCGGGTAGGCGGGTCACCGGTGTTGAGGAAAGCTGAGCTCTGATTGGCGAGCGCCGCGAGCGCCGTGGAGAGCAGATTGATCTCGACTCGCTGACCTTCCCGACGGCAGTCGCGGTCGTGGAGCGCGGCGAGGATGCCGGTGGCGGCGTTGAGGCCGGCGATCACGTCGACCAGAGCGACCCCCACCTTGCTCGCTTCCCCGTCGGGCGGACCGGTGATCGACATCATGCCGCTGAGCGCCTGGATCAGCGGGTCGTAGCCCGGCATCGCCGCCCCGGCGCCTTCACCGAAACCGGTGATCGAGCAGTAGATCAGTGCTGGATGGGCGGCGTGGACGCTCTCCCAGTCGAGGCCGAAGCGGGCCATCGTCCCAGGACGGAAGTTCTCGATCAGCACGTCGGCCCGCATCGCCAGCTCGAAAGCGAGCGCCCTGTCTCCTTCATCCTTGAGGTCGAGAGCGACCGAGCGTTTGTTCCGGTTCGCTGTGTGGAAATAGGTGGATCGGCCCCCTGAGTCGACCGGGGGCAGCCAGGACCTGGTCTCATCTCCTCCGGGCGGTTCGACCTTGATCACGCTCGCTCCGAGATCACCCAGCGTCATCGCCGCCAGCGGTCCGGCCAGGACCCGGCTGAAGTCCGCCACGATGACCCCCGAGAGTGCGCTCATGGTTGCATGGTGACGGATGGAGCAGCAAGCGACAACGATCTCGGCACCTTCGGCCGGCTCACCGCCGGCCGCGCTTTCGATCCGTGGCCTGACCAAGCGCTACGCCGACGGGACCTTGGCGCTCGAGAACCTCGACCTGGAAATCCCGGCCGGGAGCTTCTTCGGGCTTCTCGGACCGAACGGCGCCGGCAAGACGACCCTGATCGGAGCGGTCTGCAACCTGATCCGGCTGAGCGGCGGCGAGATCTCGGTTTTCGGCCGGCCGGGCGGCACGATGGCGGCCCGCCGGATGATCGGGATCGCGGAGCAGGAGCCGAACCTGGACAAGTTCCTGACCGTTTACGAAACTCTGCTCTACCACGGCGGCTATTACGGGATGGACGCCGTCGAGGCGTCGGAACGGGCCGAGCAGATGATCGATGCCTTCGACCTGCGAGCAAAGCGCGACGTCGAAGCGCCGAAGCTTTCCGGCGGCATGCGACGCCGGCTGTTGCTGGCCCGGGCGCTGCTGCACCGGCCACGCCTGGTGATCCTCGACGAGCCGACGGCCGGTGTCGACCTCGAGCTGCGACATGAGCTCTGGCGCTACATCCGCGCCCTCCACGAACAGGGCACCACGATCCTGCTGACAACCCACTACCTCGAAGAGGCGGAGGCTCTCTGCGACGAGATCGCTCTGATCAGCAGTGGTCACATCGTCGCCCGCGACTCAGCCGAGGGACTGAAACGGACGTACGGAGTCGAAACGCTGGAAGAGGTCTATCTCCGCACCGTGGCCGGCGGTCGTATCGCGATGGATCAACTAGAGGAGGTCGAATGAGCAAAGTCGGATACATCGGGTTGGGGATCATGGGGCGGCCTTGCGCGCTCAACCTGCTCGAGGCGGGCCACGAGTTGACGGTCAACACCCGTACCGCCACGAAGGCGGAAGAACTGCTCGCCGGTGGGGCGAGCTGGGCCGATACCCCCGCCGGCGTCGCGGCAGGCAGCGAAGTCGTCTTTCTCAACCTGCCCGACACCCCCGATGTGGAGCGGGTGATCCTCGGTCAGGACGGCATCGTCTCGGCCGAGGGATTCGACGGCCTGATCATCGACATGAGCACGATCGACCCCGGCCGCACGGCGGAGATCGCTGCCGATCTGGCCAATCGCGGAATCGGCTTCGTCGACGCCCCGGTCTCCGGTGGAGAAAAGGGTGCGATCGAAGGCAATCTCTCGGTCATGGCCGGCGGTTCCGAAGCTGATTTCGCCCGTGCCCTCCCTTTGCTCGAGGTGGTGGGCGGTCGGATCACCCACGCCGGTCCGGCCGGGGCCGGCCAGATGGTCAAGGCCTGCAATCAGCTGCTGGTCGGCAGCAACCTCATGGCGATCGCCGAAGCGATGGTGCTGGCCGAGCGAAGCGGCCTGGTCTCTCCCGCCGTGATGCGGGATGCGGTGACCGGTGGCTTCGCCGACAGCCGTTGCCTCCAGGTCCACGGTGAGCGCATGGTGAATTCGACTTTCCGGCCGGGGTTCAAGACCGCGCTCCATGCGAAGGACGCGGGCATCGTGGAGAAGATGGCGGCCGAGACCGGAACCCCGATCCGCGCGTTCGATGTCGCCCGCGAGGCACTCGACCGGCTGGTCGGGAGTGGCCGCGGCGAACTCGACGACTCGGCGGTGATCGAGATCGTGCGCGAAGAGGCCGAGGGCAACGTTTGACCCCGCTGCCGCCGGTAGAAGTCGAGCCGCATCCGTGGCGCGGTCTCGCCTGGCTGACCAGGCGGGAATGTCACCGGGTACTGAAGCTCTGGAAGCAGACCATCCTCGCGCCGGTCATCTCCTCCCTGCTCTTCATGGTCGTCTTCGGACTTTCACTTGGTGACAGCATCGCCGAGGTGAATGGATTCGAGTACCGCGTATTCATCGTGCCTGGGCTGATCGCGATGGCGATGGCGCAATCGGCCTACTCGAACAACTCGAGCACGATCTTCCAGGCTCGCAACGACCGTTACCTCGATGACATCCTCTCCGCCCCGATGAGCGCCTGGCAGGTCCACCTCGGGTACCTAGCCGGTGGCGCGATGCGCTCGCTGATGATCGGGGTCATCCTGACCGCCCTCGCCTTGCCGATCACCGGCTCGCCGCTCGAGCGCCCTTTGATCCTGCTGCTTTCCGTGATCCTGGCGATCGGCGGCTTCGGCGCCCTCGGCATCATCGTCGGCATCTACGCCCAGTCCTGGGACAACCAGTCCTTCATCAACAACATCGTGATCCTGCCGCTGATCTTCCTCGGCGGCGTCTTCTACTCGGTCAGCCGCCTCGGCAGTCCCTGGGAGCAGATCTCGCACCTCAACCCGCTTTTCTACGTGGTCGAGGCGATGCGCTACGGCTTCCTCGGCGCGGCGGACGTCTCTCCCTGGCTTTCCCTCGGGGTGGTCGGAGCGATCACGATTGCCCTGCTCACCTGGGCCCAGTTCCTCTTCAGCACCGGGCACCGCCTGAAGCCTTAGAGCTGAAGCTCGGTCCTCAACCATGTCGAACGCCTACTGATCTGGGCATCGATTCTTTCGATGACCTCTTGTTTCGCGAACTCGGGGCCGATTCTCTCTTTCGCTTCGTCTCGAGCACGGTCCAGCGAATCCACCAGGGCCTTGGCCTGACGCCTAACTATTCCTACAGACAGGTCAACCTGCTCCGCAAAGCGCTCCCAGTGGCGTAGCTTTACGTAGTCGGGTCGGTATTCGCCGCCAATCTTCATGGCCATCTTTCGAGCCAAACCCTCGAACGATACGGTCGAAACGAGGTCATACAACGGGGCCAAACGCGGCGTTCCGGGCCCTTCTCGCAGCATTGAAAAGTTCTTGCCGTGTGCGTCGTTGTTGCCGATGATGTAGTTGAAAAGAACCGCGCGAACGAGGTCGATCAAATCCCTCGCGGGCAAGTCCGAAGTGTCCCACAACAATCGGGCACAGTCCCTCAACGAAGGTCCGCCGTCAGCTTCGTACTTCTCCTCGGACACGATGCCGAGGGCTTGACAGAAGTCTTCCTGATGGAGCCGGATCCATCCTCGCCCGTCCTCGAGCTGCTGACGGTCGAAACGAGTGACCAAGAGAAACTCACCGACTCCTGGCTCATGATCGAAGGCTGAAGTCGAACGCGCCTGTGCCTCGGCAACTTCCAGCCCGAGCTCTCGCGCGATGCCCATGCAATACCCCTCGTTGGCCACCAGACCAGGGAACCGCGAATCAGGGATCTTGACTATGTGAGTACTCGGAGGCGAACCCCTAGTTATCCCGATCTGGCCGCCCTCGAACAAAACGGGCAGCTTCTCCTGCGCCCCGGCGAGAGAGAGCCTCAAGCCATCTGTTTCCTCGAGAAGGGCAAGAGGCTTCTGACCAAGACTGCGGATCATTTCCTCTATGTCAAGCGAAGACATCCATTTGGGCGACGTTGCGCTGGGGAGTTCCTCGCCGGGGGAGATCAGTGTTATGGCCCCTGCGCATTCCCCCCCGATCGCTCGAAGCAACAAAAATGCTTTTCCCGCCGATACGGAGTAGTACTTGGCGATGTCTCGAAGGAACATTCCTTCCGGAAGCAGACCGGCGAAATACGGCCGCGCCTCCGAGTCGTCGAACGGCTCATACCTCACGGGCAGAGACTGCGACAGTGGAGGCCGTCCCTTTCGAACCCATTCCTCCGCGTACTCGAATCGGAGAAGTGAATGCTGGAGCCTTTCCAGTCGGCCCACCAGGTCGTCGTGTAGGTACACATCCAACCGAGTCATGATCTTCTCACTGGAATCGGGCTTCCAATCTGATTCCCAACGCAGTAGTTAGGCGCAGGATCCCATCTAGCTGGGCCGTAGATTTTCCCCGTTCCATCTCCGATACGAATCGGGTCGTCGTCGACGCGATCTCAGCAAGATCCGCCTGCGTCAGATTCGCTTCCTTTCGCCTCCGTCGGATCAAGTCCCCAAGGTCGGTCGCTGAAGCGATTCGCTCTACCGTTTGTCCGTTCATATTCCCGAGCGGGAAGATTCTTGTTTACATGCCTGTATCCAAGGCCATTAATTCCCGTACGGGAATACTAACGCCGATTCGGACGGAAACTCTACGAAATATTCCCGAACGGGAAAATGCACGGGAAAATCCTCCTCTTGAAAGCAACGAATTCCCGTACGGGAATATCAGGCCAGGTCGGGAATGTGCTGACGGAGGTGCCGATCGAGGGTCTCGCGGACCCAGCGCCGAGTCTCGGAGTCGGCCATTCGGTAGCGGCCGAGCAGCATCTTCTGGTCGTCAAGAGGTAAGCCGGCGATCTCCCAGGAGACGGCCAGACGTTCGAAGATCAGTTCGGTCCGGCGTTGCCAGATGTCGTCCACCGAATAGGCCTGGTTCTCGATCTGCTCGCTGACCTTGGCGATCGATCCAGGGCTGAGGGAATCGCGCAGCACCAGCGTGTTGCCCTCGGCGTCGGTGTAGCTCGAGGTCGAGGCCTTCTCCCGCGAAACCCGCTTCTTCGGCTTGCGCTTCTTCGCCATCGGAGGGAAGTTTGACAACTGAGCGCCGAACGTGAGAGCTGCGGGGCCGGGGCGGGTTGGTGAGGCCCGGCCCAACACCGGGGCCTCACCAAACTCCTTAGAGCGGCCAAGGGTCAGGCTCTTGGTCCGCCCTACCCCGGAGTGCCGGCCTGACTGCGAGCTCCGGCACTACCGCTGCTAGGCTTCATTGCCTCCAAGGGAGTCGGAGGTCAATGTCGTCCCGCAGCATCGATGCGTCGTACAGGGATATACCGCGCATCGATTTCGGGTCGCGTCCATAGAGGGAAGCCATGAATCACGCCCCGACCTGTCCGGGTGAAGTCACCGCCTCCGCCTGACCGGTGCGACGGATTCCGTCCGGAAGAAACTTCCAGGCGCCCGCCGCAGGGATGGATGCGGCGGACGCCTGATTTTCACCCTGGCCTCTTGCCAGGGCAAACTTGCCGTGTCTCGTTATCAGCCGACCTTGATCTTCACCTTTCCGGTCTTGCTGCCGAGACCCTTGGCCGTGGCCTTGAACTTCAGGACGACCTTCTTGCCCTTCTTGGCCTTCTTCTTGACCGTGACCTTGAACTTCACGGTCTTGGTCGCCCCGGCGCCCAGCTTCCCAACCGAGACGCACTTGGCGCCGCCGACCAGCTTCTTCGGTGCGCTCAGGCAGACCTTCACCCCGTTCGCTGCGGCGGTTCCGGTGTTGACGATGGTCGCCTTGGCGGTCGTCTTCTTGCCTCGCTTGACCTTGGAGGCCGCCGAACTCACAATCAGACCGCTGAGCTTCGCCTTCGGAGCCTGGCACTCAGGCTTGCTGGCGTTCTCCTTGCAGTAGTTGTAGTCCGGGCAACCCGGCTGGGTTGAGTCGTCCTTGCAGCGATCCCAACCCGGGCAGCCTGGCGCGGTGTTGTCCGCGTCACAGCCTTGCGGCGGCGGGGTCTTTGCCGTGGTGAAGGTCTTGTCTTCACCAATCCGGTTGAACCCGAGGTCGTTGGTCACGACCAGTCGGTAGTGGTACTCGGTATCCGGAGTGAGACCACTCAGGTCGGAACTCACCGACTCGGATCCACCGGCAGCCAGTGACTGGCTCTCGGTCGACGAACCGTAATCCTCCGAGGTTCCATACTCGAAGTGGTAGTCAGTCGCCCGGCCGTTGGTCCCGACCTGGCCGTTGATCGCGGCCTTGGTGTCATCGACCACCGTCGAACCACCGGTCACGGAGCGGGCAAAGAGACTCTTGCCCGGGATGATGTAGACCGAACCGGAGCTGGCGACGCCGTTGTTCGACTCGCCAGAGGCTGCCGTCGCGAAGTCAGGCAGACCATCCCCGTCGATGTCACCCAACACGGTCAGCATGCCGCCGAATCCGCCTTGCCGGGCCTTACCGCTGACGATCGGGACGCCCAGGTCGGAGTTGAACTCCGGCCCGACGTTGATCGGCGATTCAACTCCGGGCTGCTGACCCTTGACGACGTAGATGGCTCCGCTCTGGTCGAATGCATTGACCGGAGTGGCTCCTGCCCCGAGCAATTGATCGCCCAGGCCGTCGCCATCGATGTCGCCTAGCGGCTCCGCGAACATCCCCAGCCCTGCCGCAGCGCTGCCGGGGAGGAACATGTAACCCTGGCCCTCTTCCAGGTCGTTGCCGGCCAGGATCGGATCCGAAGTCGGCAGCTCCGGCATGTAGACGATCGAAACTTCACCAGTTGTGCCTGAGGCCAAACTGGTGTAGCCGACCATCAGGTCGTCGCGACCGTCACCGTTCATGTCACCGACGTTCTTGACGCCGGGAAGTCCGAGTGGGGCCAGCGCGATGTAGAACCCATCATCCGGTTCCATCGTCGCGAGGTCAATTGGGTCGCTGACTCCTTCGAGTGAACGGCCAGTGACCACGTACTCGCCACTGCCGGCGAAGAGACCGCCGAGGAAAGCGAACTCGTCTTTACCGTCTCCGTTGACGTCCTTCAACGGCGTGACGATGAATCCGAACTGGGTACCTGCCGGGCCGAGAACCTTGATCGCGTCGGTGCCAACCGAGCTATCGAGATTGACGGTGCCGCTTCGCTCGCTGCCCTTCAGGATGAACTCCGTGAGCGCGGTGGTGGTAACCACGATGTCCTTGACTCCATCGCCGTCGAAGTCAACGCCGGCGAACGACAGAATGTCGGAGGCCGATGAGGTGAGCTTGTAACCCTGGTCTGCGGCCATGTTCACCAGATCGAGGCAGCGATCGACCCCGTTTCCACAGCCCGGGAACGATGAGGCGTCATCGACTCCATAGACGACGTACAGCTCATAGCGACCGGAATCACCGGCGGGCCCGACCAAGAGGTCACCCCTGCCGTCGCCATTTTGATCTCCGATGCTGGCGACGCCCGGGGCACGATTCGACCCGTATGGATCCAGAATCCGGAATCCCTTCTTAGGACCCAGATGGGTCATGTTGCGGGCACCGAGCCCCGTCGTGCTGCTGAAGAGAATCTGGAGACTGCCGCCGAACGTCGCGTCGTCACCGATCGCCAGGTCCGGGGACCCGTCACCGTTGACGTCACCCGCGGCGAGGCTGAGAGGCCCGCCGAGAGCCAACTGGCCGAGGCGGGAATTGAGGTTCGGACCGTCCCAGCGGGTCATCGCGACGTCATCGACGTTGATCGTGTCGTTGAGTACCTGCGGCACATCGACGGTCCAATCCACGCTTGCGATCGGTCCCTGTCCACCCGGGCCGCTCGCCCGCACCTGGAAGGTGTGATCGCCGTTCGTCGGGTAGTAGCCGACGTTGCTGCCGGAGATGCAGTTCGACCAGGCGCCATCATCGAGCCGACACTGCATCGTGCTGACCGCGGTGATATTCAGATCGGCCGGATCAATGACTGACTTGAAGATGCTCTGGGTAGTCGTGGTGACCGGATCTGCCGGCTGGGACTGGATCACCGGCGGCTCGGTCGGAGGACCAATCTGCTGGACCCAGGCGAAGGTAGTCACGGGGCCACTGCCCGCCATGTTCGTCGCCCGCACCTGCACGCGGTGGGCTCCGTTGGCCAGATTGTTGTAGGTAGCCGAGCCGGTGGTGACTCCTGCCGGAGTGTTCGAGCTGCAGAAGCCCCATTGCGTGAGGGCATCCACGCGACACTCGAAGCGTGTCACCGTCTCGGTCTCTGCCGGGTCCAGTCCGAACTCGAACTTGTTGAGCACCGAGGTGGTGTTCGGGTCGGCCGGGGAGCTGACGATGACCGGTGCCTCGCTTGGCGCTGCCTGGTTCGTGTTCCAGGTGTATGAGGCGATCGGTCCCTGGTCCGCGATTGCCGCACTTTCGCGCGCAGCGACTTCGAAGGTCCAGTGACCATTCGCCTGGTAGTAGGTCGTGCTTGACGGCTGATCGTCGGTCGAAAGACCGCAGGCCGTCCAGCCGGTCCCGGCCCCGGGCGGTGCCGCATCGGCGTTGTAGATCCGGCAGTAGTACCGGAGCGGTGAGACAACCGACGTCTCTCCGGCACCCACCGTGTATGTGAACGTGCTCGCCGCTTCGGTGTTCGGATCGGCCGGATGCGAGACGATTTCCGGGGCTGCTGATGGCGCGGCCTGCGCCGTGCCCTGTATCGCCAGCATGCCGGCCACAGCCATCGCTACCGCGATCAGGCAGCGTTTGAGTGTTTGCCTAGGTGAAAATTGCATGGTCTTTCCCTCCTTGATCCCTTTTGAGATGCGGCAGGGGAGCATCCGGCCCCCGCTGCGGACCGGATCCCCCCCGCCGTCGCCCTTACTTGATCTTGATCGTCGACTTGCCGGACTTGCTGCCGGCGTTGGACGTGGTCGCCTTGAACTTCAAGACGGCCTTCTTGCCCTTCTTGGCCTTCTTCTTGACCTTGACCTTGAACTTCGCGGTCTTGGTCTTGCCAGCGGCGATCTGGCCGAGGGTGACGCACTTCTTCACCTGGACCAGTTTCTTCGGGGCTGTCACACAGACCTTGGCGCCCGTAGCGGCCGCGTCGCCGACGTTCTTCAACTTGACCGTGACGGTGGTCTTCTTGCCACGCTTGACCGCCTTGTTCTTCGGCTTCACCTGAAGCGCGCCGAGCTTCGGCTTCGGCTCCGGGTTCTTTACGCAGTCCGGCGGTGTGCCGGTCGTGCCGGGAGGGCAGACCTCCTGGCCGCCGGTGACGGTCCAGCTGTAGACGGCCGCCGGGCCGTAGCCGAGATCATTACCTGCCCTCACCTCGAACTTATGCGCACCGGCCGCAAGGCCGGTGTATTCCTTGGAGCCCGAGTCACAGGCAGCCCAGGCGGAATCATCGGCTGAATCCAGGCGACACTGGAACTTGGTCACCGGCTGCGTCTCACCCTCGCCGGCCTCGTACTCGAAGCTGGCGGTGGTGACGTTCGTTTCGGCGGGCACGTCGGTGGTGATCGTCGGCTGCTTGATCGGCGCCGTGGGCACGACCTCTTCGCCGATCGTGGCGGAGCCGGAAAGCCAGAGCCCTCCCGGACCACCGACCAGGCCGTCAACTGCCGGGCAGACCTGCGAATTGAGTCCACCGGACGGGTAGGTCGAGGCCGGCAGCCCGGTCCAGGTGTCAACCATCGCGCCGGCGCCGTCGGTGCCGGCGAACGGTGCGGCCTCATAGTCGGTAGCCGGCGTCGTGGCCGGATCCGTCAGGGTGCCACTGGTCTCCATGTCCAGGCTGAACCCGCTGACCGTGCACTTGGCGACCGAGGCGGGCTGACCAGCCGAGTAGACCGTGATCACGGCCTTGGCCGGCACCGACATCGTCGCGGCCTTGGTCGCGTCGTCGAAGCTGCCGGTCACGTCGGCGGTTGCCGAGATCTCGATTTTCGCGTCCACGACCGGCAGCAGTGAGTTGCCGGTTTCAAGGTTCGTGATCGTCTTCTTCGGGAATGTAAAGGCCGACTTCGGAGCCGAGAAATTGCCGTCATCCGCGAGCGGCGCGGTCAACGTCGCCGGGTTGTCCGCCGGGTCCAGGTCCGGGTCGATGATCTTGACGCCAGTGGTCGAACCGAGATTGATGATCCCGCGGTCGAGCGAGAAGTCCAACTGCCGGTCGGCCGCCGAGGCCGAAGCGATGTTGATCGCCGCCAACCCGGCAACGATGGTCGCCAGCGAGATGCACACGGCAAGGACGCGACCACGCGCGCCTCTCCATGTGCCGCTGTTAAACGTTCTGTAACTCACATCCCCTCCAATCGGGCGGTACGTCCGCCTCGTTCTGGTCCCCCGCACGTGGCGCCTCAAGGCGCGCTCCCTGCCTGGTGACATTTCTCCCAGCCCGTCCTGTCGGGCTTGTTTGAGCAAGATACCCAGAACGCTCAGGATTTGTCAAGTAAAAAAGTGTCTTTGATCAAACCATTTGTTCATGGAATGTTGCAGGAGGCAGTTACAGAGCCAAAAAGCTCCGCAATATGGATCGGTAGACAGAGCCCGCGAACGGGCGTGTTCTCAGGCTCGGTGGAAGTGCATCACCGCGAGCTCGGTCTTTTCGAGCTCGTTCTCAGCCGATCTGGCACGCGACTGTTCCTGAAGTGCCAGACCCCTCTCGGTCAACCGTTCGATTTCCTCGCCAAACTCTCGAAAAGCTTGGTCGTCGAGGTCCAACGCCACCCAGACCACGCTTGCGCGAGGATCCTGGAAGCCCTTCGCCCCTGCGGCGGCGACGTGGTCCCAAGCCTGCTTCAGGGTCTGGTCAAAGAGCCGATCACGCACACCCTCCGGCAGGCTCTCCAGCTCCGGAGCCCTGAGCGCCGGCCGCATGGTGGCCCGGTAAAAGTGCTCGAGTGCGCCACGAACCGGCTCGGTCTTGACCAGCTCGACCGCCTCGCATTTGACCAGGATCTTGAAGTGGTAGCTGACGTTGCTCAGGGGCTCGTCAATCTCCTTCGCCACCTGGCTGGGGCTGGCCACGCGATCGGTGAGCGCTTGGAGAATCTTCTGGCGCAGGGGATGACCCAGCGCTTTCAGCACGTTTACGTCGACAGTCGCTTGCCGCTCGTCAGCAGCCGCCTTCGAGGCACTCTTAGCCATGCGTCCCTTCTCGCCGAGTGACCGGGGCTGGGCGCGGGCTCTTTACCTCACGCGTTGGGACCAGCCACCGCTCGACAGTTCCTGATTATTCCAGAACCCACCAGCGGAAGGGATGTTGCGGTAATCGGGGCGGGGAAGTTCAGGTGCGACGGGGCCGGGGGTCAGCAGCCCGGAATGCGATGTCGGTGACAAGGTTGAGCAAGACCATGACGAGCGCGGCGACCAGGACGAGACCCTCGATCAGGGGCAGATCGGACTGGCTGATCGAGGAAGGCACCATCGACCCGATCCCCGGCAGATTGAAGACCGTCTCGACCAGGATCACATTGCCGTCCAGGATCAAGCCAAGATCGAGACCGGCAAGTCCGAGGATCGGCGTGAGACCGGTTCGAGCGGCGTGCCGCCAGACGATGGTCGATTCATCCAGGCCCCTGGCCCGCGCCGCGAACACATAGGGAGCCCGGAATTCGCTCCTCATGGTCGATCGTGTCAGGCGGTAATAGATCGCGGCCGAGGTGAGACCAAGGACAAGGACCGGCAGGATCATCGCCGCAAACTTGCCGGCCACGCCTGACCCCTCGTCCCACCCTCCTACCCCGGGAAGCACCGGCAACAACCCGGCCCCAGTGCCCAGAGCGAAGATCGCGACGTAGCCGGTCCAGAAGACCGGCGCCGAGATGAGCAGCAGGGAGATGCCGCCGGCCAAACGATCACCGGCGGTGCGACTGTGGCTGGCTCCGATCACCCCGCCAAGGATCCCGGCAGCGAACCAAACCAGCCCCGCCCCGAAGACCAGCAACGCCGTGACCGGTAGCCGGTCGGCGATCAAGCCCCGCACGTCTGCCCCGGACCGGGCGCTTTCACCAAGATCGAAATGCAGTAGGAGATCGCGAACGTAGATACCGAACTGGACATAAATCGGCTTTTCCAGGCCCATCTCGGACCGCACCGTCGCGAGCTGATCGGGCGTGGCGAAACGCCCGACCCGAAGGGCGGCCGGATCGCCGGACGGCAGCACCTGGAACACGACGAAGACCAGAAGCACCGCAAAGAAGGTCAGGAAGATCGCCCAGGCCAGACGCCCCAGTATGAACCTGACCGTCATCTCATCCCCCTTCCAGCGAGATCATCGGCAGCGCCGGGGTCGTCCCGGAACGCTCCAAGACGAGATTGACGTTGGCGGAACTGACGTAGGAGATGTCAAGCCAGACGATCGGGACCGCTGGCGCCAACGCGGTGATCTGCCGGTCCACGCGTCCCCAGCTTCGCGCCCGGGCCGACTCTCCCCTCACCTGCTTCGACCGATCGATCGCCCGGTTCACGGCTGGCACGTCGAGCAGCGACCAGTTGGAATTGTTCACGGGCATGATCGCCGCGCCGTTGAAAGTCGGGTCGAGCACGGTCTGGCCGTCTCCGAACTGCCCCACCCAGCCGACGTCGGGACAGACCGCAACCCGCTGGGCCGGCACGTTGCAGTAGGTCGAGTACATGGTGTCGCGTGAAACCTGGACCTCGTCCATCTCGATGCCGAGCGACTCGATCGCCTGGCGCAGGATCTCGGCAAAGCGCTTACCCTGGCTGGTGGTGTCGGACACCATCACGGGATGCGTGTCCCCGTCGTATCGCCCGGACGGGTACCCGGCCCGCCGCATATACCGAGCCGCCAGCTCGGGATCGCCCTCGGGGGCCCCGAGGAAGGCGAATCCCGGCCCTTCCACACCTCCCGCCTGTTCGAACCCGGCGGTCTCCGGAGGGAGGAAATGGGTGGCGAGATGCCCGGCACTCTTGCCCCCGATCGCTAGCCGCATCGCGTTCCGGTCAGTCGCGGCGATGACCGCGCGGCGCACGTCCGGGTCATTGAATGGCGGCACCTGAGTGTTCAGGCTCGAGTAGAGGACGGCGCTCGAGGGTGCGATCATGAGCTGGCGCGGGTTATGGGTCGCCGCGTTCTTCAAAGCGAGCGGGGGTGGTTGGAAGTCCCCACTCACCATCGACCTGCCCGAAAGGATCTGGCGCGACGCGGCCAGCGGGTTCGTGTAGCCGCACTTCAGCTCGATCGCATCGAGGTAAGCCGGTCGGAAGTCGCTTGACGCATTCCAGTTGGGATTTCGTACCAGGGATATCGAGACACCCGGCTTGTATCCCGTCAGCTTGCCCGACCGGTCCCCAGGGACCATGTAGGGGCCGCTCGCAACGACGTGGTCGCCGTAGTCCGACGGGATCGAACGGTCGAAGCGCCGCGCGTACGAGCGTGGTACCGGCGCCGATACCGGGAGCGTGAGGACCGCTTCGGTCAAGGGAGGCACCGAACCGTCGAACCGGAAGACGATCAGGTCCGGCGAGGGGCAGGTGATCCCGGCGATGACCGGTGCCCGATGAGTATGGAGCCGAGCCGCTTTGCGGGCCTTCTGCAAGCCGACCAGACTGTTGAGATAGCTCTCGATCTCACCGTTGGCGATCCCAGGCATCAGCGCCCGTTCGATCGCGTACTTGATGTCATCGCAGCGAACCCGACGGTTGACCGGGGGCGAGAAACGCACGTCGCGGCGGAGCCTCACCCTCAGCACTCCACTTTCGACATCGACTTCTGGCATGCCATCGGCCAGGTCCGGCACCAGAGTCGAACTCGACTCCGGTGAGATCGAAAACAGCGTCCGCTGCGTCGCGAACGTGACGATCAGTGTTGACTGGTTGATCGCCTGGCCCGGGTCGAGTGGCCCGAAATCCCCGCTGCCGATGACCTGGAGCTGACCCCCGCGGACCGCATCGGGGACTGGCGTATAGCGCGGGGCAAAATCGGAGTCCACGTCGGATGAGCTTGCTCCGCATCCGGCCACTCCATACGCCAAAGCGGCCAGACAGAACAGCACCGTTGTCGCATGCTTTCTCACCGGCTGAAGACCACCCGGCGAAGCCGCCGTTCTGTCGTCGAGTCTTCTCCCCGCAGGGCGTCGGCCACGATCGTGAAGCAGACGACCGTGATCAGCAAAGCCACTCCGGGAGCGACCAGGTACCACCAGGCGTCCGGGAACGAGGAAGCCCCGGCGGCGATCATCGCTCCCCAGCTCGGCGTCGTCGTTTCAACCCCCACCCCCAGAAAGGTGAGGGCTGCCTCAGCCATCACTGCCTGGGGAATCATGATCGCGAAGAAGACGGCCAGAGTCCCGGACAGGTTCGGCAAAACGTCGGTCACGAGAATCCGCCGGGTCGAGACTCCCGCTGCCTGAGCCGCCTGCACGAAATCGGCACGTCTGAGGGTCGCCGCCTGGCCGCGGACAGTCCAGGTGACGATCGGCCAGCTCGCCGCGACGATCACCAGAACGACCAGGGGGATGCCTGGCTTCAAGGCGCCACCGACACAGCCTTGACCCACCGAGCAGCTAGAAGCGATACCGGCGGCGAGAACCAGATACGGGATGATCAGAAATGCCTCGGCCAGCCTCGAGATGATCCAGCCGAGCGTGCCCCCGCGAAATCCGGCCAGCAACCCGAGCGAGCCGCCGATCAGAATCGTCAGGAGCGCGGTCGGCACGGCGACCAGCATCGCCACCCTGGCGCCGAAGATCGTGCGGCTCAGAACATCCCTGCCCAAGCCGTCGACGCCGAGAGGATGCCCGGCCGCGGGACCGGTAGGAGTCCCGAATTCAGGCGAGAGGGCCGATGTGTCCCTGAAGTTCGGCCCGGGCAGCCCGAGGGCGGAAACGAGCAGCGGCGCCAGGATCGTCACAACGAGTACTAGGCAGATCACCCCGAGAGCCAGACGTACCGAACGCTTCACCTTCGCAACTCCTCCCCGTTGCCTGTTCGGAACATCTTAGAAGACTGTGCTGTTTCTCATCCGACGCCGGGCCGTCGTAGGCTCCCCACAGACCGATGCCCGTAATGAGCGAACCGATTCTGGTTGTGCATGGCCTCAACCTCTGGCTTGGCCGGGAGCGGAGCCATGTCGTGCGCGAGCTCGACTTTTCCCTGCGTAGGGGCGAGATCTTGGGAATCGCCGGCGAGTCTGGAGCCGGGAAGTCCCAGACCGCTGCCGCCCTGATCGGCCTGGGCGGGATTGAGAACACTGCGGCTGCCACCGGCCAGATCACTTTCGCCGGCGACACGATCGAGGCCGGCGACTTCAACCGGCTCGCCGGATTGAGGGGACGAGGAATCTCGATGGTCACGCAGGAGTCGATGGCGTCGCTCACGCCGGTCCGGCGGATCGGTGACCTGCTGACCGAGACGCTCGAAAGGGTCGCTTCCGACCGGACGGTCGACCGAGCTCGCGAGCTGCTGCTCGAGGTCGGGTTCACCGAACCGGACCGGATCTTGGCTTCCTTCTCCCACGAACTTTCGGGAGGGATGCGCCAGCGCGTCGCCTTCGCTCTCGCTCTGGCTGCGGAGCCTCAGGTGCTGATCGCCGACGAGCCGACCACCGCGCTCGACCTGAGGTTGCAGGCGTCGCTGATGGCGCTGATGAGTCGCCTGCGCGAGTCGAGGGGGATGTCGATCCTGCTGATCACCCATGATCTCGCGGTGATCGCCCAGATGGCGGACCGGGCCCTGATAATGCGCGAGGGGAGATTGGTCGAATCCGGTCCGACCGACCAGCTCTTTGCCGACCCCGGCGATCCTTACACCCGAAGGTTGATCGAGCAGAACCGCTCACGGAGGGGGAGCCTTGCCGCTGCTTGAGGTATCTGGACTGACCGTGACCTTCCAGGCTTCGCGCCGGACGGAGTCCTCGGTCACGGCGGTAGCCGACCTGGATCTAGAAATCGAAGCAGGGGAGGTAGTGGCTCTCGTCGGCGAGTCTGGTTCCGGCAAGACCACCCTCGCCCGTTCGATCGTCCGGCTGATCGAACCGACCAGCGGCACCATCCGCTTCGACGGGGTCGATCTGAACGGGCTCAAGGCCCGGGAACTGGCGGCGCTCCGGTCCCGGATCGGCTTCGTGATGCAGGATTCGGTCACCGCACTCAATCCTCGGCGAGTCCTCCTCTCCTCAATCTCTTCACCCCTCGAATCGAAGCGGTCGCTCGGTCGGAGCCAACGGGAGGAACTGGCCGCGAAATCCCTCGAGCGAGTCGGGCTACCCGTCACCTTCGGTGGGAAGAGACCCGGCGAGATTTCGGGTGGTCAGCGCCAACGTGCCGCGATCGCCCGGGCAATCGTGACCGAACCAGATCTGTTGATCTGCGACGAGCCACTGGCCGGCCTCGACCTGATGACCGAGTCACGCATGCTGGAGGTTCTGAAGGAGGCGACGCGGGAAACCGCCTGCCTGTTCATCACCCACGACCTCTGCCTCGCCGCGAATGTCGCTGACCGGATCGCGGTAATGGAGCAGGGGCGCATCATCGAAGAGGGGCCGGCCGTGGAACTGCTATCCCGGCCGGCCCATCCCCACACGCGGGCGTTGATCGAAGCGATCCCGCCGGCCGATCCTGACTCGACCTGGCGGGACCGCCACGGAATCGCCAGCTCCGTTCAACCCCCGTTCGACGCCGCCACGTAATCGCGGCTGGGCTGGCCGCGCAGCGCGGTCGGCGGCGGCAACGGCGTGCCCTGGGCGTCCTGACCGGGAACCACGGGCAGGACCAGTTTCGAGGGCACGGCGCCGCCGAGGCCGATCGTGTTCTTGGTCTTGCCCTTCTCGATCGTGTCGAAGTCCCAGATCGTCCGGTCCCCGCCCGGCGCCTGGATATTGATCCGGATTCTCGAGCCGGCCCGGAACACGTGGCCGAACGGGAAGATCTGAATCCGCTCGTAGTTGAACTTGCCCTTCTTCAGCCTGGCCGCATCCCGCTTGAGGTGAGTCTGGACCGGATCGAATGCACTCGACTTCTTCTTGTCGACCTTCCGGTGAGAGGCCCTCAGCCAACCGTTCTGGATGTACGTTTCCTTGCCGTCGGGCCGGACCTCGGTCAGGGTGACCTGAATATCCGTGTCTTTCATGTTGGATTTCAGGTACAGGTCGAGGCTGGCCGGCCCAGCGGCGAACAGGTCCTTGGCCAGAGGCGCGCTGATGTAGCCCAGACCCTTGCCCGCGGTGACCGGCTGCCAATCGTACGGCGGCTGGGCGAGCCAGGAATCTCCTTGGGCGTTCTCCCCCAGCGTCTTGGCTGGCCGGGCGGACGGATCCGACCGGTAGCTCTCAGATCCGGACGACGGTTTGCTCGTCGTCAGTGACCCGCCCTTGCCGAGGAAGTAGGCGGTCGGCTTGACCTGTGGGATCGGCCAGTCGTTGAAGTCTGCCTCCCATCTCGCACCGATCGCGCCGGGATCGCCGTCGACGGCCGCGCCGTTGTCCATGAGGATTCGAATCCGCGGATCCTGTTCGAAGGTCGCCTTGGCAGCGGCCACGTTGGCGGGCGTGTCAGCCATATCGGCGAACCTGGTCTGCTGGAGCGGCAGTGACCCGGCATCGGCCAGGAACTTGTAGAGCTCGCCACCCAGCGGCAGCACGAACGGCGGGACCCCTGTTATCCGGTCGGCCACGTACAGGTTCATGAACTCAGCCCACCGCGTGATCACACTCGGGCCGAGTGAATCGACGTGAACCCCGTTCTGCAAGATGACCCAGGCTCGCTTGTTCGATTTCGGCAGGTTGGCGATCGACTCGGGCCAATGGCCACCGGTCTGCTCGTCCTGGAACTGTCCGACCCAGAAGATCGGCACCTTGATGTTCTTCACCCACTTGCCCGGCGAGCGGTTCTCGAACAACAGCGGAGTCCGGAACGGGTTTTCCTTGATCTGCTTGTTTGCGTCACGGGTCTGCAGCCTCAGGTTCTGGTTGTCGAGACAGTGCTGCTTGTTCGATGCCTGCGAGACCGGGTCGGTGTCCAGCGGATCGCCGCTCGAGGCCATGATCTTCGCCCAGGGCTGGCCGCCCTCCGGAGCTGGTTCGGCGTCGTCCATCCGCTCCGTGATCCAGCTGTAGGCGAAGCCGTTGTTGAAGATGCCACCGGGAAAGCCGGTCGCCGTGTAGACGTCGTCGGTCACCGAAAGGGGAGACACGGCGGCAAGGTGCGGCGGGTTGGTGCCGGCCGTGAAGAGCTGGGTGATCCCGGAAAACGAGATGCCGCCCATGCCGACCTTGTCGCCCTTGACCCAGGGCTGCGCCGCCACGGTCTCGACCGCGTCGTAGCCGTCATAGGTGGTGGGTAGTCCGAACAGGTCGAAGGCGCCACCGGAGCAACCTGAGCCGCGCATCTGGACGCTGACCGTCGCGAAGTTGAGCAGCGGACCGACAACCGAGCCGACCGCGGTCGAGGTCGCCGGGGCCAGGTCATCGCTGGCGCCTCCGCCGCCGCCGACCTGACTGATGATCGCGTTGAGAAGATCGTGCGGGGCGGCGGTCTGGTAGCCCGAATACTCGATGAAGGTCGGGAACGGCCCATCGGCCAGCGAATTCGCGCCCATCGGCAGCCGGACGGTCATCGCCAGCTCGGTGCCGTCGCGCATCGTCACGTAGTTGAGGCCCGGGTGGAGGACCTTCTTGTCGTAGAAAGACTGGGGCGGGTTCGCTCCGGGCTTGAGAACCTTGAACGGCTTGGTGCCGATCGACTTCTTCTTGCTCTTGCGGGTGCGGACCGTGAACTTCGCGCCCGGCTTCACGTCGTAGAAGATCTTCGAACCGAACTTGTCGGCCCTGCCCTTCTTGACGATCCGGTTCTTGGTATTGACCAGGAGGAGCATGGTCCCGGGCTTCGCGCCAGTGACGGTCGCATCGCCCACGTTGCCCCGGGCCGAGTAGGGAGCCTTCGCCTTGATCGGCGGCGCCTTCCGAAGCCGCTTTTTCTTCGGCTTCTTGTTCGCTTTCTTACTCGACTTTTTCTTGCTGGCCTTCTTCTTGCTCGCGTTCTTCTTGTGGGGATGGTTCTGCTCGGCCGCATCCGCCGCCATGGTGAGGACCATGCTCACACCGAACAGCGCGACGAAGGTCAGCAACAAGGCCGCAAGGCCACTTCTCGTCCTGCCCATTTTCTCCTCCAGTTGATCCCTAGTTGGTCGATCGCGGACCCATCCTCCGCGAGTCCGCGATTACTATAACCAAATCGAGTACTCAAAGTTTCTTGAGTAACTGGCAAGAATCTTTTCGACGCACGAAAGGAGGCCGCCGGAAGGCGGCCCCCTTCATTCGCGAGACCGGTTACCCGGTTTGCATATGTCAGCCGCCGTTGCTGGCGGGGACGTAGGTCCGGCTCGGCTCGCCGCGGAGGGCGGTTGCCGGGGGCAGCGAGGTTCCCTGGGCATCCTCGCCGGGGATCACCGGCAGCACCAGCTTCGACGGGATCACGCCGCCGAGGCCGACCGTGTTGACCGTCCTTCCCTTCTCGATCGTGTCGAAGTTCCAGATCGTCCGGTCTCCACCGGGCGCCTGGATGTTCAGGCGGATCTTCGAGCCGGCCCGGAAAACATGCGCCACCGGGAAGATCTGGATCCGTTCGTAGCTGAACTTGCGCTTCTTCAGCGGCTTGCCGTCCTTCTTCAGCCAGGTCTGTACCGGGTCGTAGGACGTCGACTGCGACTTGGCGATCTTGCGGTGCGAGGCCCTCAGCCAACCGTTCTGGACGTAGGTTTCCTTGCCGTCCGGGCGGACCTCGGTCAAGGTGACCTGGATGTCCGTGTTCCTCATGTTTGACTTGAGATAGAGATCCAGGCTCGACGGTCCGGCAATGAAGAGATCCTTGTCCAAGGCGGGAGAAATGAAGCCGAGGCCCTTGCCCGCCGCGAGCGGCTGCCAGTCGTAGGGTGGCTGTGCCTTCCACGAATCGCTCTGCGCGTTCTCGCCGAGTGTCTTGGCCGGACGGGCCGAGGGGTCAGACCGGTACCTGACCGTGCTTCCCTTGGCCGACTTGGTCGGGGTCAGGGTGCCCCCCTTGCCGAGGAAGAGCTTGGTCGGCTTGAGACCGGGCACCGGCCAATTGGTGAACTGGGTCTCCCAGGCTCCGCCGATCGCCCCGGGCTGACCCGGGATCGCCGCGCCGTTATCCATCAGGATGCGAATCCGGGGATCCTTGCGGAAGTCGGATTTGGCCTTGGCCACGTTCTGAGGCGTGTCTAGCCACAGCCAGTATCGGCTCTGCTCGATCGGCTTCGAGCCGGCGTCAGCCAGGAACTCGTAGAGCACCGGGCCGAGCGCGATCACCGCCGGATTGATCCGCGGGATGCGACCGTCACCCGTGAACAGGTTCATGAACTCGGCCCAGCGGGTGATGGTGCTCGGGCCCAGCGAGTCGACGTGAACGCCGTTTTGCATCGTGACCCAGACGTCGCGATTCGACTTCGGCAGGTTCTTGACCGCCTCGACCCAGTGGCCTCCCGTCTGCTCGTCCTGGAAGGCGCCGACCCAGAAGATCGGCACGTCGATCTTCTTCACCCAGGCACCGGGCGAGCGTTTCTGGAACAGCTTCGGGGTGCGATACGGGTTTTGCTCGATCTGTTTGTTGTAATCGCGGGTCTGCAGACGCATCGTCTGGTTGTCGATGCAGTGCCGCTTCTGCGATTCGCGGAGGTTCTGGTCGAGGACGAGCGGGTCGCCGTCGGTGGTCATCTTCTTCGCCCAGGGCTGACCGCCTTCGGGGGCCGGCTTGGCGTCCTCGGCCCGCTCGGTGATCCAGCTGTAGGCGAAGCCGTTGTTGAAGATGCCGCCGGGGAAACCGGTGCCGTAATAGACGTCATCGGTGACCGAGAGCGGTGCCACCGCCGAAAGGTGCGGCGGCCGGGTTCCGGCGGTGAACAGCTGGGTGATCCCCGAGAAGGAGATTCCGCCCATGCTGACCTTGCCACCCTCGACCCAGTCCTGCGCGGCGACGGTCTCGATCGCGTCGTAGCCGTCATAGGTAGTCGGCCAGCCGAACAGATCGAAGGCGCCACCGGAGCAACCGGAGCCGCGCATCTGGACGCTGACGGTTGCGAAGTCGAGCAGTGGGCCGATCAGGGCGCCGACCGCGGTCGAGGTCGCTGGGGCCAGATCGTCCTGGGGCAGGACGCCGCCACCGAGCCCGGAGATGATGCCCGCCAGCAGATCGTGCGGCGCGGCGGTCTGGTAGCCCGAGTACTCGATGAAGGTGGGGAACGGGCCCTGGCTCAGGGAAGTCTTGCCGTAGGGCAGGCGGACTGTGACCGCGAGCTCGGTGCCGTCCCGGGTGGTGATGTAGTTGAGACCGGCCTTTAGGTCCGGCTTGTTCTCGTACCAGGTCTGCGAGGGATTGTTGCCCGGCTTCAGCACCCGGAACTTCTTTGTGCCTTGGGCCTTCTTCTTGCCCGTCGGGGTGCGGACCGTGAAGACGGCTCCGGGCTTCACGTCATAGAAGATCTTCGAGCCGAAGCTGTCGGCCTTGCCGCGACGGACGATGCGGTTCTTCTTGTTCACCAGCAGCAGCCTCTGCCCCGGCTTGGCCCCCTTGACGTAAGCATCTCCGACGCTCCCGCGGGCGGTGTATGCGGCCTTCGCAGTGATCTTCGGCGCCTTCTTCAGCTTCTTGTGCGCGGCACTGGCGGTGGTGGCGAAGCCGCCCAGCAGGGCGAGGCTCAGCAGGACAGCGGCCAGGCTGGCCAGAGACACATGAATCCTTCGCATCGGCGAAAACCTCCCGGTGATTCTTCGGTCGCGGCATGACCCCGCATGCCAAGTCAAGGGTGAAATCACTGGTTCCCCGAAACGGCGACTCACAAACAGGATGTTTCCGAACTGTGCCCAGGCAACGAAAAGGGCCGCCCGAGGGCGGCCCTGATCTCTAGCGGGACGCGGTGACGGCGCTATTTGCCGTCAGACCGCATCTCGACTCGCTTCTTGGGTGTCTCAGCCTCCGTTACGAGCGGGGACGTAATCGCGGCTCGGCTCTCCGCGGAGATCGGTCGGGCCGGGCAGCGGCGTCCCCTGGGCGTCCTCGCCCGGGATCACCGGCAACACCAGCTTCGACGGAATCACGCCGCCGAGACCGATCTTGTTCTTGGTCTTGCCCTTTTCGATCGTGTCGAAATCCCAGATCGTCCGGTCACCACCGGGCGCCTGGATGTTCAGCCGGATCTTCGAGCCGGCCCTGAACACGTGGGCGGCCGGGAAGATCTGGATCCGCTCGTAGTTGAACTTGCCCTTCTTGAGCGGCTTGCCGTCCTTCTTCAGCCAGGTCTG